>MDSY01005480.1_pt1 | contig 15647 bp, 14 predicted proteins | sample 811131 | NCBI WGS metagenome assembly MDSY01 (sample SAMN05326643, study PRJNA326480) | marine metagenome | isolation source: seawater | place: Atlantic Ocean: South West | collected 2010
AAGGTACTGTGAGTTTGATCAGGTTGATACATACGTTCCAACCTTTAGATATTATCTGAATCTCTACCGAGAGATGATAGATGAAGCACAACCAACAGGAGAAGACACATCATTCTATAAAGACTTTGATACATACATGAAAAAACTAGACCCTATCCTTGGATATATGTCTAGTAGATTCGGTAAAGATAATGCTGACCGAATGATGAACGAGTTCTTCTTCCCTTATGCAGAATGAGAAAGGAAACAGTAGGTGAAGTCATAGGTAATCCACTATGGTTTACTCCAGTGATGTTACTAGCAGTAGTATTACTGATAGAGGGTCTTCACACCTCTGCTCACTTACATCAAGAGTTAGATGTACATGGTATCTGTAGGCAGAACAAAGAGTACATTGAGATGAAAGAAAACGACTACTAAATATTACAACTAAAGGTATACAATGACAGATTCAAACATCCAACCACCTAATACTGGTGCTGGTATTCCAGACTCAGTAGTACCAGGCACAGACGTAACTTATACTACACCTGCTGGTTTATATCCAGAGACTACTGATCCAAATCAGGACGTAGTTATTACAACTGGAACAGCAGAAGATACATACACCGTTGATCCTTATGCATCAGCAGTAGATTTTCAGGTAGATAACATGACATCTGCACCTGATCCTAGAATTGATCATGTACTAGAACATCTACACAATCTTGAAGCTAAGATTGATCAGATCATTTGTGATTGTAATCACCACAAAGAACCTCCTACTTATGAAGGACATGTGGTACTACATGCTACACAACAACCACCTGCATAGTACAGCAAAAATTAACTTTTTATTCCTTGATTCCCCGAAAATTTTTTCGGGGAATTTTTTTGTGAAAAAGTCGCTCAGACTTCAGTTTGTTTTAGTCTCTTGGATATGAATCCTGTTGAGTCTGAGTATAGATTTCCTTGTTTAAATTCTTCTACAAAAATATTAAAGTATTCTCCTCTTAATATATAAATTTCTCTTTTCTTTTCATTCTCTGTAATTTCATGTTCATATGCTGTTACTGCCTTTGATACTGTGTTACCAGGAACAGTAATGGTTTGAGCACCATCTGAATATGTGAAGGGAGAATCATAAAAATTTTTATCAACTGTTAGTCCACCCTTTAAAGCAAGGACATCTATATTATCAATTTTTCTACCAGATTTTGTTTCAATAGTTTCGTAGTGATGTATTAGTGAGTAAGCATTGTTAATTCCTTGATCATCTATTCCATAGGTATCTTCAATGTATTTGTCTAGTGTATAATTATCTAGAGGAAATCCAAACAAAGGATTGATGAAGTTGTTTGTTAGTATGATAACCCAATCATAAAAAGGACTACCATAATATTCATTAGCAATAGTTTCTATACTGATACCATCTTTAATTGAATACTTGTCATAGAATGTAGCATATCCAAATGCATCCTCACTAACAGTGTATCTTCGGAAGAAATTCTTTGCTGTTACAAAGTCTGCCTCTGAAAATGGATAGTTGATTGGTTTTGTATCGTATTTTATGTCTGGTACTAGTGAAAAATACATTAGAATCCTCTGTTAATGTCTTCTTTGAATAGAACTTTACTTTCTAGGAAGTTGAGAGTTAGTTCTGTTGCTACTGGTTCACCATCTCTGTATGTAGCATATGTTCCATCGGATGTGTAGTTAACACCAACTTTTCTAATAGCACATGGTTTAAATTGTGGTACGTTTAGATTTACACTAGATCCTGTCATGAAAGTAAATTTACATAGGTAAGGAACTCTCATGAAGTTTTGCTTACCAAGTAATTCAAATTTCTGACCTTTATTTGCTCCGTATTCAAAAACAACATTCCCATCATTCTGAGAGTCTTCAAATGTAAATTTCTTATGGTTCTCATTTCCACCAAAGGCAGGTACAGAAGCAAATCTAAACATTTTTACAATCTTTTTAATTATTTTTGCTTCAGCTGAATTTCTAGGTATCATTTTATATGTGAAACCAATCTCTCTTAGTTCAGGTGAATCGTATAATATCTCTGCGTTTGGATTTAGTACTATACCTTCTGTTGATCCAGTAATATCTGCCAGATCTATGTTACCACCAACACCAGGAATCTTATTTAATATTTGTGTTTGTAATGAAGCGATGGCTGCTTTTGCATTACCATCTAGATCTTTCATTCTTGCTCCAAGTTCTGCAAAATTACCACCAGCAGCACCAGCAATCGCTGCTCTACCAAGAGCACTAAATTGTTTACCGTTCCATGTTTGTTGAAGATCATTACCTAAGTCTTGAGGCATTGGTAATACAATACCTTTACTATTCATAACATCTTGTATTTCTAGTTGTGTAGATGAATTGTATGATGCTAGACCATAAGGTAATAGATCAGCAGTATTAGATGATGCTTTTCTCTGTGCATCTTTACTAAATGGAGGTAGATATTTACCAAATTGAAAGTATACAAAGTCATTATCACTACCGATTGATGTATCAATCGGATATCTTTCTGTTTTTGTACCTGGAGTTTCTCCGCTAAGTGGACCTATTGTAAGTACTTTTTTTAATGTTGTCTCATTATTTGCAATTTTAAGTTCGTTCGCAGATTCTGTTAAGTTTTGAACTCCAACTTTAGCAGATATTCTTTCTAATCCATACCAATTTTCTAGATTTTCTTTGGTATCAAAGCGAAAATATCCACTAAAACTACCACCCATTACTCCATTGCCACCATAGAGCATCCATTGACCTGCATATTGACCTTCCTGAATTTGCCAATACATTCCAGTTTGTAAATCATTTGTTGGAGCTTGAACGCCAGAATACTCAGTCCATTCAGTTAGCTGGGTGGATGGATCATCGTTACCTCTGTTTCCTATTACTTCGTAAGTTCCTACTGACATATTTAATTACCCTTTGCCATTTCTCTACTGGATGAGCTACCGTAACCATGAATGATTCTTTTGTCTCTGATCCTGTCGTAAGCACCACCTTTGGTCTCTTCCCATACCATCTCTTTGGTATAAGACATACGACCTGCTTTACCCTTCACATTTCTAACAAAGTTTTCTATAGGTAATAGTATAGCGGTTGCCCATTCATCAGATGCTAAGTCTAAAAGATATCCATCTATGTAACTATTAAGATATTTATGGAAGCAATTCCTAGGAATATCAATCCTTCCCTCCATCAGTCTCTTGATACACCACACTCTTCTCTTTGGTGACAAGTAATGTAGGTTAGCACCCCAGAATTCTCCTCTACTTGCTTTTACCACATAGACAAGCGGAAATGAGTCATAGTATGGTAGTTTCTTCTTAAATTTTGCTTGATATTCAAAGAGGTATAAGTGTCCTACTACAGGGAACTGTCTTAGTTCATTTTTATCCTGTTGTGCTTCTGATCCATGACGTTCTTGTTGTTCGTCAAATATCATTCTTTGTGGTGCTTTGAGGTATCCAAACGCTTCAGTCTTTACTGTATTTCTATACCACAACCAAGTTTGTTTTTCTCCTTTTGCTTTTCCTTTGACCTTTTCAAAGATGGTTTCATAACCAGGATCCTCAACGAGGGTGGGTCTTTGAATGTCATAAAAGCCATAATAGCTGTCCATTGCTCTCCTATACTGCTAGATGATCTTCCGTGAGTATTAAAAATTTCATTTGCCTATCGTCACAGTAGTTCTCAGCAGCATTCCACTTTGCTTTATTTTTAGCGAAGGTTAGAACTGCGTTTCTATAGGCTTTAGTTCTCTTATCCTTACCATATGGGGGTTTGGTTTGTTTCTTAGGTTTTATTTCTACTATGTACTTAGATATTTTTCCGCTTTTTTCACGTACCTTAATGTAGAAGTCGGGATAGTATCTATGTGACCTACCATCTAGAGGTGATCTATATGGTATTGCTATTTCTTCACTACCCCACTCTAATATAGAGGGTGTACTGTCACAATATTTCATATATTTTTTCTCCCATAGTGATCTGTACACTATACGAGATGGATTCCCACGATATTTCTTGGGATTTACTGGTTTGTATAATCCTGAATACGCCATATATAATATAGGAAATCACGTATCTATTTAGAGTGGCAGTAACAAAAATAAATGATTTTATGACAAAGATAGGTGCTAAGGGAGGAATGTCCCTTACCACTGGTTATAATATTGAGTTTGAATTTAAAGCAGATCCACCACCTTTTGTTGGTAACTTTTATGGTACAGGGGGTGAGAATAAGAGTATAGTTAATATGTTATGTGATGAGGCACAATTACCAAACGTAGTTGCTACTACTGGTACTGTTACTGGTAGATATCTTGGAGAAGGTTTAATTAATTACCCACATACAAGGTCATATACTGATTTAGGTTTGGGATTTATGTGTGATGCTAAACAAACACCTTTAAAATTTTTAACTGCATGGTATGATTGGATTTTTGGTGAGAATGTTGATGATACAGTAGGATATCAAGGAATGGAGGGTGCATTATCAGCACCACCAAGACCTAGAAATCGTACTAATAGGTTAAATTATGTTGATGATTATACTTGTAATTTGAGAATTATGAAGACTGAACCAGATGCTTCGTCTGCTGCTGGTAGAGTACCTATAACATTTGTTTGTGAAAATGCATATCCATATTCTATTGATGCTGTTCCTCTTGCTTACGGTACGTCACAGTTGACAAGAGTGACCACTAGCTTCTATTATACAAGACATACTGTTTTATATGGGTAGCAAATTCGGTTTTTCAATTCCATAAAACCCGAAAAAATTACTCGGCAAAAATTTCGTTAAAAAAGTTGAATGAATTTCCAAACTATAGTACATGATGGATTTTTTAACAATCCTGATAAAGTGAGAAACTGGGCTTTAACCTTGGATTATAAACATCCTGATGGAACGTATCCTGGTGTTAGAACACGTTGTACTAAGTTTCTTCATAAAAAATTCTTTGAAGCTACTGCATCTAAGTTAGTGTCATTGTGGGGTAATTATAAAAGAGAAGATTGGGATCTTCAGTTGCAATTTCAGAAAATAAAGAGATTTAGTGATAATCCAGAAATGAATGTGGGTTGGATTCATCAAGATGTTCAAGTAGAAGCAGCTGCTGTTATATACTTAGATCCTGATGCAGATTTAAATCATGGTACTTCGCATTATAGGAAAAATTCTAAATTTGATACTCATACAGATTATCCACATGAGAAGGAAATTTATGATAATGTTCTTGGTGCAAAACAAAGTAGAGATCCAGATGATTTAAGACGTTATCTTGAAAATGTCCAATATCACAATGCTAGGTTTGATAGTATCCTAGAGGTAAAGAATGTGTATAATAGGATCATTGCATATGATGGAGCTCAATGGCATGGTCAGACTGCTTTTCATATGGATAATGATGATGATTTTAGATTGACTATGGTTGCATTTATTACAGATATATCACATTCTGGAACAAAAAGATTTTCTTTAAAGAGTCGCTATATATAAGAAATATTTTAATATGACTGTACCTACACTAACTGATCTGATATATCTGAAAAAGAATTATCTAACTGAGGAACAATGTGAAACTATTATCAATGAATATGAGAACGGTCCAGATTTCCAACATAGAGAAAGTTGTTTTCATGCTTTTACTGGTGTAGAGACAACTTCTACTTTTACAGTTAAAACTTCTCAGCAAGGTAGTGAGAGTTTTAATATAATACATCAAACTATTGAGAATATAATTAACGAGTATCATGATTACCTTGATACTTTTGATGCTTTTCATATTTCCAGAAGGGCTAGTATGTTATATCCTCATAAGTATCGTCTTATGAAATATAATGAGGGTGCTTGGATACATCCTCATGTGGATGATGATGGTACTGGTATTAAAGGTAGTTGTACTATTAATTTAAATAGTGATTATGAAGGTGGTACATTTGCTTTTTGGGGTGGTAAGCATAAAGTTGAGTTGGGTAGAGGTGATGTGATGATTTGGCCAGCAGATTATTCTTTTTGGGTACATGAGGTAGAAGAGATTACAAAAGGAACTAGGTATTCTGCAAATTGTTTCTTATGTGAGAGACCAAAAATTGATTATGGAGGACAGGTTAAGTATAATATTAAGGGTAGTGATGTTGGAATTGGATATTGAATTCTATAAAACTCGCTATATATAAATATACGACTTGAAATTGTTTTTATGGCATTACCAAAGATAGGGTATCCTACATATGAACTTGAATTACCCTCTACAGGCAAAACTGTTAAATATCGTCCATTTCTTGTAAAAGAGGAAAAAGTGCTTTTAATGGCACTTGAATCAAAAGATGAAAAGCAGGTAATTAGTGGTGTTAAGGATTTAATTAAAAATTGCGTTATTTCACGAATTAAGGTAGATCAACTACCTAGCTTTGATTTGGAATATCTATTTTTAAAGATCAGAGCAGCATCTATAGGAGAAGTTATAACTCTTAATGTTACTTGTCTAGATGACAATAAGACTGAAGTAGAAGTACAAATAAACATTAATGATGTTGAGGTTGTTAAACAGGAGGGGCATGATTCTAAAATTATGTTATCTGAGAATTCTGGTATTATAATGAAGTATCCTAGTATGCAACAATTCATTGAAAGAGAGTTTTTACAGAAAGATCTTAAAACTGAAGAGGTATATGATTTTATTGCAGATTCAATAGATCAGATTTTTGATGAAGATGAAGTATATGATTCAAGTACTACTACAAAGAAGGAGTTCCGCACATTTGTAGATAGTTTGACTACCAAGCAATTTGAGAATATTCAGAAATTCTATGAAACTTGCCCTAAATTGAGTCATACGTTTAAGGCGATAAATCCTAATACTGGCAAGGAATCTGAATATACAATTGAGGGTCTACAGAGTTTTTTCGCATAGCACTCTTCCAGAATAATTTGGAGGGGTACTATAGAATGAACTTTGCTTTGATGCAATACCATAAATATAGCTTGACTGAGATTGAAGATATGATCCCGTGGGAACGGGAAGTATATACAACATTCCTTATGCAGTATCTTGAGGAACTTAAGCAAAAGCAGGAGCAAGCAAAAGCAGGTAACTAATGGCAACTCTTACACAAACAGCTCAAGGAGATTTAACTAGTTTTATTGCTGGTAAGATTTTTGAGCGTGTAAAAGCATCATTAGAAGATAATAAAGATCGTAAAGGTTCTCCTGAAGTAGAAAAAGCAATTAAAAAATTTGAAGATCCTGAAGGTGATGTTAATTCTATTCCTGTTGTAGATGAAAAACTTAGGAGGCAAGTTGCTAAGTTATTTGGTGCTAATTTGGAGATTAGATTAGTACAATTAGAAGGTAAGGTTGAGAAGACAAATGCTGCTGTTAAAACTATAGGTGGTTCTATTCAGGATACACAGCAATTAATAATAAATCAAAATCAAATATTAGAAGATAAGTTTGATACGTTATTGGATATAATTGGGGTTCAAGTAGAAGAAGAGAAGAAAAATAAGGATAAATTAGAAGGTGAAAAAATAGGAGCAGATATATTTGATCAGAAGAAACAATATGGTAGTTCTCCATTGATGAATATGATGAGAGCTGCTGCAATGTCGGGAAGTGGTTTATTTGGGTTTTTGGCAAGAAGAGCAGCAGCAAAAGTTGGTTCACGAATAGTTAGAGGTGCTGCTAGGAGATTTATCCCAAGAAGGATAAGAGCAAGGGGTAGGATGCTAAGAGGATTGCCTAAGAGAGCACAAAAAAAGGTTACGACAGCAGTTCTAAGGAGAATAGTTGGTAGAGAAACTTCAGAACAGGTAATGAAGAGGGTAGCAGCAAAAAGTGCTGGTAAGGTAGCTGTTAAAAAAGTTCCTATACTTGGTCTTGCTGCTGCTAGTATATTTGCTATTGAAAGAGCAATGAAGGGTGATTATGATGGTGCTGGACTTGAGATAATGTCTGGTCTAGCTGGTACTCTTCCTACTGTTGGAACTGCTACATCTATGGGTATTGATGCGTATATTATAAAGAGAGATGTTGAGAGAGAAATTAGAGGACAATCTTATGCAAGTGGAACTGGTAGGACTAAAAAAGGACCAGCAACTCTACATGGTACTGAATTAATTCTTGGTAAGAAGGATATTCAAGATATTGCTTTGGGATTTAATAATGCTGTTGGACTTATTGGATCTGTATTAACATCTGTTTCTCTTGATGTGGCATCTGCTGCTGGAGCAGAGAGTGAAGTAACATCTCTTATTACTGATCAAGGGTTAAGTGGTTTTGATAAATCTCTTAAATATTCATCAGATTTAGGGAAGGTTCGTACAAATAATGTAGATGTCAAAGCTATTGATGCTATTGCTTCTTTAAATTTACCATTTGTAACAAGGAATGAAGGAGAAGGGGATGAAGTTGAAAAGGATTTAGGCAGAAAATGGTATAAACCTTGGACTTGGATGAGAAGAGGTGGTAGTGGTACTGTACCTAGTATTGAGATGCAGTTAAATTCACTTATAGACAAAACTGGAGAACCAGGAGTGGATTTTACACCCACAGGTATTGATAATAGAGCATTATTTGATGGTCAAGTAGTTGAAATTGGATATCAATATGATAAAGAAAAACAACGTGGTTATGGTAATTATGTTGTTGTTAGAAGTGAGGATCCTAAAAATGGTGAGCAGTTTGATGCTCTTTATGCTCATATACCTAAGAATGCCATTTATGTTAATAAAGGAGATCAGTTAAAAGTTGGTGATAGAATAGGTAGGATGGGTACTGAAGATGACGATCAAGAGGAAATTGGTAGTATTGATGGTACTCATATGAGTGTAGATTTTTTTAAAGTAGGATCTAGGGAACCATATCCTCATTGGAAATCAAATATACTACCATTAGTAGATACTAAGTTTGGTGCAGTTAATTTAAAGAAACAAAATGTTAATCCTGATTTAAAATCTACAACAATAGAAATGTTAACTCGTTATGAGAATTTTGAACCTAATGCTTATCGTGATTCAGTTGGTGTTTGGACTGTTGGTTATGGTGCTACTATGATTCGTGATGAAGATAGTGGTGTAATGAGACCTGTTAGAGAAGGAGATACGGTTACTAAAGAAGAAGCAAAGTTGATGAAGAGAAGAGATTATTGGATACATTATGACAGGGCAGAGAAAGATTTGAATACTGTAGGATTATCATTACAAGATTTACCAGTTCGTGTTGCTGCTCCTTTAGTATCTGCTGCATTTAATTATGGATCTCTCTATGGTGCTCATAATGGTACTACTACACCAGTTGAAATAAATGGTAAAATTGTAAGATTCACCAAGTCTCTTCCTGAGATGGTGAGAGATGCTTATAAATCAGGTGATTATACTGCTATTGCTGATCTATTTGAATATAATCTTGGTCCTTTAGACAATGGTGGTGTAAATTTTAATAGAAGAAAGTCAGAAGCTAATATTATTAAAAGTGGTACTGATATTAATAATCATTATGAACTTCAAAATCTGGATTTACCAATGTCCTTTTTCCCTAATAAGAATAGGAATTTATTAAATGCTAAATTGGATTCTGATAGTAGAGAAGTTGAAGAATTATTTGAGAATATAGCAAATGCTGGACAACCTATTATAGTGTTAAATACACAGGTAATAGCAAAAGGATCGGATACAGTTAATATAACTAAGAATGATCGTAAAATTGATTGGATAAATCAATATCACATGGCATCACTAGGATAATTACATGGCAACTTTACAAAAGACATATTCAGGAGATTTAACTCAAAGCATTGCTAGGAGATTATCTGCTATTGCTGGTAGTGCTAGTCATGAAGCAGATCAGGCAAGAAAAACTTATGAGATAGTTGCAGCTTCAATGGGTCAAGAGGGTTTTTGGGATCCAGAAGATTCACCTTTTTATAGAAGTATTAATTTGCCATTTGGAATGAGGATAACTGATGGTAGTTTATTTCGTCAGGCATTAAAATATAAATTTACCCCAAATCCAATGGGGTTATTCGGTTCAAGATTCCATAAAAAACCTTTTAGTCCAGAAATGTTGACTGGACAGAGGAGAGCTATAAGATCTCCAAATTGGAATAAGTCACCAGTAGGTCCATTTAAAACCAATTCTTATATAATGAATAAGTTGGCAGGACAACCTTTTCCTGAAGTAAATGTTGGAGCACCATTAAAGTATCAGAGACCTATAACTCGTGGTGCATCATATGGACCTGCTGTAACACCAACGACACCAATCGGAAGTTCTTCTTCTCCTCTTACAAGTACTGGTAAGGGTCAAGCAATTCAAGTTAAAGATCCTAAACTAGGTAAGTTCTTTACAGCAGTATCAAGGTCATTAAGTGCTAGTATCCTAGGCATGACCGAGAAAATGGACAGTAATGAGGAATCATTAATTAGTGCAAAGGATGGTATCTTAGGAACAATTAAGAAGTTAGAATTTAGTTCACAAACTTTAGAAGATAAATTAGATGCTATTATTAAAGCTTTAAGAGAACAAGCTAGGACTGCTTTTGTTGCTGAAGATAACAAAGAGAAAGAAAGGACAGATGCAAATATAAAACTTCAGAAGATTCAGTATGAAGGTGAAGTAATACAGAAGAAAGATGAGGATGATGCTGAGTTTGCTCTTAGAGATGCTATTGATGAAGCACAGGATAATAATGATATGGATGGAGCTCCATCACCTCTAGAAGGACAAAAATATAAAGCACCTGAATTAGCAAGAGGTGGTATTGTAGATGGTCCTCAAAGTGGTTACCCTGCTATACTTCATGGTAGAGAAGCAGTAGTTCCTCTTGACACACCATTTACTAGACAGAATTATGCTGCTGGAACTTTAGGTGTCAATAAACCTTTGACAAATACTGTTATGAAAGATGAGACTACTGCACCATCATTTGAAAAATTTGTTCCCAATATGTTCAAAGAGATTATTGAATCTAAGGTTACAGATTTACCTAATATTAAAGAAACAACAGAGATGCTTGGAAAAGCAGTTGAGTTACCAGTAAAAGCAAGTGGTTTAGTTGCTTTTAATGTCTTAGGTAAGGCACTAAGTGGTATGAAGACATTAGCAGGTGATGTTACAACTCCTCTTAAGCAAGTTCTATCTCCATTAACTGCTTTTGGTGTTCAGAATAATGTTATTAATTCGTTGACTAGAGATTTAAATGTTGGTGGTGCTGCTGTAAAACGACAAGAAAGAAATAAACAACTAGGATCAGATCAGAAACAAGGGAATATGTTGACTAGATTCTTTAATAAAATAATGAGTATAGTTAATCCCCCACCACCAGATAATAATGATAATAAAAAAGATGGTGAAGGTGGTCCTGGATATGTTGGTGGTGGTGCAAAGTATGTTGGTGGTGGTAGTGGTAACTTCTTTGAAGGTGCTAAGAATTGGTGGAATAGAGGAAGGAATGTAAATGTAAAAAGTGAGAATACTGCTCGTTGGTTTGGTAGAGATGGTTTATTTGCAGATGATTGGAAACAACGTGGAAAATTTGGAAAGGGTGGAAAATTAGGAGGATGGGACTTTACTCGTGGATTTAGACCTGGAGTTCCTGCTAATGAAGGTGGAATGATGTCAGGTCCAACACCAGCTATTAGACAGTCAGTAGAGAGACCATTGAGAGCAATTAGATCATTAGGTGCAGCAAAAGGTGGTTTTGTTGGATTGATACTTAATGAGTTGATGAATCCAGCACCATTGGCAGATGGAACTCTAACTGGCAATATGAATGTAGTTAATTCATCACAGTTTAATCGTACTGACAAAACTGATAAGATGAATAATTTTGTTGAATTGCGATCACTTGAGAATCAAATATCTAAGATTAATAATTTTGAAGCACAGCAATCCAAGATTATTCAAATAAATAACCAAGGCACTACAGAAGTAGAAAAAGAAAGTCCATTGAACCTTATTGCTGACAATCCTGATACAACAATGGATGTATTCTTTCCTTCACCATATAATTATTAAGCATGACAGAAATTAAACCATATGCTTCATCGCTTAGTACTAAAGCAATAGCAATATTTAAAGTAGGTGAAGATGATAAACCATATGCTAATATAACAAATTTAGTAACTCACTTCTATCATATGGAGGATATCATGTCTCCTGCATTTGAAGGGAGAATGGTTATAGTTGATAATTCTTTAAGTCTTGTTAGTCGTATGCCTATTCAAGGTAATGAAAAGGTTACTGTAGAGGTAGAAGATACTTTTAATGAGACTTATACTTATACTTATCGTGTATGGACAGTTGCTAACAGAGTTAGTGCTGATAGAAAGCAAATATACACACTAGGTCTTATATCAGAAGAAGGTTTGATGAATGAAAAAATAACCTTAGAGATGCAAGAGAGTGGTAATATATCTTCAATGGTTGATAAGATAGTTAGTGAGAATTTTGATACTGAGGTTGTTAATAATGAAAAAACAAAGAATTGGGCAAAACTTATCCCTAAGAGACAATCACCATTTTCTCTTATAAGATCACTACAAACAAAAGCAGTACCATCAACATCTAAAAATAAAAAAGGTACTGCTGGATTTTTGTTTTGGCAGACAAGAGATGGATTTAACTTTAGATCTTTTGATGGATTGATTCTAGATAATGAAGATATACCAGAAGGTGAGTGGTTTTATTATGCTATGGGTAAGACAGAAGAGCCAACTAGTAATGCAATACAAGAGGTTGCATATGTTTCAGAAATTGATCTTATGAAGAAATTGAGGGAAGGATCATATTCCTCACGTGCTTGTTATTTCAACATAAATACTGGCAAGTACAAAGAGTCAGTGTATAAACTGGATCAAGTATGGGAACAGATGGAGCATTTAGGAAGTCAAACACAACTACCTAAAGGTTCTGTTGAAAGAGCATCATTACCCACTAGAGTCATGTCATCTCTTGTTAGTAATGAGTTTTGGTATAGTGGAGGAAACTCTGCTGCTGCTGATCAAACAAATCAGTTAAAAGACTACCAAGGCATTTATCTTCAGCAGGCTATAGCAAGAACAGGTCTTATGTTCAATCAACACTTAAAAATATCTCTTACAGGGCATTTAGAAATTCAAGCAGGTGACTGTATAGAAGTTAGAATGCCTAGTCAAGAGCATGAAGGGTTGAAAACAAAAGAGGGTTCGTGGGATCCAGAACACAGTGGAACTTTTTTAGTTAAGAGAGTCACACATCAATGCCATATTGCTGGCGATCAAGCATACTCTGTGCTAGAATTGATAAGAGACTCCTACGGGATCAAAAACAAAGAATCTAAGGTAACATAAAACTATGGAATCAATAGAAGCACACATTAAAAAAGATAAAGAATTACTTGATGATCCAACAACAAGTCCTGCTGCCAGAAGGCACATCAAGGATGAGTTGCATGATCTAATAGAATATGAAGAGCATCATCACGATGAGATTGTAGCAGGAGATCACCATGATCCAAACTGCTTAGAACTGTTCTGTGATCAAAATCCAGATGAACCTGAGTGTTTAGTATACGATGACTGATTCGGCATTAGATAGTTTATATCCAACACATAATATCGGTAGTAGTTTCAATTGGTTTATAGGACAAATTGAATCTGATAAAAAAGATGATCCCAAGGGATCTGGTAGATACCGTGTACGTATTGTTGGACACCATCCAGAGACATGCGATATAGTATCGTCTGAAACTCTTGGATGGGCTCAAACTATGATGCCTGTTACAAATCCACATACTCCTGGTGGTGCTACCTCTGTATCAGATCAACTTGAGTCTGGTACATGGGTAGTTGGTTTCTTTTTAGATACTGATAAGCAACAACCAATGATTATTGGTAGTATTGGTAGAGTTGCTAATTCATTTGATGAAGGTGAAAGTGAGGATCAAGATCCTACACCAGGTGAATCAACTTGTAAGTCATTTACAACATTTGTTAAACCAAAGAATAAGCAAGCATTTGATCAATTTGAAACATCTATTGAATTAGATAGTACTGCTGCTGGTCATGCAGCAGATGGTGTGGAAAGAAAAACAGATGATGGTGAGAATATTAGTGAATCGGAAACGATTTATTTGAAAAATAAATATGCTGCAAATAGTGAGACTAACCCTGCTGGTATTAATTGGTGTATAGAAATCGCAGATACCTGTGGTAAGGAAACCAACATGGAGAAGACTTTTGGTAGATTATTCCAAGAGATGCTTTATGAGACACAACGTAATAATGGTAAGTTAGGTACTTATTTGGTTGGTGAAATATCTGGTGATTTAACTGATGCTGTTGGAATTGGTAGGAAGTATGTAACTAAAGCAAAACAACTTATAAGAACCTTTGTTGCTTCTGTTAAAGGATTTGTTGTTGAGAAGATGAGAAAGGCAGTCAAAGAATTGACTGATGCTTTGTTATATCCAGATGATGTAAAAGGAAATTCATTATCAAAAGTAACTAAGTTCTTTAATAAGTATCTTAAAAAAATTGGTTGTGAAATGGCTGATCTTGGTGATAGATTGGCAGGGTTTATAGAAGATATTATTTTTGGTTATCTTTTTAATATTTACAAGCAAACAGCATGTCAGGTTGATAAGTTTGTAAATGGTATTCTTAATAAGATTCAGTCATTAATGAATGATCTTTTGAATAGTGTCTTAGGACCGATACAAGATCTTCTTGGTGCTATTGCAGCACCGTTTAATATCCTTGGTGATGCTATCAATTATGTCTTGAATATTCTTGGAATTACATGTAGTGGACCTGATAAAAAATGTAACAAGAAAACAGTTATTTGTACTGATTGTCGTGCCGAAGATAGAGATGATTTTCTTGATGATTTGCTTGAAAGTTTAGATGATGCTCCAAAAGATTGGAATCAATATGCATGTGCGGATTCATTTACAGGAAGAACTATTCCTAAAACATCAGTTTCATTTGTTGGTGGTATACAAGATGTTCCAGCAGGTGATTTTATAGCATATAGTATCAATGATATTTACGTTAAGGAAGGAGAGATTGCAGAGTTTACTGTAAGAAGAGCAGGTAACACTGATATTGTATCAAGTGTAGGTTTTTCAACTAGAGATGGTACAGCATTAAAAGAAAGTGATTATGAAGAAACTGATGGTATCGTAGGTTTTGTTAGAGGTGAGACAGAGAAAACTATTAGTGTTAGAACATTCTCAGATACAGAAGTTGAAAAGAGAGAAGATTTCTTTGTAGTAATAAACAAAGATACACCTGGAAATATAACAGCAGTTACAGATAAAAATATTGGTAGATGTGTTATTAGAGCACAGAATGCTGTACCAGATCCTGTTACGGATGGTCAGTTTGTAGGTTTTGGTGATAATAATCCTACAGGTGGATCATCAAACCCTGCCAACCCTAACATATTCCCAGATACAGTTGAACCTGATGCTGATAATGGATCTGAAGATGATCCTGATGCCAGTTTTACTGATGAGTTAGCAAGAACTTATAGTGTTGTAGCAGATAGAGAATCAGTTAAAGAAGGTGGATTTATTACTTATACTATAACTACCGAAAATGTTCCAAATGGAACTGTCTTATCCTATAGATTATTTGGTACTGATATTACTCCA
>MDSY01133580.1_pt1 | contig 15643 bp, 11 predicted proteins | sample 811131 | NCBI WGS metagenome assembly MDSY01 (sample SAMN05326643, study PRJNA326480) | marine metagenome | isolation source: seawater | place: Atlantic Ocean: South West | collected 2010
AGCCAAGTAACTGCTTCCCCACCTTCATCCATCGCGAGTTCATCCTTGATCGAGCGTGGTGCGATGTCTCTGCCTTTATGCCAAGTTGCAGCTTCTAACCAGTCACCTAAGTTTTCTCCTTCGAGCATGACTGAGATGACTCCTCCGGATGGTTGTTCATCAACTAAAGGAAATGCAATTTTACCGACAATTGCAGCTTGTCGTAATAATTTGAAGTGAGTGGCTTTTCCATCAAAATTTACCGTCATGGCGTCTAAGGCAGTATCAAGTATTCTCTGGTCATGAAGGAGTTTGAGATATCTCTCAAGCGAGACTTGCTCACCTTTCCATGTCTGCTTAATAGCTGCCCCAAGGGTCGGCATGTCTACCTCTTTTTGGCTTGGGAACTCGGGGAATATGGCGAGAAGTGCTTCCCTTACCTTCGTAGGAGAATCTGCACCCAGTAGTTCAGTTTGAATGATGATGCGCAAGTTTTCATTGACGCCATTAAGACGAAGCATTGGCTCTTGCATAACACCGCCAAACATCTCTTGCACATGAATATGCCTTTCTGCAAGAAAAAAAGCGAAGAGGTGAAAGTCAAAGTCATATTCGGAAGACCATGAGTGATGCTCAACCTTCGATTGCTTCGGTCATTCCTGTGTTGAATGAGTCGGAGCATATAGGGGCATGTCTTGATTCACTCATCTGCCAAACTCTTGCATCAGAGAGTCACATGATTTTGGTACTTGATGGAGGCTCTTCAGATTCAACGTGCGAGGAAGTAGACAAAGCAATTGAACGTAGTAAACAACAAGGCGGTCCTAAAATCGAATTGCATTCTAACCCCAAAAAGCATGTGGCTGAAGCCCGAAATTTAGCACTCACGTTATTGCCTGATTCGATTCGATATACAGTTGAAATGATTGGGCATTCGACCGTTGAGCCAGATCATTTACAAATCCGCATGCAAGAGTGGTCTCGTATTGAATCGTCTATTTCTTCACCCTTGGCAGCAGTCGGGATTCGTGTTAAGCCTCGGCAAGGAGAATACGGTATGGTCGAAAACTGGATTGAAGGGACACTTGCTTCACCGCTGGGAAGTGGGAGTGGACAGTTTGATTCGTTCACGGTTTCAGGTCCGACCAATACACCTGCATTTGCTATGCATTCTCGAACAGCCTTGAACGATGTTGATGGATGGGACGCGACATACATCACCAGTCAAGACAGTGATCTTTCGATGAGATTACTCGAATCGGGTTATGCAGTGTATCGCACACCTGCAACCGGCGTAAATATGGTAAAGCGGTCTGGATTGCTGAAGTGGTGGAAAATGGGCCATCGGTATGGTTTTTGGCGAATGAAAATTTTGCGTAAACATCCGAAAAGAATCAGTCTTCGCGAATTCCTACCTTGGGTTGGATTCATAGCAACTCTTCTACTTGCTATGTATGAAGCTAATTTCGCAATGATTCTTCCAGGCTGCTATCTTGCAGTTCTCCTTCTTGAAGGAATTCGCAGTTCATTTCGCCTCAAGCGACTCTCAACTCTCCTTGGCGTCCCAGTTTGCTTACTGATGCTTCACACCAGTTTTTCTTTGGGGCTCATTGACGGCGTTTTACGCAAAGGTCGAGCACCCAGTGATCGATGATACATGACTGTACAATGCATAACAACCTACTTGAGTGTTCAATTAAAACGGAGGATGAGGAAGATGGCAACTGAGCGCACTGCAACGGCTCGCGGAATCGCAGTCCTGCCATTATTGCTGCTGGCGGCAACGCATTTCACCGTCACTCCATTGAAAGAAATGTTTGAAGTTGAACCTAAACTCATGTATGGATGGTACGCTATAGGAATTATTCTTGGCGTGATCTTATTTCGTCGAACTCGGACTGTTCGTGACTACGAATTTCACCGTTCTCAAACGATGAAATCTATGAAAAAAGTCTACGATGCTGAAGAAGCCGGTGTTTGGCAAACTGACGTTCAGCTCGACAGTAATTTGAGTCCAGAAGGAGAGATGGCTCTCAAGAAGGATGTATCGAGTATCGATAAAGAATCACCCGAACTTGAATTGGCTGAAGATGAAAAAGTGGAAGTTGACTTAATGCTTGAATCGGAACGCATTCGAAAAGCAAATCGCCGAATAAGTGGTGATGAAACATTTGATGATGAACGTGTTGATTCTACGATTGGTGCAACACGCAAAAGTTCTCCAATGGATTCTTTCCTTGATGCAGTAGGCAACTTGTTTGGAAAAGGTGATGCTGTCCAGCGACGAGAAGAAAAAAGACAGGCAGCTCTTCGTGCAGCATCGAGTGCATCTCCAGTTACTGCACAACGCCCTGTGGCGCCAATGAGAAGTGTAACTTCATCCAGCAATGATGAATTGAAGATGACTACAATGTCGGATGACGGTGGTATCGACTCTGTAGTGTCCGAGCAAGGTACAATCGTTCCTACTGCAACTCAACCCCAATCCGAGAACGAAAAAGTCTACGCTTGGGACTCGAATTCACCCGCTCAACAATCAAATGAAAGCATAGAATCAATGGCTATGATTTCAACTCCACAATATGAGATGACCCAGCCAACAGAAATTATTGCTTCACCTACTGGGAACTTATGCAGGGGATGTAATGCCTCTATTCCGCAGGGTGAGCCCTTCTGTCTTCAGTGTGGGCTAGATGCCTAAGTTGGTCGATTTCAAGCGAGATATTGAAAGAGGTCGTTGATACCCCTTGTTTTGTTGGGTGGGTGAAATGTCTGAAAAACGAGATTATTATGAAGTCCTAGGAGTGGCAAAAGATGCTTCTTCTGCAGACCTTAAGAATGCCTTTCGCAGTCTCGCTCGAAAGTATCACCCAGACCGTAGTCAAGAAGACAATGCAGAGGATATGTTCAAAGAGATTCAAGAAGCATATGCCGTTCTTTCAGATGAGCAAAAACGCGCACAATATGACCGATTTGGACACAACGGGCCTGGCGGTGGATCTCCGTTTGGAGGGTTCGGTGGCGGTGGATTTAACATCAATCTTGAAGATCTCTTTGGTGGCGACATTTTTTCCAATATCTTCGGTGGTGGAGGCGGTGGCGGGAGACAAAGATCACGACGACGCGGCAGTGACATTCGAATGTTCCACACCGTGGACTTAGAAAAAATCCATCAGGGTAGTCAAGAGGAAGTTGAGGTCGAATTACCTGTTGCGTGTTCAAAGTGTGCAGGAACTGGTGCGAAAGACGGCCATATTTCTGATTGCGGTGAATGCAGTGGCCAAGGGCGGGTTCGAATGCGGCAACAAGTTGGGCCATTTGTACAAGATGTGGTGCGTGACTGCCCTTCATGCGAAGGTGCAGGCCATCAAATTGACGAACGATGCAGTCCTTGTCGAGGCAAAGGGAAGGAAATCAAAGCAACGACCTTACGATTCAATATACCTGCGGGAGCCGAAGCGGGAACTCGATTGCGTATGCGTGGCAAAGGAGAACCGGCACCGAATGGTAAAGGTGAAGATGGTGACTTGTTCATCGAAATCGATGTTGAAGAACATCTATGGTTTGAGCGTTCAAGTGCAGATTTGATTATGTCTTTGCCACTTGGCTATTCAGACCTCGTTCTCGGCACAAGTATCACGTTAGAGCATGTAGATGGAAAGGATTTGACATTCAAAATACCCCCGTATTCCAATTCTGGAGATACCATTGAAATTAAGAAGAGAGGTTTGCCTCGAAACAGAGGTTCCGGTCGTGGTGATGTGATTGTTTTACTCAAATTACATATGCCTAAAAAGGTCGATAAGAAATCAAAGAAATCTCTACAAGAATTGAAAGATGTTCTCGGTCCAAAAGATATTGTTGAGCGTATCAAGGCAGATGCCAAAGATCGTCGAAACTGAAACTCGTTAAGACAGAAGTATCGCTGTCGTTTACATCGCTTCTTTAGAGGGATTTCTACCTGTTGTAATCGATTGTATTCTCAGTTTAGTCCCAAACCGAATCGATTTTCTGCGCAGTATCTTGAGGGGCTTCAGGTGTATCTTTCGGCACATCCGAACTTGTCGGATAGTTTGCAGTCTGTATTGCTGCTTCTTGCTCGAAGGAATCATCTAATTTGGTTGGAGGATTTTGCTCTACCAGATACACAGCATTGTTTGGGTCAGCTTTCATCGATTTTAAACCAGAAAGGAGTGCAATGATTGGACCGAGACAGCATCCAACACACAAGAGCGCAATAATCCCACCCGTTTTGGCTACTGATTGTTGCACAATGGTGACATCCCCGGTTCCTTCGAGGAGTAAAACCGCTTGTCCCTCATCTTGGACTCCAATCGTAATTATCCCTACCAATACTTGTGTACCCCTCTTATCACCGCAACCACCCGTTATACCGGTTACATCGGCTGAACCCAGCACGGAGCACATCTCGACATATGTTTCAATGGGATCATAACTAAAGTTTCCTAGTTCAATCGAAATATCGCTGTCATCAGCATAAATGTCGTAGTATTGGAAGGCCGACGCTTCAAAATCCATTTCACCAGGTGCACTCCCAGTAGCAGTCACTTCACCGCCAGTTGCTACCATTGAAATCATCAATACAATTCCAACAGAGAGGAATAAGAAAGTGATTGCTGAAGAGAGAATGAAAATCTTGGTTGAAGTTTTCATGTTGGTTCCAATCTCCTCCGGGATTTAAACCTTGATTAAAACACGTACCTCAAGTGCAAGGCCTCATATCCTACCGTGTATTGGCAGGAGTATGTTCAAGAAGCACGTGTGCATTGTTCTTCTCGGTATTTTGCTATTTTCATTGCCTTCACATGCCGTTTCTTCAAAGGACTCTTCGTACGTAGAGCAATTTGGAATGGTCTTTGATGAATTCGTTATTGCTGACTCTTCCGATTCACTCTCTGATCCACGAGACCTTGAGTTTCATCCAGGAAGGGCGAATGAATTGTGGATTGCGAACCGAGCAACAGACAGTATTACTATTATCGAAAATACTGGTATGGAAAGTCAAACTTCACAAAACCGTCTTGATTCCAACAGAAACCACTTTCTCGAAGAAGTAAGTTCAATCGCTTTTGGTGCTTATCATCCAGAATTTGACTGGCAATGGGGCTCTGCCCAAGAAACTCGAAACACCTTCTGCGGCGCCGGTGCACCAAACAATTTCATGGGTCCAACCCTTTGGCCATCTTCACTGAACCATTTTGCGGTTGAAAACCAAAATAATGGTAATGGGCTATTGGGTAGCCATATCGATATGAATCATCAATCGCCTTATGGTGTTGGTATCGCTCATGACGTTGACAATGTATACTGGTACAATGATGGCTATAATGGCGAATTGGTCCGTTACGACTTCCAACAAGACCATGACACGGGCGAAGATGACCATTCTGATGGAATTGTCCGACGATATTCAGACATCTCACTCACCCATGCATATGGTGTCCCCGGACACATGGTAATGGACAAGAGTTCTGGTATTCTTTACATTGCAGATGCTGGAGCGAATCGAGTTCTTTGGGTCAATACCGATGATTCAACTTACAACACAGTGGACATTCTGAACGATCCAAATCTTCTTGAACCACTTGAAGAATACTCAAGAATTACTGGAATTGAATGGGGTGTTCTTGCTTCGAACCTTGACCGTCCATCTGGAATTGCTCTTGACGGTGACCAACTGTTTGTTTCCCTCAATGGTAACGGGAAAATTGTTGCCTATGACTTGAGTTCCAATGGCAAAAGTGCAACAGAAGCTGACACCATCCAAACATCTGCAACCTCGATCATGGGTCTTGAAGTTGGACCAAACGGACATCTCTATTATGTTGACAACGGCCAAGACGAAGTTGTACGTATCGACCCATCCATGGACCAAGATGGTGATGGGGTTGGCGATGAAGTGGATAATTGCCCATTCATCTCAAACTCTGCTCAAGCAAATTATGACAGCGATGCAAAAGGTGATGCATGCGATGATGATGATGATGATGATACGATTCTCGATGTAGATGACGATTGTCTGCTCGGAAATCTCTCTTGGGTTTCATCTCAGTTGACCGACCACGATATGGACGGTTGTGCTGATCTAACTGAAGACTTCGATGATGATAATGACGGTATTGCAGATTATGCTGATTCTTGCGCACTTGGTGACCTTGGATGGATATCTTTAGCAATGACCGATTATGATTTTGATGGGTGCCAAGATTCTGGTGAAGATTACGATGATGACAATGACAGGATCTGTGATGCTGGATCTTCTGAGGGATTCTGGTCATGCAGTATTTCACAGGCAAGTGTTGACCTTTGTCCGACAAGTCCTCTCTCTTTCTATTCAACTCTAACCAATGATGGAGACCAGGATGGTTGCCAAGATGTTGGGGAAGACCTCGATGATGATAACGACGGTTTCTATGATGATATAGACCATTGTCCAGTCAATGCAGGAACAAGTAATCTGGGTTCTCAGATGGGATGTTCTGACTTCGATGAGGATGGTTATGCCGATTCAATTGACGAGTTCCCGACCGAAATCACACAATGGTCTGACCTTGATGGAGACGGATTTGGAGACGAGTCCAGCGGATTTGAAGGTGACCAGTGTAAGACCGTTTTCGGTATATCTTTCGAAGACCGTGTTGGCTGTCTTGATTCCGATGATGATGGTTGGTCCGACCCTGATGTTGGATGGACAACAAATTCTGGCGCTGATGCTTTCCCAACCTATTACAGCCAACACGTTGACCAAGACGGCGACGGTTATGGTGATGCTTTGAATGGATTCCAAGCTGATGCATGTCCTATGGATGCAGGAACTTCTCTGCAAGATGTATTCGGATGTTTGGATACAGATGGTGACGGTTGGTCTGATGCAGGTGATGATTTACCTGAAGATCCGACTCAGTATTTGGATGCGGATATGGATGGTTATGGTGATTCGATGTTAGGCAACTTCCCTGACAGTTGTCCTGGGTTGTTTGGACTTTCGTCCTCTGAGCGTTTTGGATGCCCCGATACCGATGGTGATGGATGGGATGACAACCTCGATGTTTTCCCTGCTGATGAGCGCTTTTGGTCTGATAATGATGGCGATGGACATCCTGACCAGACGGATACCAATCTTTCAGATGATTGTCCTGATGTTGCTGGAACTTCAACAGAAGACCGCATCGGTTGCCCTGATGCTGATGCAGATGGCTGGTCGGACGAGGCAGACGCTTTCCCTCAAGATGCATCTCGCCATGTAGCTGCAGAATCTTCCTCCCTCTCGCTCCAACTTGGAATGGCAGGTTTGGCTCTTCTTATCCTCATCTCGCTTGTTGCAGTATTTGTCACACGCCGGGGTGGTAGCACAACATTTGATTTGGGCACTCCCGAAGTCACTCCTCAACTCAATGCTCCAATGATCACAAGCGCTGCTCCTCCTCTTCCACCGGAAGGCCTTCCTGCTGGGTGGACCATGGAACAATGGGCTTGGTATGGCGAAGAATATCTTAAGAACCGTTAATACGCCTTGATTTAATCGTCTTGAAACTTTCATCGATATGATTTGGTTGTCATATTATTGACCGGTATAGGACTTACTGAACAATTCCTCATTTGTGAGCAATTCATCACTTTATTCAACAAGCCTTTTGAAACAGCGGTGGGCCGACAAATTTGAATTGCATGCTTGAATACGGCGAAAAGGACTCTACGCCATACAGTCTGTTCACTTTAGGACTCATCGCCCTTTTCAGTTGGACTTTTCTCATTCGTGGGAACGTTTTCACCCATCTTTACGAATCATCTGAATCTTTCAGCACTTCTTTTCTACCTGACTCTTTGATTATAGTTTGGCGAATGTTTTGTTTTCTCTTTGGCTTGTCCGCAATTGTTTACATGTTCCGAATGAAGACTGGAACTATGATTGTAATCGACCATGAAACTCGTAAAGAAGTCACACTTCATCCGATTGGAATAAAGAAATTTGTGACGTTTAGCAGTTGGACTCTTCTTTGTAATGCCATTTATTTCCTTCTTGCCATGGTTTCTTCTTTGGCAATATATTCTACTTTCAGTGTTCCAAAGTGGCTCTACATTACTCAAATTCTCTTTTTCGCCACAGCCCTTGGTTCTGCCTTTCTCACTTCTACAATTGTCCGTTACATCATTCTTCCAGGAGAGGTGAGAGCACGGCGAAACCACGAACGCCAATTCTATTTTCACAACCAAATGATGCATAATTTTGCAACCATTTTCTTAGCAGTTGAAATTATTTTGTTCCAACCAGAACTTCAACCTCACTTTGCTGTTTTTGGATTGATTTTTGGAAGTTTATACGCCCTTTTCGCATATCCATTTGCATATTTTGGAGGTGGATATTATGTCTACAGTTTCATCGACCCGAGATTGAAATATGCCCCATTGCTTGTGAGTGGGCTTGCAGGTATTATTTCGATTTTTTATCTCGGCCTGTGGATTCTCAGCCTACTTATGAGTTACAACTCGATCATTGGAACTCTTGTAGCTGTCCTTTGGGTTTCGCTCATCGTACAATTCCGTCCTGAACCGTTTGAGCCAAAAGATGAAATTTAGCCGTTTTTCAAGGCTGTTGAGAATTGTAATTCAGAGTTCCTTAAACGAGAGTGTTGAAGGTATTCGTGCCGCACTTGCTTCTCCATCCATTCGACCATTGAGTTCAATATCGACTGCCATGGCATTTCCACTGAGTTCTACCATGATGAAAGTCTTGTTTCCCTTCGTCATCGTATCAAGGAATACCTCTTCACCACGATGAAGGAATCGAGGTTCAACCAGTTCTACATTCCATGCCTCACCGACTGGGGCATCGAATCGTAATGCTGCCAAATCCCAATTCCCTTCAAGAATGTGAACACCCACCATCAAGGGAATTGCATTCTGTTCTTTTGCCATTCTTTGGTCTAATTTCCAAACTGCTATTGCTACATTGTCAGTACGATATTCGAGGTCAGTCACACCCCATGCTTTGTTGGCTTCCTCCCACTCAAGCATGGTGATGACATGAAGTGCTTTGGTCAAGTTTTTGCGGGATTGTTGGGGGGTGACTTCGCCTGAATCCATTTGCTGTTTGAACCATGCGAGTTGTTCGGATTTCAAAAGTAAGTTTTGAGCAGATTTTTTACTGCGGTATTGCTGAATGGCCAAGAATGCAACGGGGACAAGGAATAACGAACCAAGGAAAAACCGTGCACGCACTCCCCATTTCTCAGCATTTTCGTCTGGTGGGAAATATGGTTCATTTCCTTCATCAATGAGGGTATAACTCGATGAAACAAAATAAGCGACACTTGGAACATCGTCTCCCCAATTATGATCTGTTTGGTTTGCGGAATCAAGCAGGGATATTCTGAAGAAGTGAGTGCCACGGCTCATCTCAAGTGCCGATTGAATCTTTCCACTGGTGAGCGTAACTGTTCGAGCATCCTCATCAATCCAAGTTTCTTGCTCCATACTCCAAAGTTCAAGTTGAAGCCCCTCAAGATTACTACCTTCAACAAGAATCTTCACCAAATGTTCGGATTCATCCCAGCCTTCGATTTCAATGCGGTAAACGTCTGCCGTATCGAGTATTGAAAGGGTTAATTCACCCTCCAACTGTCCCGATTGCAAAGGCATCAGGGGCCAAGACGAATTATCGGTTGATGCTGATGAGGGGATGTAGGATGGGGCTTCTTCACCCGAATCAATGTCACCAAAGTCCGACACTTGAATCTCAATCCAATGAACATCGGATTCTACAAGAAACCGTGCTGCACTGATGTTTGGGTAAGGGTAGAGAACGGTGTTCAGTCCTGAGGTCAACAGTTGGGCTTCACCTGAAATCCACGAGCCACTGACCAATTGGTCGATGTGAACAGTTGCGTTTGTAAAGAGTGTCTGAAGAGTGAACTTTTGCGTATCGTTCATCTCAATGGTTACCGATGTTGAAAAGTGCCCTACTATTTTCAGGTCTTCATGTTCTTGAATGAATAGATTTGAATTGTCATTGTTGTAGAGCATTGCTTTGAGTACCCATGCTGTTTCAAGAGTGTCACTTTCAACCTTCAGTAAGGCTCGACCATCTTCGGAGAAATGCCAAAACTGGGCGTCCCCATGTTGATTGGCAGTGAGGGGATTTGCTTGTTCTATGGTTTGATTTGTCAAGCGTTCAGTTGTCTGATTTTGAAAATACAACGAGAATGTTACATCAGCAGTAGAGTGCATTAATTGCAATTCAAGAGAATCACCTTCAGAGATGTTAATTGGGATATATTCGGGCACACTTTGTTCAAGGATACCACGAATGTATTGACTTTCTCTAAACTCTCCGTAGCCAATACCGTTCAAGTGTCCACTACTCGGATAAAGGCACTCCTGCACTTTCTGGCAAAATTGAATTTCGTTGAGTGGGATGGATTCAGAAGGAGAAGGTCGGATAGTGATGTAATTTTCATCGATATTTTCGGCCAATGAATAGGATACATATTCCTCCAGAGTGCTGGTAATCACAAGTTCAACCGAACTGTTGGTAGATGCTTGGAGTGACAACACCGATGTTGTCGTTGTCGAAACCCCATCAAGAGTCACTTGTGCTTCACATTGGTTACAATCGAGGGAAAGGCTGAACCATTCCCCCTCCATCATTACCCATTGGCGTAGATATTGGCTTGAGGGTTCAGAGAGAAATCCTGTGATTCTTCCATCAGTGACCGTTTCATTTGAAGGAGATTCACTTTCCTCCGCTACAGAAAGTGGGCTTATCACCAAGAGTCCAAAGAGCACAGCCATGCTTACTGCTGCGAAGGTTGTACAGCGACTGCTACCTCCGTCCATGTCGTTGCCTGTGAAGTATTTGCTTTGAACTTAGGCCTTGTTGGGTGTCCAATGCTTGAAGAAGCAATGGCTTTTGGCCTGTCCATGGAGGCAGGTCTAGGTCGAACCGTAACGGCGAGATATCGCTTTGCTCGGCAATGGGCATTAGGTGATCGCAAAAACCCTGTTGCTTCAACTCCTGCATTGGTTTTACTTGAAGGCGATGTGGATGTTGACGCTCAAATTGCACCTTTTCGTTCAACAACGAACGATAAAATTCCAGCAACACTTACCTTTGAATCACGTCTACCACTTTCACCACCTGATTTTCTTGAACCTTCACCAAAATGGAGTGTTTCGATTGGGCACGTACTTCCTCCGTCATTGGATGAAGCAGACGCGGGTGAACCTGCTGGAACTGCTCAAGTTCTACCTGTGTCTTGGCAACGATTGAATCACGATGCAAGCTTGACAGATGCCTCCCTTCGCCCAGATGTTGTGGTTCTTGTTGATGCAGTACAACTCGCATCCCAACCGGGTAAGTTGGTTGAAGCAATTACCACATTGAAGCGTCGCTTCCCGGGTTCACTCCTTTGGACACCGGGCCTTGGAGGCCCAGACAACCTGGCAGTACTCACATGGTTTGGAGTCGACTTGTTTGACCTGGCTCGTTCACGTCAGGCAGCAGCAGCAGGTATACTTCTTACAGAACAAGGGCCTCGACATGTTGTTGAATCGATGAATGAATCTGCAGGCATGGATGAACAAGTTACCCACTGGAAAAATGCCATTGCCTCAGTTCGAGGCGCTATGGCGTCCGATCAAATGCGTTCGTTAGCTGACCGACAGTCTCTCACAAGTCCTCGCTTGGTTGAACACCTTCGACGCCATGATATGTTCTGTGAAAAGGTCCCAGGACTTCTCTCGTCCCATGTTGCTGCGGACTTCACCTTCCCCTGCCATTCAGTTTCTATTCAATCTGATCCACTTATCTCAGATTGGGAATCGTTCATCACCAACGAATACACCGCACCTGCTGGTCTTGATTCTATACTCATACTTCTCCCGTGTTCTGCACGAAAACCATATCGTCTCTCCAAGTCACATGGACGCTTTATTCGTGCGATTGGTACCAGTGCTTGCCACGAGGTTATGGTGACTTCACCACTTGGCTTAGTCCCTCGAGATTTGGAAGAAGTTTGGCCTGCTGGCCACTATGATGTGCCGGTAACGGGTGATTGGACTGGTGATGAGTTATCGCGTATTCAACGGATGTTTCAATCACTTGTCTCGCGTCACAATTACCAGCGAATCATCAACCATTCCGGAATTCATTTTACCCATGAATCAATCGAAATTACGGACACTCGCCAAGGTGATTCTGCAGGTTCACATGAAGCGCTTGAACGTCTCACTGAAGCGGCTAAAAAAGCAGTTGATGAACTGAGTGCTCGGGGTAGAAAAACGGAAAAGATACTTCTTGACAATTTCTCGAGTATCGCTCGAAAACAAATGAAAAGCGATGAGTGGGTACATGGTTTGAAAGTTCGAGGAAAACCACCTCGATACCGACTTGAGCGTGATGGCACGCAGATGGCACTTTGGTCTATTGAACGAAGTGGTTTCTCACTTCCAAAATCGATTATCCCAGCACTTGCTGAGTTGAAAGCACTCCCTGAAGTTCATCTTCAAAGTGATGTTGTTTGGCGAGGGGATATCTTCGGTCAAATCGTTGATTCGTTTGATCCAACGATTCGTGCCGGTTCCGATGTATTGGTATTACAAGACGGAAAGGTCGTTGGTCTTGCCCGTGCACATGCACCGGCTTGGGAATGGCCATCGACACCGGGGCGCTTGGCTAAGTCACATCAGCGCTTGTAGATATCCTTTCAAATGTCGAGCAATACACCGTTCAGGCGAAACAAAATCGCCGTTGATGAAGCGGAGCGATTAAGAAGGGGTGACAAGTCGCCGAATTACTTGGAGATGTTCTTATGGCACGTATGTATAAGTCACGTAGAGGAAAGAGTGGGTCAAGTAAGCCCTTTGTCAATGAAGCACCTGAGTGGTCAAACACCGATGCTGCTGCCGTGACTCAACTCATTGTCGAACTCGGTAAAGAGGGTCATTCCACTGCAACCATCGGTTCAATCCTACGTGATCAACACGCTGTCCCCAATGCTCGTCTTGTAATTGGCAAGCGTATTGGCAGTGTATTGGCTGAAAACAACATCGGTGGAACTTATCCTGAAGACATGATGAATCTCATGCAACAAGCTGTCGGAATCATCAACCACATTGGAAGTGGAAACCACAAAGACCTTCACAACAAGCGTGCACTTGAGATTACAGAATCGAAAATCCGCCGTCTTGCAAAATACTACATGTCTGAGGGACGCATTCCATCAGAATGGCGATACAAGCGTGACGAACTCCGACTCATGGTCGAGTGAGCATTGCATCTTCTCCATGATGTGGTGACTTCATCAACAGTAACCTCCTCGATACAATCGGTGGGCCAATGAACGACTTACTTCTCACACATCCCTTCTCCGATGTGAAAAAGAGAATTTTAGACCTTTCAAAGCAAATGAAAGATGCTGGCATGGTTCATATCCACGCCCCAGCGAATTTGTCGGGACTTCTGGCCTTGTCCATGTTGGAATCTGCATTCCTCGATACCGGCATTCAATATCGTCGCCGGTTTTTACCATCTGATCAGCATGTGCCTCGGGACGAACGCATACAACCCCAACTTCCAAAGGATGGATTATTGATTTACATCTCTCCATTTGAAGATACATGGAAGTTAGATGAATTACCTCAAACCGAATATATTCACATCACGCCACTTTCTGTGTCGGTAAGGTTAGGATCGAAGCAATCTGAGCGTAGAGGTGCTCTGGATGTAGTCGCACAGTGTGCTGCATTAGCAGCTCAGATAGTTCCGAATGGACAAAAGGTTCGACTTTTACGACCCTTTTCTGCAACAGGACTTTGGTTGCGCGAAGCATTGGATACGACCTTTGACCCGATTCACACTGCCATACGAGACCATCTTCGTGAGGAAGGTTCGTTCCGAGTAGTTCCCCTCCCTGAAGTTCCTTCTCCGGCTGTAGGAATGATTCCAGGCCTCTCAGAGCGTATGTTAGCCCGTTTGCAAAAAGGGTGGCCAAAAATGGATATTGATTCACGCTCTGCTGCCTTAAGCGAACTCATCCTACCAACATTAGTCCACCCTTCACTCTCCACACCTCGGCTTGAAGAACTTGTCTGGCACCGTTTGATGATTGGCACTTCAGATATTGATGTGGTGAGTCAAGTCTTTTTGGCCGATAAAGCGTGGCCTGAGGATTCAACCGAGGCTAAAATCCACGCTTCTAAATTAGCAGATTCATTTCTTAAAACCGGGCTCCTCTCGTAATGTAAGCCATCGACGGGTTGAAACCTCATAACCCGTAGGGATACTCATGGCCATTGAAAGATTGCTGACCGGTAGTATTCGAGATCAAGTTCAAGATTTGATGTCAACAGAAGATTTGGTTATCGAAGCATTTCGAGACCTCGTGAAGGATGAACTCAAATCACACATTCGAAGTAAAGTCGATGAAGACCCAGAATTGAAAGCCGAAATTAAAGAAGCAGTTGCTTATTATTTCCACACCAAGGCCCGAACGGTTTACGCGGAACTCAAGGCTACTCGCGCTGCAACTCGTCTAGGACTTCGCCTTTTACCTGACGATTTACAAGGCGAAGTAGGTGAAGCGGTTGTTTCACTTTTCGAGAAAGAACTTGGTGCTCTGCTTGAGAAGGCACTTTGAGCATATTGATGGACGCCAATGCGCTTCTATTATGTGCCATGCGCGCTGGGTCAAGTCGTAGGTGAACTTATGTCAGCACGTCCATTCTTGTTTGTGCTGATTTTTATTGCCTCACTGATGTCACCTTTGGCAGAATCCTTCGTAGGTAGTGCCGTAGCTGAAGACACAGTAGTCTGCTGTGATACAGCAGAAGTAGAACTTCACTTGCTTGGTTCTGCGTCAGCGGGTAGCATGTCTCCTTTTTCACAGGACTTGTCAGACACAGCGACGACTGCCACGATTGCCAATGCAGTCACTTCAGAGGAAACTGTAGGCAAGTGGGTTTTACCAAATGTTTGGCCTGGAACTATCCCTGCTAACACATGGCAAGTTGCACTAAAATACGAAGTTACTGATGCGGCAAGTGCCCAAGTGAATGCTACTGCAACTTTGAAAATTGGCAGTCAAACATTCAGTGCTTCAACTGAGCCTGGAAGTTCCTTTTTGGCTCAAGGTGAAGGAACATTGAGTTTTGATATCGATGTGGATGCAACTTCAATTTCCGATAACGGAGCAATCGAACTTACGCTTACTGCCCGTTCAGTCGTCTTTTCTCTGCCTACTGGCGATGCGAAATTGGAATTCCTATGGGGCTCAGAAGACAGCGACTCGACTGTCGAAGCAGAGATTCCCTTGCTTGATTTAACACTGCTTGAACCCGAAGTTGAAGGTTCTGAAGTATATTTTTCCGTAGTAATTGACTCAAATTGGGGTATGGATATGCTTTCCAAATCTGAATCTATCGGGGTCTTCGTCGATGGAACTGCCCTCACTGGAGACCCTATTGAAACGACTTCTGGCAGCGGCGTACGAGTTACTTGGACTTGGGATGGTGCTAAGGGAGGAGTTGAAACAGTGACGGTAGAAACCCGTTTTATCCTTGAGGTAGGTGATTCAGCACTTACTGGTTCAACGAGTTTTGAGATTGAAACCTTTGACTCTTCAGGTGGAACCGGTACATACTATCC
>MDSY01149282.1_pt1 | contig 15642 bp, 17 predicted proteins | sample 811131 | NCBI WGS metagenome assembly MDSY01 (sample SAMN05326643, study PRJNA326480) | marine metagenome | isolation source: seawater | place: Atlantic Ocean: South West | collected 2010
TGGATTCTTAAATTCTCTTATACATTGTATTCCTCTTTATAATTTATCTATTGGTAATTTATTTATTAAACCTGGTGACCATATTGAACACCATGAAAAAAGAACTGTAAAATATGCTGCTCCTCTTTTAAATATTGATTTATTTGTCGATTTTTTTAATGAAAAAAAAAAAGAAATATTTAAGATATCTTAATTTTTTTATTATAATATATATATATGGCTTGCATGAATTTTACTGTAAAAAACTATAGAGGAGAATGGAAAACACTTGTTGAATCTAATAAAGGCAAAGGTGTATCTCCTCAACAAACTGTTACTGGTTTTAACGATTTTGATATTGTTAATACTAGAAATGTATTAAGAGATAGTTGGCAAAATCATTTTCTTCAAAATAAAATTAATGGTCACGGCCGCGTTGTTACACCATTTAGAGCTTCTCAAGGTTTAGGCGATTTCTTGGGACGTAAAAATACTACATGTGGATTACGTGGTGGTAAATGTGATGCTTCTAAAATAGAATCTGCTTCTGGTAATGTTAAATTTGTTTCTGATAGTTCTCTATATACTCGCTTTAGAAGAGAAACTGCTATTGGTAAAAATTATAATGATTATAAACTTTAATTATTTTATAGTTAATATTATATAATAATGAACTTTACATTTACAAATAAAAATGGACAACCTATCCCCAAAACTAGTAATAATGCTATTGTTAATTTTACTCATGGTATGCCTATGAAAGATGGTGTTTCAGATAATTCTAATACTTTCTCTATTAATAGATTCAGATATATGCAATCTTTTACACCTAATTTGTCTCACAATGAATCACTACAAAATAAATTTATTGGTGGTAATCAAGACTCTTCTTTTGTTATATCTAAAAATAAATCTAATGCCATTGCTAATTCTACTCTTAATAAAGATAAACAACCTATGTCCCTTGTTAATACTAAAAATACAAATGTTGTTGATTCTGCTCTTAGAAGAGTTCGTGCTGGAGGTTCTGTTGCTCCTAAAAAATCTTCTATGATAAAATAATTTTATAGTATATATGCCTATCAAATTATTTAATACTTATCTTGAATGGAGACATTTATTTGCATTATCTTTTTTACTTATTTTAGGATATTTTTTAAACATCTTTTATAATCAATATATTTTTGCATTTTACATTATTTTCATTTTTTGGATTGTTTTTCATCAACCTGGTTGTAAACAACATTTATGTAATAAAACTTTTATTAATGATGATGGCTTCGGTTATGTCGATAATTTTCTTAATAAAAATGAATTAGATAAATATAAGCAAAAATTTATTAAAAAATATGATTCTAATACTATTTTCCTTGGTAATCCTAACACTTGGGGTTATTTAGATCAAGATACTCAAATCCTTGTTGAAAATATTAAACATAAGGTTGAAAAACTTTATAATAAAACACTTTTTATTAATTATGCTTTTCTTAGATTCTACAATCCCAATGCTATTAATCCTTTTGAAAATTTCCATCTTGATAGTCTTCATTTTAACTATGATGTTATTCAAATTAGATCTATTGTTAATTTATTTGATGAATCTGATGGAACTTTCTCCTATAAATCAAAATGTTGTAATAACTCTACTAAAAATATTCCTACTAAAGAAAATACTTTAGTTCTCATACAAGCTAATAAATTACTCCATAAATATAAATTTAATAAAGGATATAGATGCGTCCTTGTTATTGATTTTGTTGATTCTAAATCTAAAGGAATTCATGGTTATTTCTGGAGTTCTTTCGATTTTTGTTGGGATAGAATACAAAAATTCATTACTTCTTTCAATTAAAATTTCTAATACAATTATATAATGTATAATTATTTAGCTGAATTCCTCGGTACTCTTGTTTTTGTTTACTCTATTTTACTTTCTGGTAATCCACTTATTATTGGTCTTACATTAGCTCTTGTTATTCTTGCTACTTCTTCCTTCTCTGGTGGACACATTAACCCTGCTGTTACTGTCGTCATGGCTTCTATCAATAAATTACCTATGAATGATGTTATTCCTTACGTTTTATCTCAAATCTTTGGTGGTCTCTGTGCTGTTGAAGTTTATAAAAGATACAAATTTTAAATAAATTATATAATTTTATTATTACATAATTTATACTTTCATTGTTGCATTGTATTTTGGTACTTTTCTTTTACCATATCCATTCTTTTTTCTTGATTTCCTTGCTAATTTTAAAGCTTTACTGTCTTTTGAACAACCCTCTTCTAATATATTATAATCTACTGCTGCTGCTTTTCCTCCTGTTATTGAACTTGCTAATCTTGCCACTCCCCATGAATGTGCTGTCTGATTTGGTCTAGATCCTGATGAATAGTATGCTCCTTGTCCTTTTTTCATTATTGCATTTAAAGCATTCATACTACATTTTGTTTTTTTTGCTAATTCCTTACTTGGCATTATACTTTTTATTTTATATATTCTTTCTGCATTTGATATATGATTTGATTTCTTTGATTTATAAGATTTTACTTTCTTTCTTGTTTCGTATATTTTTTTTTTGTAATTTTTTCTTGTTCTTCTTATTTGTGCATATTGTTTCTTCCTATCTTTTGATGTTAATTTCTTTGGAATATATTTTTCTGGAATATTTGTTTTCTTTTTTAATTTATACATATACTATATATATACATATTATGCCTCCTTATTATAAAAAAAAATATAAGAAAAATACATCTACTAAGAAAAAATCTATTAAAAATAATAAAACAAAAAAAAATAATAAAACCAATAGAGTTTTATTACCTAAATTGAGAAAAATTGATGATTCTATGAAAAAACACAAATATAGATTATCATATCCTACTATTAAACGTAGAATGGCTATTAATGAAGGTATTAGAAATGAAGTTCAAAATATGAATAAAACTAAAAAACAAGCTGCTACATCTAAAAAAGGAAGATTTAATATTCTTCGTATCTATAGAAGAAATAATAATAAAAAACAGTGTAGATTAATTACTAAAGACATGAAATACATTGATAAAAAATATGGACTTAATAAAACTACTGATATTTGTTAACCTTTGAATGGTAAATATCCTTCAAATAATTTTACGTAGTTATATATACTTTCTTCTTGATCTTTCTCATTACCTAATTCTAAATTTAATTCTGTTATATCCATATTCACTATATTTTGATTCTTTAGTCCATCTAATATATATTTTGCGCTTTCTATATTTAATCCATCTTTACATTTTGTTCCTGTACACTTCATATATTTTGGATCCAATACATCTACATCAAATGATAAATGTACTGGATCATTGTTTATAAATTTTTTTATACTTTGTAATGACTCTTTTGGATATCTATTTAACGACCCACATTTTATATGTTTTATTTTATATTTCTTTATTATTTCACTTTCAAATGTGTCTAATTCACGGATCCCTATATACATTATATTTTTAAAACTTAATCTTGGTACCATAAAATTAAAACTTTTCTGATCTAATTTTGTTAAAAATCCTAATGGCATTCCATGTACATTCTTTGTTTTTGAACTTGCCCTTGTATTTATATCACCATGAGCATCAAACCATAATACCTTTACATTATTGTGTATACTTAATGTACTTGCTACCGTCGCCAACGACATTGAATGATCTCCTCCTATATTTACTCTCTTTGAATAAGTTTTCATATTTTCTTTGTATAAGTTTTCTAGATTATTTTCTAAGTTATCATTACAATTTACCATTTTTATATTCCCATTTAATAATCCTTTAAATACACCTGGAGCTTTCTCTACACCATTTAATTTTTGTCCATATTTACTTGGAAATAGAATTATATTTTTAAACATATTATTTAGTATAATTTATGTTTATATTATATAAATTAAAATATAATTATGAGTAAAGAAGGAAGTCCACTAAAATTAAATGCAAGCAATCTACAATTCCTTGGAAGTACTACTAGTACTAATAGTCCTAATAGGAGTATACAAATCCCACAAATTTTTAAAGATGCTGTGAAAGAACTTGAACAAGATATGGAATTAACCTTCAAACCAGTGTCAATGGGCCAAGATGATAGAATCAGAAATTTTTGGAATGATTTACCAAGTTTCAAAAACGATTTTGAGAATATGCCAACAAAACACGATATGACAATTATGTATAAAGATGATCTTGTGACCCATTTGAAAGGTCCTTACGGTAAATGGAATTCAAATAATGGTGCATATATTCCACAAACTGTTCATAGTGAATATAGTAATGTGAGTGCCATGGCGCCTTCAGATGGAATTGGTCAACCAAGTCAAGCTGCTACCTCTACTAACCAATGGCAAATAAGACAATATAATGCATTAAATAATAAAGTAACTGTGAAAAACACTCTTAATAATTACATAACAAAATTAAAAAATCCTGATTCAGTAAAAGACTTGGCAGAAAGTATCAAAAGTGTAAAAAAAAGAAAAAACAAAAAAAAACAAAAAACAGTTCAAAATATAGAACATCCAATTGAACATATTAAAGATCAAATTCTAACGACATATAGTTATTATATAGAACAAGATAAAGGAAATTTAAATAGTTTATTTGAAATAAAAGAAGATAATTATTCAGATGAAGAAACGAATGATTGTAACGATAAAAATGTATGTGTTATATTGTTTAATGATAAAAATTTCATCTCATTAAATGAACTTGATGATTTTGACGTTAGTTCAGAATCTAAAAGTGATGAAGAAGATATGGATACTTCATCAACTAATGAATTTGGAAATGAAGTAGAATTCAAAATAATTAAATATATAATTCATTATATTTGTTTATCTAAGAAAGATCAAGAAAATGATAAACTAATTAAAGAATTAATATATAATACAAAATTATTTGTTGATAATACAGAATTAACTAATTTTATTCTTGAATTACTTAGTGCTGAATTAAAATTAGATCATATTTCCAAAGATGAGACGATTGAATACATAAGAGAAATCTATAAAAATAATAATAATAATTTGATGGAAGTAATAAACGAAGAATCAGTTGAAAAAGAAAAAGAAGAACCAGTTGAAAAAGAAAAAGAAAAACCAGTTGAAAAAGAAAAAGAAGAATCAGTTAAACCAGCAATGCCCAAGCCATTTCCTTATAGTAAAATAGGTACTATAGAAGATACAAATTATAATGATACTAGTAAAGAAACGGGTAAGGAGAGGTCGTCTTCGATTTCTGTATATGATAATAATAATATCAAAGAAAAACCTAGTTGGTTTTCTGCTCAACAACAAGAGGAAGAAATTACTGAAAATCAAGAAGGTATTGAAGATCTTTTTTTAGCTTTTGAGGATGATGAAAAATACAAAGAATTAGACAAAGATCAAGAAAATCAAGCAGTTGCAGATGCTGTTGAATATTATATAGAAGAACAATTTAATGATTATGGAGATGTAAAAGAAGAACAATTTAATGATGATGGAGATGTAAACAGTAATAATCCAATACTAGATGGTTTAATCGAAGATAACAAAGATAACATTAAATCATTTATTGATAATGATAATAATAACATAATTAGTATAATAAAAGAATCTATTGACGAAGCTAGGGATATAGACCCCTCTACTGATCTTGGTGGTAGTGTTAATAATACTAAAATAGTAGGAGGTGATACTGAATTAGAAGAAAAAGCATTTGGTCCATACATAGAACAGACAATTGCAGTATTAAATGGAGATATTGCAAAAGAAACAATAATTGATGTTAATGATTATGATGATCTTGATAATGATGATGATGAAAATAAAACTCCTCTTATTCATGATGAACGCTCTCTTATTGATATTATTGATAGTAAAGATAATGATATTTTTAAGTCAACCGAAGATAAGTATACATTAGATGATGAACCTGAAGTTGAAGAAACAGACAAATTCATTTCACCGACTGATCAAAAAGATGAATTTAAAAAAAATATAAAAAAAAATATAGAAACTATTATAGAAGAAAGCGATAACGACATACGAGAATATTCAGTATCAGATGTAGATATTAAACCATTAGACGATAATTATCGTACTAAAAAAGATAAATTAATTGATGATTCATACAAAAAAACACTTCAAAAAATAAAAGCTAGTATGGACGAGTTTAAAGAGAGAATTGGAAATACAACAGGATCAGTTAGATCTTCTACTACTGGAGCTCTAACTCATAGTGCAAAACCGCAACATAAACAATACAAAGTTGTTCACAATATTGCAACTAGTTATTTATCTAACGTATTAAATAATTCAAATCTATCATTAGATGAAATTAATACAGCAGGTACTACTAGAAGCGATGGAAGAAATGCACTAGTCCAATCTGTGTTTTCACATATGTTAGGAGGAGCAAATATTAAATTTAACGGTAGCACTTTCAGAGAGGATATGGCTAGGGCATCTACTGGAGTTAGATCATTAGGAGCAAATAATAGACAACAAATGATTAATTGTTGGGGAAAACGTGTTACATACATTACAGAAAGATTCTATGAAAATATTGACAGTTTTAACAAAATTAACGTAAATAATATTACATCTGCCAAAGACAAAAACATTTTTAAAATTACATTTGCTACACATCAAATAAGTAAACTTAAACCAAAATGTTATATTTGTGGTTGTGATATTACAGAAAATCATTATCCTGAGGTTGAACATAAATTGCCTTGTGTTGGTTTCTATTCACAAATATATAATATTGCAGCATATCCAAATTTAAAAAAATACTGGAATAGTTTTATTGATAATACAAAATATGATAAATACGGATTATTTACTATGTTGGTTAAATTATACAAATATATGCATATCCATTTTAATGAAAATAAGATAACTGATTATTTTGGTGGTATTTTTAGTTTATTCGAAAAATATTTAAAAAAAAATACCAAGTTTTATGTTATTGGAAATAAAACTAGAAATGAAAAGGATTTAGATCATTTTAAATTGATATTGCTTCCTTATTTGTCTGAATTTACGTGGTCCCATCATACATGTAATCAAATAAAAACAAATTATGATTTAATAAATGATAAAAGCAAATTTATGCTGCAAATGAAAAATTTATTAGAAGGAAGACAATTCAAAGGAGCTGTCATTAAAAAAAATATGGTTGATGCAGAATCTGATGCAATTAAAACCATTAATTTTGAGGATTTTAATAAAAGATATGATGATAATTTGTCTCCACAAATAGAATATTTAAATAAACAAATAACTGAGTTTGCTGGGAAACAAGATTTAACAAAAAAAAGACTATTTATCAGGACATTGAAAAGAATTTATATTACTCAAAAGAATGACAATAAAGATGCAGTTCAAGCTTCAAAAAATAGAGCAAACTTTCAAATGAAATTAATAAAAAAAACAGTAGTACAATTAAAAAAAATGGTTGCAGGAGCATGCAATGAAATTGTAAATTTTACTAAATATAGTTTAAACCAAGATAGTATTTCTGCACGTACTAGTAGTGGTAATGACTATATCCCTTTAAAACAAATAATAAAAGATAAATTATTATTGCCTTTTTTATATATTTTTAAAGGTGATGCTTTTGGTAAAGTATATGATAGTAATAATAATGAAATAACCGACACAACTAATAATGGTTGTATAAAAGAAGGTCTTGTATTATTAAATAAAACAATAAATATATTAAATAAAACTGCACTTAAAAGAATTGACAATAATAAGAAAATATGCTTAAAACTTATTATTATATTATTAATGAAAATGTTACTAAAAACAGATGGTCAAAAAAAAGAATTTGATCCTAATAGAGATTATTTATTTTCTAGTAAATTAGACTTATCAAACGACCTAGATAATAATGCTTATAAATTAGTTGAGACTGACAATTCATATATTAGGCAACTATTCGATGAATTTTTTGTTGTTAAAGATGAAGATAATTTAAATTTAAAAATAACTACAAAATCTTTACTTAAAAGTGATGAAAAAGATACTGATATTATTCTTTTGAAAAATTTTAAAATAAATATCATCAAAGATGATACTATAGAAATTGATTATGATGGAGATGAAGTACATCTTGAGGGTAGATTAAAAAATCCTTTACCTGGACGATATTTAAATGACTTAATATATAAAAAAGATGATAATACTAGCTATTATAAAGAATTACAAGAATTAGATGGAAAAAATAAATTTAATGTATTAAAATCATTAAAAGAGGCGCCAATAGAAGGTGGAAGAAAAAAGAAAAGAAAGAATAATTCAAAAAGAAAAAGAAGAACAATTAAAAAAAATAAAAAGAAAAATACTAAAAAAAAATATAAAAACCGTAAAAAATATACAAGAAAACACATTAAGAAATAAATTATTCACTTTGTATATTAAATTTTAATACTGTTTCAATATATTCGTAATCTTCTAATACATTGCTTATTAGAGATTTATTTTTTTCTTGTTCTTCTATCCAAAATTTTTTATTTGCGTAGTGTTTTCCATTTGTTGTATTTCTATAATGATAATCTTGTATTCCATAAAATATTTCATAATTTTTTAATTCTTCTTTTAATTCACTTTGAATTGTAGTTTTTCCACTCATTTCTGGACCACATAAAATAACATTCTTCCCGTTTAATACTGCATCTTTTGCCTTGAATAGATTAGAATTATATTCTGAAATATAACTATCCATATTTATTTTCTAACAAAAAAAATAAATATTTTTAATCAATTTTTTATATTTTAGTATTATCAATTAAGTGATAATGCTGGTTGATAATTCCTAGCTGATCCAGCATATATTTTTTCATTTTCTTCGTGACATTTTTTTAACGCGTACTGACAATTCCTTAAACAAATAGCAAAAGAAGCACCAGAATGTCCTGATTCTAAAACTTTTTCATTATTTCCTATTTTATAAACAAAGTCATTATTACTAAACATAAAACCATCTTCATCATTAAAATTTCTTATATTATCTTGAAATCCCATTTCATATATTACTTTCAACATAACAACAATATCATTAAAATAATGATCATTACTTTGTTTCGGTATATATTTAATTGTATCTTCTAACATCATCATATTATCATTTCTATCTTGTATAGTCAATGTATAGTAATCAATTTTATGATTCTCGAAAATTATATCTTTTCGTTAAAAATTACAAAATCTTATAAAATTGATTAATTTCTAGTTTTTTATTAAAAAGTAAAAAACTAATCAATATGCAATTTTATGATTCAGAACTAGCAGAACGTATGTTGGGAGAACAACGACCACAAAGAAGGAGTAGAAATACTCGTGAAACTGATGGAGAGAATGTTTCATTTCCAAGAAAAACTTTTAATTTCTCTAATTCAACATATTTTAAAAATTTATCTGATGTTATCAAATATGGCGATGAGTATGATCCACATTCATCATCATCATCATATGTACAATGCAGTATATGTTACGAAAGCCAGAATGAAGATAATATAGAAAGATTTATAATAACAGAATGTAAACACGCATTTTGCACTGACTGTTTAACTAGCTGGGCAAAAAAAAACTGTAAACATTACAGAGAAAAAGGTTTCTATACTACTTGTCCTTGTTGTCGCGGCAATGTAAAATGTGGCGAAGATTATACTGATATTGAGAAGGCAGTTGCAAAAATAAAACATATATTGAGATTGCCAAAAACATATGATAATACTATGCCTATCATTCAATCATTGATTGATAAAATGAATGCAAAAGATCTGAAATTATTAGCAGCACATTCTATTTTAAATAAAATCGACAATGTTGATTTGACACTAACAGAAATTAAATTAACAGGTAAAAATAAAGCACAAATACAAACAAATATTAGATATAGAATTGGTGAGTTATACAAACTATATAGTTTAACACACAGAGGACATTAAAAAAAGTAGAATTTACATTTATTTTAATTAATTAATATTTTTTTCATTAAATATAATCATCATCGCTTAATTCACTACTGCAGTCCAAATAATCATCATTTTCATCTTCAACTACAAATCCATCTTTTGCATATCCTGATTTTGTTAAGGGAATGCCCTCATCTTCATCTGTTGATGAAGCATGTGTATCTACACTGCCCAAATCTTCAAATCCTCCATATAATACTTCATATATTTTTTCCCATTTATCACTGGTCAAATCGATTGGGTTTTTATCTTTATCCCTCGATACTAATACACAATTACCAAAGAATAAAGTATTATCAATTGGAGGCGGAAATTCGTATTTGTTTTCCATATTTGCACGACCAGAATCTTTACCATAAACATCAATATCATATTTTGTTTTTTCTCCGTTTGATTCTTTAACTATTGCATGATATGTGGTATGTAATTTAAAATTATCAGATTTTTTTAAATTTGCTTTTTTATATATATCATCATTATTAAATTTTTTCCAATCATACTCCTTTACAGATCCATCTTTTTCTACAATCAATATTTTAACAGGCATATTTTATTTTATTATTATTATTATTATTTTATTAAATCAATTTTATATTCTTTTAGTTAAATATATATTTTTATATTGATTATATTATATATATAATGCTTAAAATCATATTTGTGATTATTTTCTCTATTTTATTAATATTAGGTTTTCATTATTTATACAAATATATAAAAGAAAATTATTTATATCCACACGAAATTACTGAAGAAGACGATTTATCTAATAACGAAATATTAGAGGAAATAAATAATTTAGAAAATAATGATGGTAATAATTCAAATGATGATGATGAATCTGATGATGACTCAGACGCAACAGATTTAGTAATAGGAAATGAAGATGATTTGGAAAATGAATTAATTGAAACATTAAATACTAATTTAAATAGTTAAAAAATAAATTTATTCATATTATTTAATTATATAATATGACTTTTAATAATTTTCTCGAAAAGAAGGAAGAAAAAAATAAAAATTGTAAATATCTAAAATTAGATGAATATATTTGGGAAAGTAATTTTAATAAAAGTGATCTTGAAGAACATTTTTTTAATCTTAATAAACCAATAGTTATAAGAGATTTTTGTAAAAAAACAATTGCTTACAACACATGGGATAATGATTCTATTATTAATGTATTTAATGATATTAAAATACCTTGTGAACAATACAAAAATGATTCTGATTTTTATAATGGAGAAGGAAAATCATATTACAAGAAAAAAATAAAAATGAAAGAATTATTAGATCATATTAATTCTAATAATAAACCTTATTTGTATCTTGCAGAAATTGATATTAATAAATTAAAAGGTGATACTGATGATATTGTTAAAGGTGTTTTTAATCCAAATATAACAGAATCTATATATAATTATCAAACTGGCAACACTTTATATTTAGGAAAGAATGCTGCTAGTGGTTGTCATATTCATATAGAAGACAATTTTTTATTAAATCAAGTATTTGGTAGTAAAACTATTTATTTTTTTGATTATCATGATAATAATGGTTCTTGGATGAATAATTGGTTATTAAGCAGTATAATTGGTGACGAATTAATAGTAAGGTCTACTCCATTTGATGATTATCCTAATTTTATTAAAAATAAATTTTTTGAAATGGATCATAGTAAAATGAAGATATATAAAGTAACTTTAAATCCTGGTGATTCTGTTTTTATACCTCCATGGTGGTGGCATGCTACCAGAGGTAATGATCTAAATTTATCATTCACTACTATTTATGATAGAGACGATATTAGTTATTTATTTTTTAAACCTTTATTGATTATTCTATATTTTTCAAAAATTATTGAAGATTTTTTTGAATATTATGATTACAAACAGTTCATTTTTAATTCTATTGTGATTATTATTATATTTTATATTGTTTTTAATTATATATATAATATAATAATATGAATAAAACAATAAATGACTCTGATATCAACATAAAAAAATTTATAGAGAACATTAATAATAACAATAATAAAAAAACTTACTTATCAATTAAAGAAATTAATTTTGATCCTTCCAATAATTATACATTAAAAAATTGTAATTTTCCTTATATAATTAAAGGATTTTGTAAAAATACAGATGCTTTTAAAAAATGGAATTTAAATAATATTGCCGATATATTTGGCAATGAGAAAGTTAATGTTGAATATTATAATACTTTTTACAATTTTTATAATGCTCGTATAAGTAAACATAAAAAATATACAGTTAAAGATGTTATTGACAAAACCTCTACTGAATATTTATATCTTGGAGAAGTTGATTTAAAAGAATTTAATAAACAAAGTATTTTAGATGATGTAAATAATCCATTTATTAATGAAAATATTTATGAATCTGTTATTTTTTTTGGGAAAAATGGTAGTAGTTCAACCCATATACATTCTAGTAACGATTATATATTAAATCAAATATTTGGAGAAAAAACATTATATTTATTTAACCTACGAGATAACTATGATAAGGGTTTATTTTTAGGTAATCCATGTTTAAATGAAACAAATTTTATTTGTAATAATTTTGAATTAAAACTTTCTGATCATAATTTATTTAAACTATATAAAGTTATATTAAAACCTGGCGATACTCTTATTTTGCCTCCTTGGTGGTGGCACAATGCTATTTCTAATGATTTTAGTTGTAGCATAACGCATAAAATAAAAAGATCAGATATTTCATATTATTTCAAATATCCAGAATTAATTATTAATCAATTTCTAATATTTATTGGTTGTAGAGACATTAGCAAGGTAATTGATTGTGATTTTTTTGAAAAACAGTTTAAAATTAATAAACTTATTATTGCTTTTATTGTATTTTCTATTTCTATTTCAACATTTGTTCTATCCACTTTATTATATTCATCTTTATTATATTATTTATTTGATTTTGTAAATATTAATATATCATTTATTTATTTAATTATTATTGTCTTTATTTACAAATTAATAGATTATAATTTATTTATTTAAAAATTACATATATAACTATATATATGAAAAAAATTGGTTTCTGTTTTTTAATCTATGATATTATGAATCAAGAGGATCTATGGAATGAATGGTTTAAAAATGTTGATAAAGATAAATATAACATCTATATACATTATAAAAATAACAAAGAATTAAAATATTTTAATCAATATAAACTTGATAATTGTATTCCTACTGCATATAGAAAAATTAGTATTGTTCATGCACATAATATATTATTTAAAAAAGCATATGATGACGGATGTTATAAAATTGTATCATTATCTCAAGCATGTATACCTTTAAAATCTTTTGATTTTGTATATGATTTCTTGACTAAAGATGATTTATCACATTTTAATATGACTGTAAATAAAAGAGGTGTTCATCCTAGATGTCAATCTGTATATGAATTTATACCTCAAGATAAAATCAGAAAGTCTAGTAATTGGTTTATATTAAACAGAAATATTACTGAAAAAATTGTTGGAACTTCTCAAGAAGATATTAATAAAGTTTGGGGATCTATACAATTTGCCGAAGAACATTATTTTATTACAACTGTTTTTTATAATAATCTTGAATCTCAAATTAAAACAACTCCTAATCTTGCTTCTGGTGCAACTACATTTACTAATTGGCATGATATGAAACATTATCCATATGTTAACGATAGGTATCTAAAAAATTATAGTAATATATCTTCTGAAGAACTTAATTATTTACTTTCCCAACCTTGTTTATTTGGTCGCAAATTCAATGTAAAATGTACTGTTGATGATAATCCTAATTTTTTCATATATGATTTTTTAAAAAATCATTTTTAATTTTATGAAAACAATATAAACAATTAACTCCATATATCCTATGGAGATTAAACCTAATATATATAATAGAGTATTTGATAACATTTTTGATTTCGAACTTTCCTATGAAACTATTTCTCATAAGAAAGTTTCCACTGATTATAATTATTGTCTTGCAATACCTACTGGTAAAAAATTTATAGCATGGTTTACCTATTTTAAAAACAAAGATGTTTGTTATTTATTTGAATTAAACCGTGATAAAAAACCCGTAAACTGCACTATGTTTGAACACGATTTTATTGATCTTACTCATGGAACTTTATTGTATGGTACTATTTTTTTGGAAGATGAAAATCCTATAAAATATCTAATTATTGAAGACATTTTTTATTATATGGGTCTTGATCTTAAAAAAAATATCGGTTATAATAAACTTGTTATTTTAAGTGAATTAGTATCATTATTACAATCTAAAATTTTATCCAAAGGAACTTTTGTTTTTTCTATTCCTGTTTTATGGGATATTGAATTTGATGAAAATAAATGCAATATTATTCCTACTGATATCAATAATCATATTTCATATCCCGTTCATCATATACAATATAGATCATTATCAAAAACACTTCCATATTTTAATGTATTTTTAACAAAAAAAATTAACTTAATTACAAAAGTTACAAATGTTATTTATACTAGTAAGATTATTAAATATACTATGGATTTCAACCGTCCTATTTATAGAAAAAATGTCATTTTTAAAGTTTCTGCTGATTTACAAAATGATATATATCATTTACATGCTTTTGGTAAAGATAAAGAATTAGTTTTTTATAATATTGCTTTTATACCTTCTTATAATAGTAGTATATTTATGAATAAATTATTCAGAAATATTAAAGAAAATGAAAATATTGATTTTATTGAAGAAAGTGATGATGAAGATGATTTTCAAAATATAAACCTTGATAAACATGTTGATTTAAATAAAATTTATAATATTGAATTTTCATTTAATTTCAAATTTAAAAAGTGGATGCCTATTAAAAAAATTGATTATCCTAATCCTAGGATTGTTCATATTAAACAATTAGTATCTGATTATTTTCTTTAAGTACCCAAAATATTGATTCTTTATATTAAAATAATTTATTAATTATAATCTATACAAAAATAAAATTCATTTCTAGTTTTTGTTTTTGGACATTTTTAAAAATGTCCAATTTTATATTTTACGAAAAAGATTTTTTTGGGATTTTCCATTTTTTCATTTTAGAGCATAATGCTTTAAAATTGCTTTTTTGATGAAAAATATTGTTACTGAAAATTTTTTTTTGTAAAAAATCCTTGTTTTTTTTGTCATCCTATTTTAGGAAGAAATGGATGACAAAATGGATGACAAAAAAACAAGAAAAAACAAGCATTTTTTTTGTTGTGAAATTTGTGACTTTAAATGCAGTTATGAGAGTGCATATAATAGGCATTTATTGACACCAAAACATAAAAGGATGACACATTCTGAAAAAAACAAGCCAATGCAAAAATGCATTGAATTTGTATGTGAATGTGGAAAAAGTTATAAGCATAGACAAGGATTGCACAAACATAGAAAAAAATGTCCAATTTTTATAGATCAAGAAAATGGCATAAAAGAAAAAGAAGAAATTGTCGAAAAAAAGGAAATTGTCGAAAAAAAGGAAATTGTTGAAAAAAAAGAAGATACAAATGTAAATGAACTTCTAAAAGAAGCATTAACAACGATAAGGACACAACAAGAGCAGATGAATAAGATATTGCCTTTAATAGGAAACAATAATACA
>MDSY01013317.1_pt1 | contig 15640 bp, 12 predicted proteins | sample 811131 | NCBI WGS metagenome assembly MDSY01 (sample SAMN05326643, study PRJNA326480) | marine metagenome | isolation source: seawater | place: Atlantic Ocean: South West | collected 2010
GTGTTTTGCTTTTCAAACTATTTATTTGAATCTCTTTTTTGCACAGCGACAAGAGAAATAAACTCATAGATAATATTGGCAGCAAGTAAGCTTGTAATATGAGCGGGGTCATATGGTGGCATAACCTCAACCATATCAAAACCAATAAAATTTATTTCCGTAAGACCTCGAACGAAAGAAATTGCGTCATAGCCGGTAAATCCACCTGCTTCTGGGGTTCCTGTTCCAGGAGCAAAAGCTGGATCTATAAAATCAATATCAAAAGTTAAATAAGCAGGTCTATCCCCAATTCGATTTTTAACTAGAGATAATGCCTCCAGAACACCCATAGAATGCAACTCTGGACCAGTGATTGATAATAAACCAACATCTTTTGACATTGCAGAGTCATTTTTGTTATACAATGGGCCTCTTAATCCTATTTGGCTAGATACGGTTGTATCAATTAACTTTTCTTCTATTGCTCTACGAAAAGGAGTTCCATGGGTATCTTTATTATTAAAATAACCATGCCAAAGGTCGCTATGGGCATCAAAATGAATTAAACCAACCGGACCATATACCTTTTTAATTGCCCGAAGAATTGGCAGCGATATTGAATGGTCCCCACCCATGAAAATTGGAGTAATATTATGCTCAAATAATTTAGATGTGCTATTTTCAATCATTTTGTGTGATTCTTGTAGGTATCCTGGAACAATTGGGATATCTCCAAAATCTACACCGCTACAATATTTAAATATTTCTATATCTTGAGCCGGATTATAGGGTCTTAAAAGAAGAGAGTTCTCTCTTATTCCCGAAGGTCCAAACCTCGCACCAACACGAAAAGTGCCACCGGTGTCAAAAGGAACTCCTGCAAGTAAAAAATCAACACCATCAAGGTTTGAGGTGTAGGGCAAGCGCATAAACGTTCGAATGCCTTCAAATCTAGGATATTTCATAGCATCTAAAGGGATATGTTTTTTATTCATCTTATTACTCTTTAATTAATTTTTTTCCAAAAACAGAAATAATAATAGCCTGAGAAGAAATTCCCAATATTAATAGAACCCACCAGGGAATACCAAATCCAGCAGGTATTGTACAAAGAAAAAGTGCTGCTATCCCTGCTGATAAAGCATACGGCATTTGCGTCCATACATGATCCATTAGTTCACACCCTGAGGCCATAGATGTTAGGATCGTTGTATCTGATATCGGTGAGCAATGATCAGCCCAAACTGCTCCTGTAAGCACACAAGCAACCGAAGAATACATTATGTGGTAGTTTTCAGGATTTGCCCCACCATGGTTTTCCATTACAGCCCAAGCAAGAGGAATTACCAGAGGCATTAGAATTGCCATTACTCCCCAGCTGCTCCCTGAACCAAAAGCCGTAATGGCAGCAACAACAAATATAATTGCGGGTAATAGATTCATAGGTATTGCATCTCCAAGGCTAGAGACAATGTACTCTGCTGTTTGCAGATCCTTCGATACATCTGCCAAAGCCCAAGCAAGCAATAATACCAAAAGTCCCATTAACATAAACTTAACCCCCCCAAACCAAGCATCTAGTGTTTCATTAACCGTTAACACTCCCCGACCTATGGATAAGGTAGCTGCTGTAATAGCACTTAAAAGGGTAGAGTGCATTAACGCTGAAAAAGTATCAGAACTTCCCAGTATATCCTTTAGCGTTGAGCCCTCACCAGAGGAAAAAACAAAGTAGAACATTGAAACAACAAGAACAGTAATCGGTATGATTGCGTTGCTCGCAAAATATGGAATGTTCTTTTTTACGGATAGATCCATACTTTCATGAACTGGTTCTTCTATTTGTGATTTCGATTGATTGTGTTTTATTCCTTTTCGAGCTTCTTGTTCTGCTGCAAACATTGGGCCAAAGTCTTTTCCTGTTCCTACAACTAATCCTACCAGTGCAATTGCAAGAAATGGATAAAAACTATATGCTATAGAATTAAGAAAAAGTGTATAAGCGGATTGATTAAAACCATCAATGCTTAGCAATGCATCGGAAATAATTCCAATTTGGAATCCGATCCATGTGGTGATTATTGCTATCGTTGCAACTGGAGCAGAAGTGGAATCAACAATGTATGCAAGCTTTTGCCGGGATATTTTGAGTTTGTCGCATAACAATCTAGAAGTGTTACCTACAATCAACGTATTAGAATAGTCGTCAAAAAAAATAATTAAGCCAAAAAGCCAAATAGATACTTGCCCTTTTTTAGGTGTATCTGCTTTTTTTATAAGATGCTTAATTATTCCATGCATGCCACCGTTTCTGTAAACCACCCCAACCATTCCACCAAGCATAAGAGTAAAAAGCATTAGAATTGCGTGGTCCTTATCTATAAATGTGTTTAGTATGTATATATTGAAAGAACTAAGTAGTGACGAGATAATTCCGGCTAAACTAAATGCGCTCATTGACCAAATGCCAAACCAGATAGCGATAAACAGGGAAGGAACAACGGATCTGGTGGCGAATGAAAAAACAATAGCAATAAAGGGTGGCAAAACAGAAACCCAACCAGGGATAATGTTTTTTGTTACTTCATATATTTTGTTTGATTCTTGGTTAAGAACAAAAGGTAATGCCCCAGTTTTAGAAACAGTTATATTGCTAAATGATATTGTTTTATTTGTTTGTTTTTCTGGGAAAAAGATATTTTGATTTAGATCTAAATGATATTTACTTTCTTCTGAAAAATAACCATAAAATGTTATTTTAAAAGGAATGTTCTGGAGGATTATTTTTGGTGCTTCAACTTTTATTTGATTTCCATGAATAAAACAAGAAATAAAAACTATATTTATCAATATTTTTTTCATTGCATATGATCTATTTAAGGTAGACTAATTTTTTTGTTTTTCTTTCTATAGATGATACGATAGAAAAAATATAAATGCCTGAAGAAACGTCACTGCCTAAATTGGTTCTCCCATTCCAAACAAAAGTATGAAATCCACTAGAGTGGTTGAGTTTTTTATGGTGTAAAATTTCATTACCTAGATTATCATGAATGGAAAGAACAATGTTTGCCGTAAACGGCACATGATAAATGATCTTTGTCTGTGCATTAAAAGGGTTGGGGGATGCTGATTTGATTAAAATATTATCGGTTAGATTAACATTGTCATCTAAAACATTGCTAGCAGAAACAGGAACAAATCGGATAGCATCAAACACAACATATGATCCACTTGATGACGTTCCTACAACATCTCTAAGTATAACACTACAGCGATATCCATTGGGAATGTATATTGTTGATATAGAATTAAAGGTTCCCTGATTTGTATTTTGGTTTGCGACCACAATGGTTTTTTCACTAAACCCAAGCTCGTCTTTGATATTAACTTCGTATAATGCCTCTGTTGCACCATCCAATCCTGGGGGTATGAAAACCTCAATATTGTATTCACCGGCATTTTCCAAATAAGGTACCCATATTGCAGAGTGCCGACTCTCTTCCTCGGAATTTACTGTAGGACTTACCCAGCAATCATTATTATACCCAGAGCTAAGATAGGTCCAGTCAGGGCCTTGAAATCTTTGAAATCCATTATCTCCATCATCTATCAAATCATTCGACATCCACAACCATTCACTACGATTACCGCGAAACTGTTCTATCGGGTCTTCAGAATTATTCCACCATCCAAACGGATCTACTGCAAAAGGCTCACTTGAATCAAAAAACCAATTTCCCTTGCGTATTTCAAAATGAAGATGGGAATTAATAGCACACCCAGTATTCCCAGTTAATCCTAACGTGTCACCGGTTACAACGTTATCTCCAACATTAACATGTAGAGGAGGCATCATATGAAGATATACCGTGAAATAATCGTTCCCATGTGCTAATATGATAGTCCCCTGGTCTCCGTTAGGCGAAATTCCCCCAGGGCATGGGTTGGCAGGTGAAGAGAAAGAGGCCCATAAAACATAACCATTGGCAGGCGCTAAAACAGGAGTATTTAAAGGCATAAAATAATCTACGCCTGCATGCCCATCGTAGCATGAAGATCCTGTTAAACAGTCCGGATAGATAACATCATTGTTAAACTCAGCACCATCGAATCTTAAGAAAAGATTGTCAGCTTGGTTTGAAAAAGGATGGTGGTGGTCTACATGATTAGATACAGGATACTGCTCAAAGCTAGGTTTCTCAAAAGGTCTAATTTCTAGAAATGGCTCTTGGCTAACACTAATTGATAAGTAGGATAAATAAATAAATATTTTATATGATCTAATGGATAAATTTTTCATTGTAGTCTAACTTTCACTGAAATATACCATTATCATATTAAAGAATTGAGCATTAAAAAAGGATTTAAAATGAAATTAGCATGTTTATTATCATTCATAGTTGTTTGTGCAGGTAATAATTATTTGCTTGGTGTAGAAATAGATAGCTCTTTTTCTGTAAAATGGAGCAACGACTCTTGGGGTTCTGGTGGTTTATTTCCTGCTGGACCACCATGGAATATGGTTGGGCCATATGATTTTGACAATGATGGTTATGGAGATTTCGTTGTCTCGAGTTCTTATGCTGGTCAATATTGTAATGGTGTATATCATTATGAAGCAACAACAAATGACTCTATTGATATTCAGTGGGTATATACTTTTTACGATTTAAGCTGTGACTACGATGCCTATTCAAGTGTTGCCGTTGGTGATCTAGATGGAGATAATAACAAAGAGATTTTGTCTCTTGTGGACACAAGTCCAGGTGTGACTGGTCAAAATGGACTACAGGTTTTTGAATGGAGCCCCGATTCAATGTCTTTTTTATCTACTCCTTCCTATACATGGGACATGGGCCTTGATAGCATATGGGAAGCGGCTCAGATTTTGGTTGAAGATTTGGACGGAGACTCTAAGGATGAAATAGTGGTTTCTATTATGGATGGACCATGGGCTCAATTAGGAATTGGAGGGAGCAGCAGGATGATGATTTTTGAACTAGATACTATGGTTTATGACACAACATTTAATGATGATGGTACAATAGGGACCATTAATGACAGTGCAGTTTTTATAGTTGAATATGAAGACAACTCATGGACAAACTGGAGCGGATACAATATTTCGACAGGAGACCTTGATAATGATGGTCTCACAGAAATCTATATTGTAGCATTTGATTTTTACCATGTTATTGTTTTTGAAAATACTATAATAAATGAGTATGAATATCAAACTGATTTTTATGTTAGTTCTGAGGCCTATGAATTTGGAAATCAGAGTATGGTGATAACTGATATAAATGGTGACGGCGTCAATGAATTGTTTGCAGCAACATCTGGTACTAAGTTGGGAGAAATCCCTTTAACGCCGGGAAGACTGTATGCGGCGGGCAACATTGAAGATGTAAGCTTATTGACCTTTTCAGATTTTAATTACTTTGCAAACTATGAAGGAGGACTCCGTCAAATTGTTAGCGGAGATGTTGATAATGATGGAAATTCAAACCTTTACTTAGCCGGTCATTACGATGAGTCCATATACGACTGGGAATATATTGGGGAAGACCCAATTGATGTTTTGAGCTATACAGAGAATGTTGTATTTATGGACGACACGACAGATGATGGTGGTTTTGGATTAGATCAGGGAAAAGTTAGAGTGGCAAAATTGTTTGTTGGAGACCTAGACAATGATGAAATAGGGGATATTATTTTCACATCTGCAAGTTTTGCTGCAGATAAGCCACACATATTCTTTCTTGAGCACAGCGGTATTCTTGATGTTGAAGGTGATAATAATATTATACCAGATAAAATATTTATTTCACAGAATTATCCCAATCCATTTAATCCCATTACAAAATTTGTTTACAGGATATATAAACCGGGGAGTGTATCTTTGAAGATATATGATGTTATGGGAAAGTTAATATATACAGTTTTTGAAGGTTATAAAGAGCCTGGAATATTTGAAGAAAAGTGGGTCGGTGTAAATAAAAACAATCAACTACTATCAAGCGGTATATATTTTTACAGTCTTAGTTCAGGCGGACAAAACATTACAAAGAAAATGGTGTTAAGCAAATAATTTTGATTTGTTCTTTCCAGAAAATTTTTTGATATAGTATGGACAGAAGATTTGGGAAACAAAACTATTAAAAATCTTTATTATAATTTGTTTTTTTTTCTAATTGTTTTCTTTCAGTTCCACTGTTCTAAAATTGAGAGAACAAATGAAAACACTTTTGTAGTTGCGACATATGATGATGTGAAGGATTGGGATCCTGCAACTGCATTTTCACTAGAAGTTTTTCCTATGTCTAACATATATGAGCCTCTTTTATGGTATGATGCTGGATCCAAACCAGACAAGTTTGTTCCTGGTCTTGCAATTTCTTATTCAAAATCAAAAGATGGTTTAACTTGGACTTTTAACCTTAGGGAAAATGTTTTTTTTCACGATGGAACAAGGTTTGACTCTGAGGCTGTAAAATTTGTTGTAGAGAGAAATAAAAATCTCAATGGAGGAGCTAGCTATATTTGGTCTTCTGTTGAAAAAACAATAATAAACAATCCTTCCCAAATCACATTCATACTTTCAACCCCGGTACCCTTTGACAAAATAGTAAGCTCTCAATATGGCGCTTGGATGTATTCGCCATCTATTGAAGGTGTTTCTAAAGATTCATTGATTAATGGTTTTGGATCTGGAACAGGGCCATATCAATTAAAAAAATGGGTTAGAAACAAATATATATTGTTAAAAAAATTTGATAACTATTGGAAAGGATGGGATAGAACAAATCATTATGAATCGGTTCTCTTCCAGATCGCATCGGAATCCTCGACAAGATTACAAATGATTGAAAGTGGTATAGCTGACTATGCTGTTTTGATACCCAATCAATTATTAGGAAGATTAGATGGTAATCCAAAGGTCAGCGTTTCTTATCACCAATCCTGGGCAAATGAATTCTATCTTTTAAATACTAAGAAACACCCGACAGACAATCTTTGGGTTAGAAGAGCAATAGCTTCTTCATTAAACAGGGAAACTTTGGCTAATTATATATATAAAAACACAGCGGAAGAATCAAAAGGATTAATACCACAAAGGACACCTCTTTTTATAGAACCAGATAGCCTTATTGGTTTTGATTTAAGCCTTGCTAAAGGTTATCTAGAAAAGGCAGAAATTGATGTAAAAAGTAGAAAAATTGATTTGTCATATGTTTCAACATATGAAGAGTATCGATTAACAGCATTTATGTTGCTAGATAATCTAAAAAAAATAGGTGTTAAACTTGATTTAAAGCCTGGTTTATGGTCAACAAATTGGGATAAGGCTAAGATTATAGAGACAGCACCTAATATTATTTCTATGGCTTGGTGGCCAACGGTTTCATCTCCATCAGATTGGTTTTTTGCACTATACAACACTCAAAAAAAACCACTTTTTAATCTTTCTTATTACAGCAATAGTATCGTGGATTCACTTACCCAAAAAGCATGGGAATTAGAAGCAGCCCAACCTGAAACTGCAAGGGCTATTTATAAAAAAATTCAAAACATTCTCATTGATGATTGTGTTGTGGTTCCCGCGGTTGATGTTAAAATAACCTCGGTTCGCAAGAGCAGCATAAAGGGGTTTAAAAATAATCCCGCTTATTCTACTATATTTGTCTATGATTTGAGTAAAAATTAATGTTCAAATATTTTTTTAAAAGGGTAGCCTTAATGGTCTTGATTATGCTAATAGTTACTAGCATAACTTTCTTTATTGTCCGTTGGTTTCCTGGTGATCCCGTGTTTTTATGGGTTGGTGACCACTCCACCAAAGAACAGATAGATAGAGCTAGAAGTGATCTTGGTTTAGATAAGCCTATTTATGAACAGTATTTATCTTTTTTGAAAAAAACCGCGTCTTTGGATCTCGGTGTTTCACTTCGAACAAGACAGCCGGTATTAGCAGAACTAGCAAACAGGTTTTCTGCTACCTTTGAGCTGGTCTCTTTTTCAATGCTAATTGCTCTTCTTTTGGGTTTTCCAATGGGACTAATATCAGCCTTAAAAAAGAAAACATTTACTGATTATTTTTTTAGAGGGTTTGGATACTTGGGTTTATCTATACCAGTATTTTGGCTTGGTATGGTTTTACAATTGATCTTTTTTGGGGTTTTGTACTGGTTTCCATTACAGGGGAGATTCTCTGGATTTGGTTCTTTAGATTCTCAACTAATTTATAACAGCGGTTTTCTTTTGATGGATAGTTTTCTTTCTGGGAACTGGGTACTTTTTGTAGATGTGTTAAGGCATATAGCTTTACCTGCTTTTACAATGGCTTTTGGTGTTTTGGGGATTGTGCTTCGTACAGTCCGTTCTTCGATGATTGAGACTATGAATGCACCTTTTTTCACAACCTTTAAATCTTATGGTTTTAATAATCATGAAATCATTAAGAAATCAGCATATAAAAACACTCTTGTTCCAACATCTACTGTGGTTGGGTTGAGTTTTGGCCTTATGTTGGGTGGAACTTTTCTGGTTGAATCTATTTTTGATTGGCCAGGTTTAGGACAATTTAGCGTTCTTTCAATTTTAACAAGGGACTTCCCATCAATAATTGGCGTTACCATTCTTTATAGTTTAGTCTATGTAATCATTAATTTTGTTGTAGATCTCTTTTATGGAGTTGTTGATCCCAGGATCCATGATTAGAATGAGGAAATTTGTGCAAAAATTTTTTCCAAGTAGGCTGTCTCTTTCGGCATTTATGTTTTTAATTGGAATTTTTTTCTTATCTATTGCTATACATTTTTTATCTCCATATCATGAAGATATAACTGGAGCTGTTCATTTCGAAATAGCAGGGCAGCCGCCATCGTTTTCTCATTGGTTCGGAACCGACGCTTCTGGTAGAGATGTATTTACTATAACTATTCGCGCAGCTTTCTTTTCATTAAAAATAGCATTTGGTGTAGTCTTTTTTTCTGTTTTGGTAGGTGTGCCTATCGGTATGGTTTCTGGTCTTGCAAGCAAAAGAACTGATGAGATAATAATGAGAATCACAGATGGTTTTCTTGCCTTTCCACCATTAACACTTCCGCTTGCCGTAACAGCTATTCTTGGTCCATCTTTGAATAATGTTATTCTTGGAATTTCGATATCATGGTTTCCATGGTATGTAAGAATAGCACGTTCTCAATCATTAATTATTTCATCCCTAGACTATGTTTCTATTTCTAAAAGTATGGGTGCTGATAAGTTTCATATTATAAAATATCATATATTGCCAAACAGCCTAAGTCCTATCTTAACACAGGCATCGATCGATGCTGGATATGCAATATTAGCATCAGCTGGTCTTTCCTTTATTGGTTTGGGAGTACAATATCCAGATGTGGAATGGGGTTTGTTAATTACACATTCACGCGCACAATTTTTGAATCATTGGTGGGAGGTTTTTTTTCCAGGACTTTTTATCTGTTTAACCGTTGCTTCATTTAATGCTATTGGTGATGAAATTCGTAACAATGATAAAATAAATAATGAGTGATTTTTTTTATAAAATTAAAAATTTTACTATTACATCTCCTACAAAAAATGGAGATATAGCAATACTAAATAAAATTAATCTAGACGTTCATAAAGGAGAGATACTTGGGCTTATAGGAGAGACGGGTAGTGGTAAAAGTATGCTTGGGTTTGCTTTGTTGGACATGATACCAAAGGGGTGTTCAGTTACTGGCGGTTCTATAGTCCATTCTTTTGAATCTTTTAATAATCTATCAAGTCTTAGAGGTGTTAAATCAACTTTGATTTCTCAAGACCCAATGCATGCTTTAAATCCTTTGCAAACCATAGGGACTCAGTTTGGTATTATTCTTACAAAAAGGTATGGATATGATAAAAAGAAGACAAAACGTCATATTATAAATTGGATTGAAAAAGTAAATCTTTATGAAGTTCCCAATATATTAAACCGATATCCACATCAACTTTCTGGTGGACAAATGCAAAGGGTTATGATTGCAATGGCTATGTCTGTTTCTCCTGGTTTTATAGTTGCAGATGAAATAACTACAGGTTTGGATGCAAATATAAAAATGGAAATTTTGAATTTATTATTTTCTTTCCAAAAAGATATCCATTTTTCCACATTGTTAATTTCTCACGATTTAAGCACTGTCCAAAAATATTGTGATAGAATTGCAGTCCTAAAATCAGGTGAAATTGTTGACGTAGATGATGCAAAAACCATTATTAAAAAAACAGAAAGAAAACATATTAAAACACTTCCAGAAAAACTTGGCAAAAACAGAAAAAACAAGTTGAGAAAAAGCCTAAAACCAATTTTATGCGTAAACAGATTATATAAAACGTATGGAAAAAAAAACACCGTATATGCTTTAAAAGATATAACGTTCGAGATTCATAGCGGAGAAACATTGGGTGTGATCGGAGAATCTGGAAGCGGAAAAACAACCTTAGTAAAAACAATCTTAAATATATTAGATCGGGATTCTGGTGATATAGTTTTTGATAAACACTCTAACAGTAAGATGTTAACTGATCCTACCATAAAAATTGGGGCTGTTTTTCAAGATAGCCATGGTTCTTTAAACCCAACAATGCGTGTTTTTGATATTTTGTGCGAACCATTAATTTTAAAAGGTGGCAAAAACAAAAGAAAGATGAAAGAAAAAATAATGAACGAATTAAATAAAGTCCACTTGTCGGAAGGTTTGTTACATTCTTTTCCTCGCGAACTGTCAGGGGGGGAAAGGCAGAGAGTTTCTATAGCTAGATCTTTACTTAATGATCCGCGCATATTGATTTTAGATGAGCCAACCTCAGCTCTTGATATTAACACTCAGGAAACAATATTGCTGTTGTTAAAGAATATTCAAATACAGAAAAACCTTTCATATATTTTCATATCACATGACTTAAGTGTTGTGTCAGCAATAGCCGATCGTATTGCAGTGTTATATAAAGGAGAGCTAGTTGAGTCTGGAGACACTCGTGATGTTTTATCTAACCCTTCCCATGTTTATACAAAAAAATTAATAGATTCTAACTTGTGGATGACTAAATAAATCTTGTATATAGATTTAGGAGGAAAAGTTAAATGAATAAAAATCTCACTATTGCATCTGTTCAGATGTTTGTGCATAAAGAAAAAAAGAAAAATTTAGAAGAAATCGAAAACCATCTAGATTATTTAAATAGAGTTTTTCCGCAGGTTAAAATGGTTGTTTTTCCAGAACTATCTGCCTCAGATATAAACATAGAAGCAAAAAAACAGGCCGAGAAAATACCAGGAGAATTAACCGATTCTTTTTCATGCTTAGCAAAAAAATATGAACTATGGTTGATTCCTGGCAGTATGTATGAGTATTCCGGGGGTAAAATCTATAACACCGCAACCATATTTTCCCCAAAAGGGGTATTAGTTGGCAAGTACCGAAAAAGATACCCGTGGTGTCCTTATGAAAAAACATCTCCAGGTAAAGATCCATTTATTTTTAATATTAATGGTATTGGCACTGTAGGTATTATGATTTGTTATGACCTGTGGTTTCCAGAAGTTGCAAGAGATCTTGTTAATTTAGGCGCTGAGCTTATTTTGGTTCCAACAATGACGACAACCGGAGACAGATTACAAGAGCAAGTAATTTCTCGCGCTACTGCTATTACACAACAATGTTACATTGTTTCCTGTAATGGAGTAGGATATGGTGGCGTGGGAGGATCTATTATTGTTGATCCAGATGGAAATGTTTTGCAAAAATCTGGTGGTAGCCATTTTATACAAACAGCTATAATTGATTTTGAAAGAGTTGCCATGCTTAGAAATAAAGGCGTTGCAGGTGTTAGTCACCCTTGGAAAGACTTCCGCCAAAACAATCAAACCTTTAAAGTTTATAATAAAAAAACAAAAACCTAATTTCTAGAAGTATAAATAAATATTTGGTGTAAAAATGAATGAATTAAAAGAATATTATATTTTTATTATTTCCAACCATTTTCTCAAATCAATAAGTTTAATTTTTCTTTCTATTGTTTTTGCGAAAATTGTTGATATTGTTTTTAGTATTATTTTTAAAAAAATAGTTGAAAAAACAAAAACTCAACTCGATGACAAAATTCTTCAATTACTTCATAAACCAATTTTTTATTCAATCCTTTTCATTGGGTTTATTTTGTCTGTAAAAACCGGATCTTTTCCAGATTATATTGATTATGCCATAATTGGTTTTTTAAAGACAATTATAATTATTATTTGGTTCTTTGTTATTTCAAAAACATTACTTATGTCCATGGAATGGGCTTCAAGAAAAACTAAAACTAATTCTTTATTACAAAAAAACACCATACCTCTTTTCAATAATTTGGGAAAAATTGGAATAGGTATTTTTGGAGCATACTTTATATTTTTAAGTTGGAATATTAACATTAATGGGATTCTTGCTTCTGCGGGTGTTTTGGGTGTGGTTTTAGGTTTGGCGGCGAAAGACACAGTTTCTAATTTTTTTGCAGGAATTTTTTTACTTGCAGACTCCCCTTTCAAAGAAGGGGATTATATTTTATTAGATACGGGCGAGCGAGGTTATGTAAAGCAGATGGGCCTGAGATCTACGCGTTTTATGACAAGAGATGATATCGAGATTACTATTCCAAATTCTGTAATTGCAACCTCTAAAATAGTTAATGAAAGTGGTGGACCAGCGGAGATGGAACGCGTAAGAGTTACTCTTATGATATCATATGATTCAGATTTACAAGATGCAAAAGATACCTTAGTTAATATTGCAAAAGAGAATACAAATGTTCTTAAAACTCCTGAGCCAAGAGTTCGCTTCAGGGAGTTTGCCGATAGTGGAATAAGGCTTCAGCTCCTTTTTTGGATTCAAAAGCCTGAAGCAAGAGGACGTACAGTAGATGTTATTAATACTGAAATATATAAGCAGTTTTCTGAAAAAAATATTATGATACCATACCCCACCATGAAAGTACTTCTTCCAGATAATTAATATTTACAAATATTTTATTTGTGATCAGTTATAAATTCATTTTTCTTTTTTTTTTTTTTGCTATACTTATTTGCATAGGATATTTTTCTTCTAAAAAAGTTTCTTCACTATCAGATTATTACGTAGGTGGGAAAAAGCTTGGCTATTGGATTGCTGCTTTATCCGCAAGAGCCACTGGTGAATCAGGGTGGCTATTAATAGGTGTCACTGGAATGGGTGCTATAATGGGCGTGAGTGCATTTTGGATAGTAGTTGGAGAAGTGGTAGGTGTTTGGTTTTCATGGAATTTTATGGCAAAGAAATTTAAAACAATGACAGATGAATATAAATCTATAACTATTACAGATTTTCTTGTAAGCCACTTTAAATCTAACACTAATTTTCTTCGTTATATTTCTGCTACGGCTCTTTCTTTATTTGTTGTTATATACGTCAGTGCTCAGATCGATATAACTGGAAAAACATTTGAATCGTTTTTGGGTCTAAATTACTACATTGGAATTGCTATCGGATTTGGGATTGTTGTTTTTTATATATTATCAGGCGGTTTTATTGCAGTTGCATGGTCTGATTTTTTCCAAGGAGTTTTAATGTTTGTTGGTTTGTTAATACTCCCCCCTGTGATTTTTTATTCTCTAAATGATTTAGATTCAATTATTAAAGGGTTAAGGGAAATTGATCCTGGGTTATTGAACATTTGGGGTTCAGGGGGATTAGACTTAATAAATTTTTTTGTTGTTCTTGGTCTTTTATCAATTGGTATTGGTTTTATGGGTTCTCCTCAAGTATATGTTAGGTTTATTGCAATATCTAATACGAGTGAAATTGAAAAAGGAAAATGGGTAGCAGTCCTCTACACTTTTCTAACCGATTCTTCAGCCGTATTAATTGGCATTCTCGGTCGATATATGTTTACAAAAAAAGGCTATAATCCAGAACTTGTTTTAGGTTTGGGTGGAGAAGATGTGTTATCATTGGTTATTGGGCAAGTTATGCCTTCCGTAATCATCGGTGTTTATATTGCTGCAGTTTTATCTGCAGTTATGTCTACTATTGATTCTTTGTTGGTTGTTGCTTCTAGCGCTGTAACAAGAGACTTTTATCAGAAGATTATCCGGCCGGACATTAGTGAAAGATCCCTTATTAAAATTTCTAAAAGAACAACTTTTATTTTAGCTTTTCTAGCACTTTTTGTTGCTATTGTTGTTTCTGTCTTGTCACCAACTAGAACTGTGTTTTGGTTTGTTATTTTTGGTTGGTCTGGTATAGCTGCAACTTTTTGCCCAGTTATAATTATGGCTATTTTTTGGAAAGGTTTAACCGAAAAGGGTGCTATTGTATCGATGCTTGCAGGTTTTATTTCTATCCCTGTCTTTAAATTCATCGTTCCAAAAATCCAATACGTTGGTATTTATTTCGAAAAGCTAGATGTAATGTTCCCCTCCGTAATGGTTGCAATTTTTTTAGGGTGGATCGTAAGTGTCTGTTTCCCAGATAAAGTCTAAATTCTTTCTGCTGTTTTTCTAGTAGAATTATAATTCCATCCCTTTAAAACTAGTTGAACATTGGTGTGTTGGTTTTCTTTTATAATTTTATCTTTTCCAGAGTACAATTGTATGAGTATAGTTTTTCTAGATTTATCAGATTTGTTCGGCATGGATCCATGAATTGTGCAGGAATGGAAAAACAACACATCTCCTTTTTTTGCTTCGATTGGCATTGCAGAATCAAGCGAATACTCTCCATGTACTTTTTTTATGAAAGAATGTCCATCTGAATTTTTGATTTTTCCTAAGTTATTTGATCCAGGAACCAACCTTATGCATCCCATGTTTTCTGTTGAATCAGAAATGTGTACCACAGCTGCAATCATTGTGCTTTTTTCTGTCGGGAAATAAGACCAGTCTTGGTGGAGGGGAAAAGCTGAACCTATGTGGGGAGGTTTTAAAAATAGTTTAGTATGGTGTAAAATTATATCTGGACCAATAAAAGATTCAGCTATTTTTAAAAGATTTTTATTTTTCACCATATCCAGCATGATTGATGAAAAGCTTTGAACGTTGTGAGTATGTATTACCTTGGATTTTTGTGGTTCCAAATTTTTTGTAAGATAACTTCCCCATCGGGCATTAATATTTTCACCACTTTTCTTTAATTGTGAAGTTATTTTATCAAACTCTTCTTCGAAAAGAAGAACCTCTCGTTTTTTGAACAACCCTTTTGCTAAAAAATAGCCATTTTGTTTAAATACTTTTTCTTTATTTTTAGTCAATTTTATTTATTATAAATAATTGGTGCAATGGTGGGGTCATCAACTTGATCTAAATATTTTTTTTCCTTACCATTTATTTCTCTTCTTTTTGCTTGTTCCGTACAAAAATGGACTACCATTCCAATTCTTGGCTCTTTTTCTTTATTTCCTAAAGAAGAATGATAGGTTTTCGAGCTATGAATACTAAACTCTCCTTTTTGTAATAGAGCATCAATTATTTCTTGATCATTATTAGTTTTGTACAGTTCTATCTCTTGCGATACAATATCCTGATTAAAAAAATCCATTCCATTGATTTTATCCCAGTGATTAGAGCCTCGTATAAACCGCAGGGGACCCGATCGAA
>MDSY01079226.1_pt1 | contig 15638 bp, 15 predicted proteins | sample 811131 | NCBI WGS metagenome assembly MDSY01 (sample SAMN05326643, study PRJNA326480) | marine metagenome | isolation source: seawater | place: Atlantic Ocean: South West | collected 2010
ATTTTCAATCACAAAAAGAATTATCAAACTTAATTGAACCCAATAGGGTAATAAATGATTTGGAGCCCTGGTATGACTATTAAAAAAGAAAGAAAGATAGTATATGTGCCAATGTCTGCTGATGTAATTCATCACGGACATTTAAATATTATTGGTGTTGCCCGAGAACTTGGCGACGTTGTAATAGGATTGTTCGATGATGCTCTTATAGCCAGCTATAAGAGGGTTCCATTGATGGACTTTGAAAAAAGAAAGATAGTAGTAGAAAATTTAAAAGGAGTAGACAGGATTGTTTCTCAAGGTTTAGATAATTTTGATTCTGTTTTAAGAGAACTCAAGCCTGATTATGTTGTCCACGGTGATGATTGGAAAAACAATGTTCAAAGCAAGATGCGGCAACAAATCCTTGATATTATAACAGAATGGGGTGGGGAATTAGTTGAACCAAGCTATACAAAGGGGATATCAAGCACTGTTCTTATTGAAGATGCAAAAAAGAATGGGGTGACGCCGGAAACTCGAAGAAAACTTCTTAGAAGGCTTCTGGCGGTTAAACCAATGGTGAGAGTTCTAGAGGCCCACAATGGATTGACTGGTTTGATTGTTGAAAAAACTAAATACAAAAATCAACAATTCGATGCAATGTGGTTAAGTAGTCTAACACACTCAGCGTCAAAAGGAAAACCGGATATTCAATACGTGGACGTGACAACTGTAAATCAAACTTTAAATGAAATATTTGATGTTACTACGAAGCCAATGATTGTCGATGCTGATAATGGTGGATTAATAGAACATTTTAAATTTATGGTTAGGAGCCTGGAAAGACTGGGCGTGTCAGCTGTTATAATAGAAGATAAAATAGGTAGTAAAAGAAACTCACTATTTGGAACCGATAAAGCACAATTTCAAGACTCTATTGAGAACTTCTGCTATAAGATTACTTCTGGTAAGAACTCACAAGTCACTGATGATTTTATGATCATTGCCAGGGTGGAAAGCCTAATTTTAAAAAAAGGTCAGGAGGATGCTATTGAACGTTCAATGGCTTATATTAAGTCCGGTGCAGACGCTATTATGATTCACAGCAAAGATAAGAATCCTGATGAAATTATAAATTTTGTTAAGGAATTTAGAACCTTAGACCAAAAGACTCCACTTGTTGTGGTGCCTACAACATACAACACAATAACAGAAGAAGAGCTTGCTTCTTTAGGGGTAAATGTTGTTATTTACGCCAATCACCTTTTGAGAAGCGCTTATCCTGCTATGATGGGAGTTACAAAAACAATTTTAAAAAATGGTCGATCATACGAATGTAATGAAGCCTGCCTATCAATTAAGGAAGTGATTAATTTAATTCCTGGTGTTGACAGTTAATAAATTTAAAATTATGAAAGAGACACTACTAGTCTGCTCAAAATCAACTAGAAAATACCTGCCTGAATACGAGCGGGTTTTTATGGTATCTGGCTCACCAAAAAAGGAGCTTTTACAATTAGAAGGGACAGAGGATAATGTTGTAGCGATTGGTGGTGGTGCTGTGATTGATACTGCAAAGATACTCGCTAAGGATGGAATTATTTGTTATCCAACAACTGCGGCTGGATCTTCTGCAACGTCCCACTCTGTTTGTTGGGACGGTGATAAAAAAATGTCTATTTATAGGACAACCCCAAAAGAGGTTAGAATTGAGCAACGTTTCGTTGACGAGTTACCAGAAAAAGTAAAAGAATACACCACTTACGATGTTATAAGTCATTGTTTAGATGGTTTGTGGTCAAAGAATCGTACTAAAGAGAGTGAACAATATGCACACCAAGCTTTGTCGATTCTTAAAGGTGAATATACTAATTCACAATTAATAGAAGCGGGAAACTTAGGCGGCAAAGCTATTCAAATTTGTCCAACTACTATTTTACACGCCATATCCTATCCCCTAACAGGGATTTATGGAGTTCCACACGGGAAGGCATTGGGATATCTTCTGCCAAGAGTATGTAATTATTTTAATTTTGATTTATCTGGATATTATGATTACTCTCCTGTTGAATTAACAGATGTTGATTGGGACTTGGTTCGTGAAGAGTCTTTGAAGTATGACAAAATTTATAATGTAACAAAACCGGTTGATAATGATATACTCATTGATATCTTAAGTTAACTTTTTTAAAGGGAGTTTGATGTGGAAAAAAGAAAGTATCTACCAACGTTATCGGAGTTAATTGATCGGTTATCTATCGTGCAGCTAAAAGAAGTTTTTATTGCGGAACACAAAGAAGAGTATGCAGAGGAAATAAAAAACATTGTTCACGATATTCAATTGTGCCTAAACGAAAATAAAGAAGAGATTACTGCTGAAACAATTAGAGCTATTGTGGTATTATCTCAAATGAATTTACATATTTGGCACAACGAGTCAAATTACCGCAAAGGTATTAAAGATGGCAATGATCTTGAATTAACTCACGGTCTAAATGGAATTAGAAACACTGCAAAAAACATAATTCAAGAGATTATGGGTGGTAGAAAAGATTATAAGATTGACTGCTTGGCGGCAGAATTTAAAGATTGGGAGATTAGTTGGAATGACGTTTAAAGAATATTATCAGCATTACTTAACTCTACACCAAAATAAGTGGTGTCGAAGATTGCACGTCTTAGGACAGTTAACTACAATTATGTTCACTTACTTTGTGTTGTCCAATTGGTATTGGTATCTCATACCTCTAATCCCATTTGTAGTTTATCCTTTCGCGTGGTCGGGTCATTATTTCTTTGAAAAGAACACACCGGCAGCGTTTAAAAACCCCCTGTGGGCAAAAGCTTGTGATTGGGTTATGTTGAAGGATATTTTAACAGGAAAATTGGCGTGGTAGAAAAGAAAAAAAACGAACAACCATATGAGGGTATATTTGAGTGGAAAACAAAGTCAATTTGTAGGCATCTACTCTATGAGGGTTGTGATATGGTTGGTGCTCTTAAGATTGTTGGAAGCACTTATAGAAATAGAACACATAGAAATTTTATGAATGAAGCCAACAGGCAGGTTGCATTTGGAATAATGATAGAATTTTATGAAATTATGTCTGCACAAGTGCAAATTTGGCCAATGTTTGGAACACTATTGGGGTTGATTAGGGATGGAGGGTTAATACCTCACGACGATGATTTGGATTTTGGTTATCTCAAAAAAGATGAAGTAAATCTTATCTCCACACTTGATAAACTGCACGGCTCATATGGATATGAGGTGATAAGAAATGAATTTAACAACCTGTATTCGATAGATAAAAATGGATTTTTAATCGACCTATACGAGTACGAAGATATACCAGGAGAGGATATAATTTATCAAGGTCATCGTAGATGTTATGACTTAGCAAGAGATGAGCTTTTTCCTCTTAAGAAAGAAAAATTTGCAGGATATGAGTTTAATTGTATAAACGATCCAATTAAGTTTTTAGAAAGATATTACGGCAACTGGAAAGACCCTAGATAAACTATTAAAGGATAAATATATGAATATTTTAATAACCGGTGGTGCAGGATATATTGGTAGTGAACTAACCCAATATCTTTTGAATGACGGTCACGAGGTTGTCGTGTATGATAACTTAATGTATGACCCGTCATCTTTGTTAAGATATACAAATCACGAAAACTTTAGTTTTGTAAAGGCAGATGTTCGTAATCGAGATCTATTATCTCAGTATCTTAAAAAGGCAGATATTGTTTTACCCCTGGCAGCTTTAGTGGGTTTTCCATTGTGTCGGGATAATCCTAGAGATGCAAAAGAAATTAATTATGAAATCAATCAATGGATTGCTGATAACAAATCACAAGATCAGCGCATAATTTATCCCTGCACAAATTCTGGCTACGGGACTGGTGCTGATGGAGTCTGCACGGAAGAATCACCTCTTAATCCAATCTCTCTGTATGGAGTAACTAAGGTTGATGCAGAGACAGCATATAGAGAGAAAGAAAATTGTGTAACGTTTAGATTGGCGACTGTTTTTGGACCATCGTCTAGGATGAGAACTGACTTGTTGGTTAATAATTTTGTTTTAAAGACATTGCGAGAAAAGATTTTAGTCTTATATGAGTGTGAATTTATGAGGAACTATGTACACATTCACGACGTTTGCACTGCATTTAAATTTGTTATTGACAACTGGGACAAGTGTAAGAATGAGACCTATAATGTTGGAAACGACTCTCTCAATATGAACAAGTTGCAGTTGGCACAAAAAATCTCTGAGCACTTACCACTGGAAATTATGAAAGCAGAATTTACAAAAGACCTAGATAAAAGAGACTACATTGTCAGTAGTCAGAAAATCTACGAAAGGGGTTATAAGTGTGAATTCGATTTAGACGTTGGAATCCAGCAATTAATTAAGGCTTATAGCATTATTGAGTCTCCCTGGTATGCCAACTATTAAAAGGAATTGTTATGAAAAATAGACCCTTAGATGCGCTGTTTGTACATCCAAACGGTTCTCAAAAAATTTACCAAGATCTTAGTAAAGAACATTCAGCGATTGAGCCACCTATTTGGGCGGCAATGCTTGCAAACCATTGTCGAAATAAAGGTTATGGTGTTCAAATATTAGATTGTGAGGCTGAACGGCTGTCTACAAAAGACTCTGCTAAGATTATTAAAGATTGCGATGCTCGAATTGTTTGTTTTGTTATCTACGGACAACAACCAAGTGCGTCCAGTCAAAATATGTCAGGTGCAGTTGAAACTGCAAATTACCTTAAGAAGTTTAATCCAAACATTAAAGTGTTGTTTGTTGGAGCGCACGTTGCTGCTCTTCCATTAGAGACATTGGCAGAGCCCTCTGTTGATATGATATGTCAAAATGAAGGCGTGTATACGATAAGTAATCTTCTATCCTTGAGCACTCTTACTGATGAGAATTTAAAAAAAGTAAAGGGTTTGGGTTTTAAGGATGGAGATGGCAATTCGGTTCTAAACGCACCAGAGATGATTGTTCCTAGATCAATGCTGGAACAAGATTTACCAGGAATGGCTTGGGATTTGTTACCTGACTTTTCAAAGTATAGAACAGCAGGGTGGCATTCGTGGTCAAATAATGCAGACAACTCTCCATTTGCTGCCTTATATACTAGTTTGGGTTGTCCCTATAGGTGTTCTTTCTGTATGATTAATATTATTAATAGGACAAAACAGGGGAGCGATGTCACCAGCGCAGACAGCAATAAGTTTAGATATTGGAACCCAGAATTTATCATAAAGCAATTTGAACACTTTGCGCTAAATGGTGTGAAAAATGTCAAGATAGCAGATGAGCTTTTTGTTTTAAACCCCAATCATTTTATGAAAATCTGTAATCTTATTATTGAGAGAGGGTATGATTTCAATATTTGGGCTTATGCAAGAATTGATACCTGCAAGCCAAAGTATTTGGATACATTAAAGAAAGCTGGTGTCAACTGGTTAGGTCTTGGAATTGAAAACCCAAATCAAACTTTAAGACAAGAAATTCATAAAGATGGTTTCAAAGAAGTAAAAATTTATGATATAATGAATACGATGAGACAGACCGGTATCAATATTGGTGCGAATTATATTTTTGGCTTACCAATGGATACAAAGGAATCAATGAACGAAACTTTAGACTTTGCAATGGAAAATCTCGCTGAGATGTCGAATATGTATTGTGCTATGGCTTACCCAGGTAGTCCATTACACGTACAAGCCAAACGAGAAGGTTGGGATCTTCCTGATAAGTACGAAGGATATAGTCAGCACTCTTATGAGACTAAGAACATTCCAAATGAGAATCTTTCTGCAAAAGAGATACTAGAGTTTCGCGATATGGCTTGGATGAAATACCACACTAATCCTGACTATTTGAAGTTGGTAGAAACCAAGTTTGGCATTCGCGCTAGGAATAATATCGAAGACACTTCAAAAATTAAACTAAAAAGAAAACTACTAGGAGATTAATCAATGGCTGCAGACGACAAAAACAAGGTCACGATTTTAAGATTGAGGAAGCACAAGAGAGAGGGTACTAAAACAGTAATGACTACTGCCTATGACTACCCACAAGCAAGAATTGCAGATGGTGCAGGAGTTGACACGATTTTGGTTGGTGATTCCCTGGGAATGACAACGTTGGGATATAAGACTACAATTCCTGTGACTATGGATGATATGATAAGGCACTGCGAGGCAGTAGCTAAGGGTGCTAAGAAGGCATTTCTTATTGGAGATATGCCCTATATGTCGTATCAAGTATCAAACGAGGAAGCAGTTTACAACGCTGGAAGGTTTGTTAGGGCGGGTATGGATTGTGTTAAGGTTGAGGGGGCAATGGTCGAACGAATTAAGGCGATTGCAGATTCAGGAATTATGGTTATGAGCCACCTTGGATTAACCCCCCATACAAGAGCAAAGCTAGGCGGATATCGAGTACAAGGCAAAACCGCAAAGCAAGCAGAAATTATTCTGCAACAGGCTTTAAGTTTGCAAGATGCTGGTTGTACATTTTTGTTGTTAGAGGGTATGCCAAGAGAGTCCGCTGAGATCATTGCTAAAGAATTAACAATTCCAGTATACGGTATCGGTGCTGGAGATAAGGTCGATGGTCAGTTGGTAATTTTTCACGATTTAATGGGCCTGTTCTGGGAGTTTAAGTCTAAGTTTGTTAAGAGGTATTGTGAGGCTGGTCAAATTATGCAAAATGCCTTGCGACAATACGCAGAAGAAGTTAGAGCCGGGTCGTTCCCTGCTGAAGAGAACTTTTATGCAATTAAGGAAGAGGAGTTGGACAAGCTTTTAGGTGGGGGAAATTGGAAGCACGATGTTATTTATGAAACAGATCAAGGATTTCCAACAAATCACAGTGTCACTCCCAACACTGTCACAAAAAAAAACAAGTGAAATCAACCACGACACAAACTAAAAACGATTTGGATTTTTCCATATATCTAGTTGAGAATCCTTGGGCAACACAGTAAGAACTACTAACACTGAGAGGTGAAATGAATCTAGCAGATTATGTAATTAACTATTTAGCTGACATTGGCGTTAAAGATGTGTTCGTTGTATATGGGGCTGCCAATGGCAACCTTATCGACGCATTTACCAGAAACGATAATATTCAATATGTGGCAACAATGCACGAACAAGGAGGCGGTTTTGCTGCCGAAGGGTACGCTAAAATTTCTAGGAATATAGGTGCAGCCATTGCTACCAGTGGTCCCGGTGGTATGAACTTCGTGACATCAATTGGTAACTGCTATTATGATTCTGTGCCTTGTATTTTCCTTACTGGTCAAATTAAAACAAAGTATATGCGCCCAGATAAATCTATTAGGCAGATTGGTTTTCAAGAAACAGATATTGTTAGCATCGTTAAGCCTATAACAAAATATGCTAAGTTGGTTGATGATCCAAATAGTATTCGTTATGAGCTTGAAAAAGCAGTGCATCTAGCTAAGAGTGGTAGACCTGGCCCTGTGTTGTTGGATATACCGATTGATGTGCAAAAAACCGATATCAATCCAGATGACCTGCACGGATATGATACTTCTTTGCAGATGGTGTATGATGAAGAAAGAATTAATCAACAGATTGATAGATATATAGCTGATTTGTTGAACAGCGAAAGACCTTGTTTGATGATTGGCGGCGGTGTTCGTTTGGCTCACGCTGAAAAGGATATTTTAGAATTAGGTCGTCGTCTAAAGATACCTTGTTTTCCAACCTGGAATGCGTTGGATATTATTTGTTCTGATTATGAGTATTACGGTGGTCGTATTGGAACATATGGCGGTGCAGGCAGAAATTTTGGGATTCAAAACTCTGATCTATTATTGGCCATTGGAAGTAGGATTTCTGGTAGGATTACTGGTGGTGATCCAAGCACATTTGCTAGAAGTGCTAAAAAGTATATGGTTGATGTTGACGCACCAGCGATGCAACGACAATTACAACAACTTCCATTTGAAGAATGTATATTGTCAGATGCAAAATTGTTTATAAAGTTAATGCTGGAGCGTTTAGAAGAAGTAGAAGTGCCAGATTACACGGAATGGAATAGTAGAGTTATTGGCTGGCGTGAACAATACGATCCTGTTAGCGCAGATATGTTTGAGCCCACCAAATATGTAAATCCTTACGCATTTTTAAGAATTCTTTCTGAGGAGATGGCCCCTAATGACATTTTAGTTGGTGATTGTGGTGGTAATGTAGTGGCTATTAATCACTCATTTAAAACAAAAACAGGTCAATGTTATTTTACTAATAATGGCAACTCTCCAATGGGGTTTTCATTTTCTGCAGCAATGGGGGCTTGGTTTGCCTCTGACAAAAAGCAAAATGTTGTTTGTGTGATTGGTGACGGTGGAATGTGTATGAACATCCAAGAGCTACAAACAATTATAAATTATGGAGTCAATGTAAAGACAATTGTATTAAATAACCACATCTATGGGATTACTAAAGCTTTTCAAGAAGTTAACTTTGAAGGACGCAGCGAAGCTTGTGGGCCGAAAGGTTACAACCCACCAGATTTTATAAAGGTTGCTAAAGCTTTTGGTATGGACACGATGGTTATTGACGACGGTACTGATTATGATAAGGTTCGACAGCAGATTAGGCAGCTTTTGGATTATGACGGCGGCGTTCTTTGTGATTTAAACTGTCACGAGTGGCACACATATGAGCCTAAGATTGTTGGATGGGGCACTCCGGTTGAGGATATGTATCCGTACCTTCCAAGAGAGGAGTTTTATAATAATATGCTTATTAAACCACTGGATATCTCTCAGGCTCCTCCTATGCCAAGTATCTTTAAAAAGAAGGACAATTAGGGAATGAAATTATTTATATACGATAATGCCAAACCACACGTCCACGATGAGGTGGATATTTATAAAAACACCGTGCCATTAAGTAATCAGGGCATTAAGGAACATTGTCAAGTAACAAGCCCAGATGTAGCCGATTATTTTTATATGGGCCAGTTACAAAACAATAAATTTAATGTGATTAAAAGAAATCAATTCAAGTATTTTGAGGGCAATGAAGATAGACACATATGTGATGTAGAGGGCGAAGGCGGAATGCCAATTCCAGAATGGCTTCATAAGTCAATTATAACAACAATGGGTCCATTAAAGCAGTACGAAAACGTAGATAAGTTGTTTGCTAGGCCAACTTTTTCATATTTGTTGTTGGACATTATTAAGAATCGAAATGAGAAATTTGAAGTTCCTAATGAAAAGTCCTTTGGATTCAGGGGCTATATGAATCACAAGATTAGAGCTATGATGGTATACACACTTCATAAGTCTAGTTTTAAAAAAGAACTTCACGTTAATAGAAGATGGGCAGGTCCATCAGAAATTGGTGGCAAAGTACAAGGCGATTATATTGAGACAATGAAAAATAATCTTATTTCTTTATGCCCCAGAGGAAGTGGCATCGATAGTGTCAGGTTGATTGAAAGTTGCTACTATACACGAGTGCCAGTCCTGATATCAGATCACGACTATTTTTTGGTTGGTGAGGATGAATATGATTTGGATTTTGTGTACAGAATAACAGGAAAGGATTTAACACCAGAAGAGCTTGATGAGAAGCTAAATATAATTTATGATACACCAATATCTGAGTTGAAAGACAGGGCATTTGCTGCGAGAGAATATTTCGACACAGTTATTCGTTCCTACTTTGAAGATCCAACAGAATATTTCCAGAACTGGTTACAAACACAAGATTAGAGTTATGAAAATAGAAGATATTTTAAAAAAAGGTACTTCTATATTCAACCCACAAGCAAAGATATTGTGTAATATGGATCGTGCTGTGGAGCATTTGCAAACAGGCTACACTTCCCCTGTGTTGGTTGAAGTAGATCCATCGAATGCTTGTAATCATGCGTGTAGTTTTTGTTTATCCTCATACATACATTTTTCTAAATATAAAGGAACAGAGACATTTTCTAGGGCAGTTATGCCGAGAGAGATGTTGCTAAATCTTTGCAAAGACTTTGTTGAGATGGGTGTAAGGGCGGTTAATTGGACTGGTGGCGGCGAGCCAACCCTAAACAAGCACCTTAAAGAAGCAATTCAATATTGTGGAAGCAATGGTATTAAGATGGGGATGTTCACTAACAGTGTGTTGTTTGAAAAGAGGGATTTGTATGAGGCCCTAGTTGATAATATGACTTGGGTGCGCGTTTCGGTAGATGCAGGAACTAAAGAAACTTATAATTCTGTTAGAAGGGCCTCTGTAAGACAAGATTGGGATCAAATGTTGAAGAGTGTAAGTAAGTTAGTTGATACCAATAAGGAGAGAGGCAATAAAATAGATATTGGTGTGGGGTTTGTAATCTCTCCAGATACATACGAGGAGATTGTTGACTTTGCAGAGGTGTTTGCTGATTTTGATTTAAAATATTGTCAGTATAAGCCAGAAATTATCATACGAGAAGACGGCGGTATTCAAAGAGACAAAGAATTTTGGTTAGAAAAAGTTGAACCAAGATTAGAGAAAGCAAAAGCGATTTTGGGAGAAAAATTTCAAGTCAATGGATATAAGTTTAACGATCTAGAGAACGACACGGATCTATACGGAAGAAACTATAAGAAATGTTTAGGTTCTCAGTTGTCTCCCTGCGTTGGCGCTGATGGTCACGTATATGTATGCACCAATCATAGAGGTTGGAAGCAATATAGCTATGGTAGCCTCTACGATGGTAAATCATTTAAAGAAATATGGAAAGATATGGAATCTAGGCAAAGCATTATGAGCCAGATTGAAGATGTCGAGTGCTTTAAAAATTGCACTAAACTTTGTAAACCACACGAAAGCAATAAAATAATGTGGGAACTTTATAAAAACAAAGATAATTTAAACAAGAAAGAAGTTGTAAAAATCCAAGAAGAGATTAGAAAGGAAATCAATCATCCAGACTTTATATGATTAAATTAGTTAATGGTCGGGGTCAATTAGGAAATGCCCTGTCTAATAAAATTTCTAATTTTAATACCACCAACGAAGATATATATTTGTATCATACTTGGAACATAGACGACAAATCTAAGTCAAATCAAATTAAAGAGTATAACAAGTTTGTGTCGTTTGTGGATAACCACAAGGATAAAAGAATTGTTTTTGTTTCAACTTCGTCACAAAAAAACAATTGGTACAATTATTACAAACATTTATCTGAATCTTATTTGTTAATAAACAATGAAAACTCTGTTATAATACGCTTACCCACGCTTGTTGGGAAAGGTGTATTTGAGAGTTTTCGAGATAGAGATATCGGCGCATACGGTCAAATAGAGTTAATGTTGATTGAAGATGCCGCAGACGTTATCTTAGAAAAATGTGCGACAGATAGTAAAATAAAGAATTTTCACATTTCTGGTGAAAAGGTTTCTGCTAAGGTTGTCAAAGAACTGATTTTATTTGGAAAAACAAGTGAATAACAGAAAATTATTAGCTGTATACAATACGTGTGGTGTTTCTGGCGATAAAACAGATTGGTACATTAAATCAATTGAAACACTTATTGATCAAGATCTGGATGGTACGGAAGTTGTTTTATCTTCTTGCAGAAACAGTACCAGGTGTATTGAGCAGGTATACAAGAAATTCGGCAATAAAATATCATATTTTTTAACTCCGCAATTGCACACTGTCAACATCACCTTTAACAAAGCAGTGCAAGAATCCGTTAAATATTTTGGTGAATTTGACGGTTATATGTATATTGACTCTGGTTGTATTATGGACGAACAGAAAGACATATTCAGATCAGCCCATAAAACAATGGTTGATAATGATTATGGCATTGTCGTGGTGCAAACAGATACTGATGAATGTTTAGAAAATCTTGGCCCACCTTACGTTTATGAATCTAGAGAGATACAAGTTAAGGATGAACACTTGGTTGTGCCAATTGGTGTATCAGTGAATCAACACACTGCTGTGTTTAACAATAAAATATTTAAACAGTACAATAAGCTGTACCCAGATATATTCGCAGCGTTTTGTTCTGAATCTGTATTAAATTATATTGCTTCCTCTGTTGATATGAGGTGGGCTATAATGGCTGACAGGCAAGTCAGACACTTAAAAGCAGTTGATGGCCCATCGTCTGGGTTTCAACACCGGGTTGAGGCCAAGGATAAAACAGGGCAAATGGTTAAAAATAATCCTTGGAATAACCTGCTTTATGGCCGCGATGCATATGATATGATCAATAGCAAGGAGGCATATCTTGCTGGTTTAGGGTATGAGGAGTGTGCCGGTATTATGCCCCACAACCCAGAAGCATACGATCAGGATGGTCGCTGCAAAGATTCAAGGCGTTTAAGTGAAACCATAAGAAAATATTTATTTTTATCAAAAGAAGAATTAGATTATGATACAATTGAGTGCAGATATATAGGTGGAAAACTCAATGGATAATAAAGTATTACTGGTATATAACACCTGTGGAATTAGGGGTGACAATACAGAACATTACATAAAATGTATAAACACCTTCTTGGAGCAAGATTTTGAAGGGTGTAGGGTTGTTCTATCTTCGTGTCGAAATAGCACTGATTGCATTCGTCAACTTGTGCAGACATTTGGGAAAAAGATTTCTTACTGCCTAACACCAGAATTACACACTGTAAATATTACTTTTAATAAGGCTTGTCAAGAGACTGTAAAACATTATGGCGATTTTGAATCCTATATGTATGTGGATTCTGGTTGTTGGTTTGAAGACAAGGATATTATTCAAAAAGCTTATGATTGTTTAAAGTCGGGGCCAAATGGTATTGTAGCTGTTCAAGTGGATACAGATGAGGCACTGAATATTCTTGATCCAAAATTTAAACATTCAACAGATGAAATGCAGATTGTTGGTGAGGATTATGTAATTCCTATTGGCAAGTCAATTAACCAACACGTGCATTTATTTAGTAATGAGATATTTCAAAATTGTAAACAAAAAATAGAGCCTGATGTATTTGCGGCTCACTGCTCTGAGTCTGTTTTTAATTATATTGCTGCTGCCTCGTCCCAAAGATGGGTGATTATGGCAGATAGACAAGTGCGACATCACGTTAGCATTGATGGTGCGTCGTCAGGATTTTCACACAGTTCTACTGTGCATCGTAATGCTTGGAATAACTTACTTTACAATCGAGATGCTAGAGAATTTATCAATGATAAAGAAGCATATCGTGTGGGTGTTGGATATGAGGAATGTAACAATATTATGCCCCACAATCCCAGTGCCTATGATGAGTCTGGTTTTGCTAAGTATCCCGAAAAATTATTGGAGAATGTTAATAAGTATTTCTTTTTAAATGATAGTGAATTGCCATATGATGGTATTCAATGTAAATTTCTTCCATGAAGTATGTAAAAAATATTACAAACCACAACATTGATGGCTTGCTTGAAATACAGCTTGATACGTTTAACGATAACAGGGGTGAGATCTGGTCTATTTACGAAGACTGCGAACTCTTGCCTAGCTTTGTAGAAGACAAGGTAACTGTATCGACTAAAAATGTATTGAGAGGGCTTCACGGAGATTTTAAAATATCTAAACTGATTTCGTGCTTACACGGCAGTATATTTTTAGCTGTTGTTGATATTAGAAAAGGTTCTCCAACATATAAAAAAATAAAGACTTTTGAACTGTCCGATGAAAACCCAACGATGGTTTTAGTTCCTTCTGGGTGTTTGAACGGTCATCTTTGCATATCGGATAAATGTGTGTTTTTTTATAAGTGGTCTCACAAATACAATGGACCACAAGAGCAAATCACGGTTAGATGGAATGAACCATCTTTAAATATTCCCTGGCCTACAGAGAAACCCATCCTTTCAGAAAGGGATTTAAACACAAATATGATAGGACAAATATAATATGAATAATTCATTAATACAAAAGAGGACCAGTCTCTACGATAAAATAAGAGAAAGTTGTGAGTTAGAGCGCGATCACGGGATATACTTCGACATTAAACTCCCAGATGGGGATTATACGAAGTTGATGAACTCAGTGACAAATTATATTGCTGAAACTCTGTTGGCAGCACATCCAGAAAAAGATTTTGTTATAGATAAGGATTTCTTAGTTAGATACGAGAAACAAATCTTAAATCTGCCCAATAGGACACCGAACGGCGCTTTTCACCCAAAGAAGGAGAACATCGTACAATACAATGAGCTACAAAGAAACATTGTTAGTGCTTTAAAAAATGTTGGGATTGTTGATAGTTTCTTGGCAGTACAACCTTGCACTGTTCGAGTTATGTCAGGCAAAAGTGGGGATTTAGATCACACTCGACCACTGGCTACAACAAAATTACATTCTGATGCTTGGGCTTCTCACGTTGGTGATGCTATTTTGGGTGTTGCCCTAATAGGGGATCCGTCAACAAAGCTTGAGTTTTATGAGCCAGTGAATGTCACCAGTGACTTTTTTCTTCCGTTATCGAATTATGATGAAGGATTAAAGAAGTTTGGGGATAAAAATTTCTTAGGATGTGCTAGAATGGGTTATGTGAATGTATTTGATCACGCCTGTTTGCACAGAACTAGTTTAAATGAAGGTGGAATAAGAGTATCTTTTGATTTTGGAGTTATAACAAATAATCCAAATTCACTGTATTACGACGTCTTAAAAAGAGAAAAAACACACCTTGAAGATTATCGATATGAATACCTAGACAAGGATGTTTATTGTAAACTGGGTGAATCTTTGTTTATCTCTGTTGAAGAAACTTTACAGCAGGCTCAACAAAGATACTCAAATCCTAAATTAAGAGATGTAAAGCTGTACGAAAGAGCAGTTATTAAAATAGTTGAAAGCTTATAGAGAGGTTTATAATGATTAAGTACCCGTTAGCTAAAGAGACAATTAATGATGAAGATATCGATGCTTTGTGTAACTGGTTAAAAAGCTATCCAAGACTAACCAAGGGTGAATTAACTTGGCAGGTAGAGGAGGACTGGGCGAAGTACATAGGAACCAAGCACTCTGTATTTAACAATTCAGGTTCTTCTGCAAATCTCTTGATGGTGGCAGCTGCGATGTACGCTGGGAGAATACCAAATAAAAAGATTGTTGTACCATCTGTTGGATGGGTTACTACCATATCCCCAGCTATTCAACTTGGCTTACAACCAATTATGGTTGGAGCAGATCCTAAAACTTATGGTATGGACCTGGATCAATTAGAACAAGTCTGCGAAAGAGAGCGCCCCGATGCTGTAATTTTTGTACAAGTGCTTGGTGTTCCCCACTACAGGGAGCGGTTCTTACAACTAAAAGATAAATATGGCTTTCTACTGTTAGAAGACGCCTGTGCTGCTTTGGGTGCCAAATATCAAGATGGATCTATGGTGGGTACAGTTGGCGATATGTCATCTTTTTCTTTTTACTTTGGCCACCAACTCTCAACAATTGAAGGTGGTATGGTAAACACAGATGATAAAGCATTGTATGAGATGTTGTTGATGCTTCGCTCTCACGGGTGGGCAAAAGATTTGCCAAGTGAAACTTACGATTCACTAATGGCTCAATACAACATTGATGATTTCCACAGCCCATTTACCTTTTTTGTACCTG
>MDSY01074882.1_pt1 | contig 15635 bp, 16 predicted proteins | sample 811131 | NCBI WGS metagenome assembly MDSY01 (sample SAMN05326643, study PRJNA326480) | marine metagenome | isolation source: seawater | place: Atlantic Ocean: South West | collected 2010
ATCTTCAAAGGTTCTACCTATTAACCTTTTGATTGCGTATAAAGTATTTTCAGGATTTGTAACTGCCTGTCTTTTAGCTGGTTGACCAATTAATTTTTCATTTTCTTGGGTAAAAGCTACAACAGAAGGTGTAGTTCTAGCACCTTCAGCATTTTCTAAAACCTTTGGTTGACTACCTTCCATGATAGCAACACAAGAATTTGTAGTTCCTAAATCTATTCCAATTATTTTACTCATATCATTCTCTTTCTCTCTTCATATAGGGGTTAAACTCAATTCTACAAGTTGCTTTAATCATTATTTGTTATCTAAATTTTCATTATTTTCTGTATTTTTATTGTCTTTATTTTCAACTTTTTTTGATACGCCAACTAATGAGGGCCTTAATAAGCGATCTTTTATTGTAAATCCTATTTGAATTTCCTGAATTATGGTGCCAGGTTCTTTTTTATCATCTTCTATTTCTACCATAGCTTGGTGAAAATTAGGATCCAGTTTTTGATTTAAACAATCAATTGGTTTAATGTTGTTTTTTGAAAAAATAGAAATTAAATCCTTTTTTATTACATCTAAGTGTTCAAGTATTTTTTTAAGAGCCTCAGAATTTTTTAAAGAGTCATCATTTTCTAAAGTCTGTTTTGATCTCTCAAGATTATCTAACAAACTTAAAGCTTCTTTTGCAAAAGCAAACCCACCATACTCGTAAGCCTCGTCTTTCTCTTTTTCGAACCTTCTTCTTTGATTTTCCATCTCAGCAAACGATCTTACCAATTTGTCTTCTAAATCTAAAATATTTTGTTCAACGTTTTTTTCACTTAATTCTTTTTGACTGTCATTTTCATTTTCAGAATTTTGAGGATCAATCTCTGATACTGGCTCTATATTGACTTTTTCTTTAGATGTGTCTTTTTCCATTAGACCTTATATGGTAAGAAAATCATAAATTTCTAGATGCTAAATAAAAAAATAAAACGATTACTTGTAGGCACCAATAATAAGGGAAAACTGAAAGAAATAAGAAATTTGCTTCCAAAAAGGGTCAGAACCTTATCTACATCGTATTTTAAACTTAATAGCCCAAAGGAAAATGGCAAAACATTTGAAGAAAATTCTTTGATCAAATCAAAATATTTTTCTAAAAAGACCAAACTAATTTGTTTAGCAGACGACTCTGGTCTGGAAATTGATCTTTTAGACAAAAAACCAGGAATTTATTCAGCTAGGTGGGGAGGTAAAAATGCAGATTTTAAGAAAGCTATCATCAGAGTTTATGATGAATTGAAAAAAAAAGATAAAGATTGGAAAAATAAAAAAATAAAAGCACGATTTATTTGTGCATTATCAATTAGTAATCAAGATAAAGAAATTGTTAAGAGCAAGGGTAAAGTAGAAGGCTTTATTTCAAAAGAGCCTAAGGGGAAAAATGGATTTGGTTATGACCCAATTTTTATTCCAAAAAATAAAACTAAAACATTTGGTGAAATTCAATCATCTGAAAAATACAAGATGGACCATAGGTTTCAGGCTTTTAAAAAAATTAAAAAATTTTTTTAATTGAACCTTTGTCAATTTGATAAAAATTAAGCCTGTGGTTGATCTTATTATCTTTGATGTCGAAAATTCCAATTTTACCTTTGAATGAATTTTTTGATTTAAAAAATTTTTCTTTATTAGCTAAACCATTCTTTATTGATAAATAATATATCAATCCTACTAAATCATAACTTAACAATGATATATGATTTGGGTATTGATTAAATTCCTTAAAAAATTTTTTTTCAAAGATTTCTAAATTTTTTTTATTAATTGAAGGGTAATAAATTGGCTGTAGACTTGTTTCTTTTATCAAACTTTCATCAAACCATTGATTAAATGTTATTAGATAGTTATGTTTTGGTGAAACATCAGTATATATTAAAGACGTTACAACACTTTTTAAACTTTCTTCAAAATCAGCAATTATAACAGAATCAAATTTTAATTTTCCTAAAGTATATTTTTTTTTTAATTTCTCGATTTGCCTTTCTTTATTAACATCATCTAATTTTTCTACTCTTTTTATTTCATCAATTAAATTTTGTTTTCTAACACCATAGTTAGTTATTTTTTCAATTTGTTTTGTTAATTTTGTTGGTTCAATATCATAGTAGTGAGTTTTAAAAACTTTAATTTTTGAAACTTTTATTCCATTTTTAATTTCAAGGTCATAATTTAGATTAGGTGCCAAAAAAATTGTTTTCTTAATTTCATTTAGTTCAATAAATTTTTTAATTGTATTTAGTTGGGACGTTGAATTGACACCAGCACTTATAATATTTTTTGGAAGATCTACTGTTTTATTGGTTAATGACAAAAAGGTAATTGATTCGATTTCATCAAGATAAATTAAATTTTTATAAAAAACAGGACCAATTACCAAATTTATGCCCATTTTCTCCAACTCTATTGCTGAAGCCAAAGTATTTTTTGGATTTGATTTAGTATCTTTTGGATACAATTCTATTTCATTTGAGGCAATATCTTTTAATGCCATTTTTACAGCGTTAACAATCTGTTTTCCGATTTGAGCATTTTCTCCGGTTAGAGGTGCAAGAAGACCAATTTTAATTTTGTTTTCTTCAGAAAAAACTGAGAGTGTTAAAATCAAAAAATTAAGGATGACAAAAAAAAGAACTCTAAAAAATCTATTCATTTGATGATAGTATAACATTAATACAAATTAAATTATGTTAAACTCAATATCTGATAATAACCAAATAAAACAAGGACTTTATTTAGTTCCTACACCTATTGGAAATTTAGCTGACATTACTTTTAGAGCAGTCGAAGTATTAAAAAAATCAGAATATATATTGTGTGAAGATACCAGGGTTTCTAAAAATTTATTGAATAAATATGAGATAAAAGCAAAATTGATATCAAATCATAAATTCAATGAAACAAAAAATTTATTTAAAATTATTAATTTACTTAAAGAAGGTAAATTAATTTCATTGATAACTGATGCTGGCACTCCTGGGGTTTCTGATCCTGGGGCAATATTAGTCAAAAAGTGTGTTGAGGAAAATATTGATATATTTCCCCTTCCAGGGGCATCTGCAGTGACAACAGCAATATCAGTCAGTGGTTTTTCTGAAAAATATTTTTTTTATGGGTTTTTTCCTGAAAAAGAAAAGATTTTAAAAGAAGATTTAAAAAATTTATCTGGACTTAATACTTGTATAATTTTTTTTTGTTCTCCAAAAAAAATTAACAAATTTATACCTTTAATAAAAAAAAATTTTGTTGGTAGAGAAATTTTAATCTGTAGAGAAATGTCGAAATATTATGAGGAGTATATTAGATGCACTGTCACCGAATTAAGATCATTTGATAAGACTTTAAAAGGTGAATTAACTATTGTTATTTCAGAAAAAAAGGATAATAAAAAAACTTTAGAGTTTTTAGATGAATCTGATAAAAGAAATATTAGTAAAATGATTAATAAATTAAGCATAAAAGAAATAACCAATTTAATTAGCCAAAACAAAAAAATTCCTAAAAAAGAAATTTATAACTATTGTCTTAAATTAAAAAATGAAAAATAAACTTTTATCATTCTTAATAATGGGGTTAATTTTATCAGGTTGTGTTGGAGTTTCCTCTAAAGGAATTTTTGGAACAGGAGTGAGCGTAGCATTTGATCCTAGATCTGTAGGAACACAAATTGATGACTCAATTATGCAAAAAAGTTTATCAACAAGAATTCTTATTTTAGATAAAAGATATCTTTTGTCAGTTAAATCAAAAGTTTTAGATGGAAGAATTTATTTAACTGGCAAAGTTGAAAATCCAGAAGAAAAATTAAAGCTCACTAAACTTGCATGGGAAACTAGTGGTGCCAGATCAGTGAGAAATGATATTAAAATAAATGAAGGTTTTGATTTTAAAAGATCTGCAAAAGATATTTTAATAACTTCACAGTTAAGAGCAGCTCTAATTTTAAATAAAAATATAAAAGCAACAAACTACCAAATCGATACATATAAGAAAAAAATTTATATTTATGGAATTGCAATTACATCAAATGAGAAAATTGAAGTAATAAAAAAAGCAAAAGAAATTTTAGATGTAGAAAATGTAGTAGCTAGTATTATTACAGTGGATGAGTTGAGAATCCAAAAAAATTAATATTTATTTATAGTCAATTACCTCTGCTGAATAAGCAGCAATAGAAGCTAAATTAATAATTTCTGAGGTTGAAGATCTTAAAGGAGCTATTTCGATTGGCAAACCTAGTCCAACAAGAAGAGGTCCAATTACTTTTGTATCGCCAAGTGTTTTCAACATTTTATATGAAATAGCAGCACTGTGTTGACCTGGCATTATTAATATGTTTGCATTACCAACTATTTTAGAAAAAGGGTATAATTTTTTGTATTCCTTATCTAGAGCTACATCTGGTTGCATATCTCCATCAAACTCAAAATCTACTTTTTTATCTTTTAAAATTTCTACTGCTTTTTTTATATGCTTTGTTCTACTCGTTAGTGGCTGACCAAATGTAGAATGTGATACAAATGCAACTTTAGGATCAAATCCAAACAATCTTACAACTCTAGCTGAAGATTTTGCAATTTCTGCTAATTGTTCTGATGTTGGGTATTCATGTACACTTGTGTCAGCAACAAAAATTGTTTTTGCTTTGTGAACAACTAAATTTAAACCAAACATTATTTCATCAGGTCTTGGATCGACAACTTGTTTGATTTTTTCCAAAGAGGCCCCAAATCTTCTAGTATTCCCAGTTACAGCCCCATCTGCATCACCACACGCCACCATACAGGAAGCCCATACTACTCTGTCATTCCTTACAAGCCGATCACAGTCCCATTCTAATAACCCCTGTTCTCTTTGAAGTTTTTTAAATAAATATTTTACATATTTTTCTCTTTTAGAGGTATCTTTTGAGTTTATAATTTCAATATCAAAATTATCACTATAACCAATATTTTTGATTTGCTCTTTTATTTTTTCTTCCTTACCAATCAGTATTGGAACCCCTAATCCAGAATTTTTAAAAGCAATTGCAGCTTTAAGAGTGTTTTCATCTTCCCCATCTGCAAAAACAATTTTTTTTTGATTTCTTTTTATTAGACTATTAATACCTTGCATTATAGTTGTAGTTGGGTCCAATCTTTGTTTTAATTGGTCTTTATATAATTCAAAGTCTTCAATTTTTTTTCTTGCAACTCCTGTATCCATTGCAGCTTTAGCTACAGCAGATGGTATTATGCTAATTAATCTTGGATCAAATGTTGAAGGAATTATATAATCTTTTCCATAATGAGGTCTTTCACCACCCATTGCAGCCACTACTTCATCTGGAACTTCTTCACGAGCAAGTTTTGCTATTGCATGTGCTGCAGCCACTTTCATTTCTTCATTAATAGTTTTAGATCTAACATCTAGTGCGCCTCTAAAGATATATGGAAATCCAATAAGATTATTTACCTGGTTTGGATAATCTGATCTACCAGTAGCAATTATAGCGTCAGTTCTAACTTCTTCTATTTCTTCAGGAGTAATTTCTGGGTCAGGATTCGCACAAGCAAAGATAATAGGATTTTTGGACATTTTTTTTACCATATCTTTAGATAGAGCACCTTTTGCAGAAAGCCCTAAAAAAACATCAGCATCTTTTATTGCATCGCCTAACGTTCTTGCATTTGTTTCAATAGCATGTGCAGATTTCCATTGATTGAGATTTTCCCTTCCTCTAAAAATTACACCTTTTCTATCCACCATGGTAATATTTTTTTGTGGCACACCTATTTTTTTAAATAAATTAGAGCAAGCCATCGCTGAAGCACCAGCACCATTGATTATAATTTTTACTTGATCTATTTTTTTATTATTTATGTCTAAAGCATTAATTAAAGCAGCAGTAGTTATTATAGCAGTTCCGTGCTGATCATCATGAAAAACTGGAATATCTAAAATTTCTTTTAGTTTTTCCTCAATTATAAAACAATCTGGAGCTGCGATATCTTCTAAATTTATTCCCCCAAAACTTGGGGCAAAATTTTTTATAGAAGTAATAATTTCACTTGCATCACTACAGTCTATTTCAAGATCAATAGAGTCAATATCTGCAAATCGTTTAAATAACACAGCTTTTCCTTCCATTACGGGTTTTGATGCAAGTGCACCCAAATTTCCCATACCAAGAATGGCTGAACCATTACTAATTACAGCAACTAAATTTCCTTTACTCGTATAATCATATGCGAGCTCAGGGTTTTCACTTATGGCTTTGACAGGTGCAGCAACGCCTGGAGAATATGCAAGAGCTAAATCTCTTTTAGTTGTCATATTTTTTGACGAAACTATTTCAATCTTTCCAGGTTTTTTATACTTGTGAAATTCTAAGGCTTCTTTATCGGTATAATGATCAGTTTTTGTTTTTTTCATTTAAGCTAATTAGATGTACAAATGGGGTAAAAATAAGACTAATATGATTTATGAACCTAATTAAGTCAACAGGGACTTTCAGTTTATTTACGATAATTAGCAGACTCTTAGGTTATTTGAGAGATATTTTAGCTGCTATATTTTTAGGAACTGGTTTTTTAGCAGATGTTTTTTTTGTAGCATTTAGAATTCCCAATACTTTTAGAAGACTGTTTTCTGAGGGAACCTTTAATGCTGCTTTTATACCTAGCTATGCATCTGAGTTAGCTAAAGGAAAAAAAAAAGCAGATAATTTTGCTAATGAAGTCTTCAATTTTTTGTTTTTAAGTTTGTTGTTTGTGGTTTTTATAGTGCAATTATTTATGCCATTATTTGTATCGCTCATTGCACCAGGATTTGTAGGTGATAATGAAAAAATTAATTTAGCAATTAACCTAACAAGAATAACACTTCCATTTTTAATGTTTGTAAGTTTAGCATCCTTTTTTTCTGCTATTTTGAACTCTCATAATCGTTTTGCAGCAGCAGCAGCAGCACCAATAATTTTAAATATCATACTAGTTGGAGTTTTAATCTTCAGCAAATTGCTTAATGATAGCCTAGTCTATTATTTATCATTTGGTGTAACGTTTGCAGGATTTTTGCAATTAATATTTTTATACCAAGTTGCAAAAAAATACTATAAATCTCAATTAAAATTTACCTTAATAGTTAGTAGTAAAGTTAAAACTTTTTTTAAAAAATTATTGCCAAGCATCTTTTCTTCAGGTGTGACTCAAATAAACATTTTAGTTGGGACAATTATAGCGTCATTTCAAACTAGTGCTGTTTCATATTTGTATTACGCAGATAGAATTTACCAAATAAATTTAGCAATTGCTGGGATTGCAATTGGTGTAGTAGTTTTGCCTCAACTAACAAAACACATTCAGAATAAGAAAAAAAAAAAAATTTTATTAATCCAAAATAAAGCATTAGAATTAGGCTTATTTTTAAGTTTGCCAGCATCAATTGCTTTATTAATTGGTTCTGAACAAATTATCTCAGCACTTTTTGGTTATGGCCAGTTTGACCAGACCTCGGTTTATAATGCTGCTAAAGCTCTTTTTTTCTTTAGTCTAGGGTTACCTGCTTTTGCGATGATAAAAATTTTTTCTAGTTTTTTTTTTGCAAATCATGATACGAAAACTCCTTTTTATATTTCTTTAGTATCAGTCTTTTTAAATATTATAATAAGTGTTTACTATTTTAATCTTATTGGTTTTATAATTATTCCAATAGCAACAACAGTTTCTTCATGGTTTAACGTATTTGCTTTATTTATTCTTTTAAAAAAAAAAAAATTATTTGAATTTAACAGAATTTTTATTTTAAGATTTTTTAAGATTACATTTTCATCAATTTTAATGGGAGTATTTTTCAATTATTTAATTTTTATTTTTGAGGACCAATTAGCCTTTAATTACTTATTTAAATCTTTTTATTTAATTTTGTCAGTTTTTTTGGGGCTATGTTTTTATTTAGTCACATCTTTATGGATCAAAGCTTTTCAATTGAAAGATATTAATTTAAAGTACTAAATATGGGAAAAAAAATTTTTTCAGGAGTGCAGCCAACAGGTAACTTACATTTAGGAAATTATATTGGAGCCATAAAGAATTTTGTTGAGTTAAATAATGACAGCGAAAATGAGTGCATTTTTTGCGTTGTAGATTTACATGCCATTACAGTTAAACAAAATCCAAGACAACTTAGAAATAATATTTATGAAACAGTAGCAACTTTTATAGCAAGTGGAATTGATCCAAAGAAAAGTATTATTTTTAATCAATCACAGGTTCCTGCACACTCGGAAGCTGCTTGGATATTAAGTTGTGTAGCTAGAATGGGCTGGTTAAACAGAATGACACAATTTAAAGAAAAAGCAGGCAAAGATAAAGAAAAAGCTAGCGTGGGTCTATACTCGTATCCAGTATTAATGGCAGCAGATATTTTACTTTATGATTCAAGCCATGTTCCTGTCGGAGAAGATCAAAAACAACACCTGGAATTATGTCGAGATATCGCACAAAAATTTAATAATGATTATAAAAAAGAAAATTTTTTTAAAGTTCCAGAACCTTTAATACAAAAAGAATTTTCTCGAATTATGAGCTTGAAAGATGGAACAAAAAAAATGAGTAAATCTGAATTATCTGATTTTAGTAGAATTAATTTGACTGACGATAAAGACTTAATTATTAGCAAGATAAAAAAAGCTAAAACAGATCCCTTACCATTACCTTCAGATATTGAGGAATTAAATAAAAGACCAGAGGCTAGAAATCTTTTAGGAATTTATTCAAGTTTAACGGAAACTAGTTTAGAAAAATCTATTCAAATTTTTGAAAAAAAAAATTTTTCAGAATTTAAAGATCAATTATCACAAGTTTTAGTTGAAAAAATTGAACCAATATCAATTGAAATTAAAAAATTAATTAATGATAAAAAATATTTAGATAAGGTACTTTTTGATGGTTGTCAAAAAGCTAGCAATATAGCATCAATCAAAGTTAAAAAACTTCAAGAATTAATAGGATTTTAGTAAAAAATATAATTAACAAGTTTAACTTTCAATATAAATCACTATATATTAGCTATGTTTGTGCAAACAGAAACAACACCAAATCCCAATTCACTTAAGTTCTTACCTGGCATGATTGTTTCAAATAATGGTTCATTTGAAATTAACAATAAGGATGAAGTTAAAAATGATTTAATTAGAAATATTCTTTCAATTAACGGCGTAGAAGGAATTTTTTTAGGTAGAGATTTTATCTCAATAAATAAATATGATGAAACTTCTTGGGATGAAATTAAGCATATAGTTATTTCTTTAATAAATGATTACTATGCTTCAGGAAAAGAATTTGTGATAAATAAAGCTTTAAATGAAGTAGATGAAGATTTAGGGGAAATAGAAAAAAAAATTGTTCAAATACTTGATCAAAAAATAAGACCTGCAGTAGCAAAAGATGGGGGTGACATCAAATTTAAAGAATTTAAAAATGGCATTGTAAAGGTTCAACTTCAAGGTAGTTGTTCAGGATGCCCAAGCTCAACCATGACATTAAAACAAGGTGTTCAAAATCTTTTATGTCACTATATCCCTGAAGTAAAAGAAGTTGTGGCAATTTAACATCATGCAAAAATTTTTTAAAAAAAATAATTTTAAAATTTTAAAAGTAATAAATGATAATAATTTAGGACCCATTACTAAAATTTTTTTTAGTTGCATGGTGGTAATTTTATTTTTTTATTCTTTTCCAATCATAATAAATTTTACTAAGAATAAAATTTTAATAACAGGAGATCATCAAAATAATTCAAAAGCTATTTTAGCCTACACATTAAATCAAAAATCAAAAGGTGTTATAAATAATAATGATACTTTGAATGAGAGAGATTTGTGGATTGACATTTTTAGTTTAAATAATCTTGAAACAGACACAGTGAGACTAGATGCATCAACGATAAAGCAACTTTTTGAAGACACAAACTATACATTGGAAGACGTGAGAGAAAAAAAATTAGTAAAACCTGTTGCTTTAACACTTCTCCCCGCAGAGATTAAAATGATAGAAAACACAACAAAAAGAAAAGAACTATTTATACAAATTGTTTTACCGCTTATTTTAAAAGAAAATAATAATATTAGATTAGATAGAAAAAGACTTTTTAGCATTATAAACAAGAGCAAAAACACAAGTCTGGAAAAAAAATGGTTAGCAAAAAAATATAAACAATATGGAGTGCCATCCAAAGATTTGTCAATTTTAAAAACAAGAATAGACGAAGTACCAGTGTCATTAGCTATTGCACAAGCTGCTAAAGAAACAGGATGGGGAACATCAAGGTTTGCCCAAGAAGGAAATGCACTTTTTGGTCAATGGACTTGGTCTGGGGAAGGCTTAAAACCTAAAGATGCTGACAGTGACAAGGGACATAAAGTTATGAAATTTAATGTATTACAAGCATCTGTGAGGGCATATCAAAGAAATTTAAATACTCACTCAACCTACAAAGATTTTAGACTCGCAAGAGCTGAATTAAGAGATAAAGGAAGAGCTTTAGATAGCCTTATTCTTTCAAAATTTTTAAATAAATATGCGGAAACTGGCGATGAATACGTTAAAGTTCTACAAAAAATTATTAAACAGAATAATTTAAAAGATTTTGATGACGCAAAGTTATTACCCGATAGCATTGAACTCAAAAGTTTAATTTAATCTTCTTTAATAGTAAACTGAGTTCCAAACCAACGCCATTTACCATTATCATTTAAAGAACAGTTTACCCTTCCCCTTCTAGGCTTAAAAGATTCTCTAAACTTAATTTTTAAAATATTGTTTTTTATTGAAGTTTCAGATTTTTTCCAAATATTTCCTTCATTCGAAAAGCAACTGATATTATTAAGATTGTTTTGATTTTTAAAAAATTCAACTTCAAAGATTGGGGGATTATTATTTTTAGTTAATTTTTTTTCATTTGGTAATAAATTTTTATATTCTAATGGAAAAGTATCGATTATAGAGGTAAATCTTTTAATTTCTCCGTAACTTTCATTGATAGGAAACCTTGGTAATTGAAATTTTTCTTTATTTATATCAATAACACCAGAATGTTGCCCAAATGCATAATTAAAATTTTTAGATATATAATTTCTCATAAACTCTGAATACTCACCAAAAGGGTAAGAAAATAGTGTTGGAATATATCCAAGCTCTTTATAAAAAACAGAAGAACTTTTTTCAATATCTAAAACAAAATCAGTCTCGATCCAATCAATCATATATTCATGAGAATGGGAGTGGTGACCTATTACTGTAAAATTTTCTTTTTCAATCTCTTTAATCTGTTGCCACGTCATATATCCTCTTTTACCAACTGGTTCAGTAGAAACAAATAAGATAAAAGGTATTTTTTCTTTTTTTAAAAAGGGCCAAGCTTCCTCATAAAAGGATTGAAATGCATCATCGATTGTTAAAAGTACTTTTTTTTGTTTTTTTGGAATATTAAATGTATCTTCAAATTTATTAGGATTTAAAAATTTATAGTTTAAATTTTTGATTATTTTAACGTGTTTTTTGAAAACATCCATTTGAATGTTAGTTGAGGGATATTTATTTTCATTAAACCTATGATACATAATAGATATAATACCTTCATCAATTGAATAATATTTGTTATTATTAGTATCTGCTTTAGAATTAATTATTAAACAAAACATTACAATGAACACTTTAATTATCGATGCGGCAAAGGAAGAAATTTTTTTAATGATCATTAAAAGTAAAAATATTTATAGTATTAGTTATGAGAATAGTAAAATTAATTATGAAAAACTAGTTATTTTTATTAATGATTTTTTAAGTTTAAAAAAATTAAATATTAATGATATTTCAAAAATTTATGTTAACCAAGGCCCTGGTAGCTTTGCTGGCATTAGAAACTCACTTTCAGTAGTTAAGGCAATTTATGTAACAAAGAAAATTGACTATTATTGTTTCAGTTTTAATGATTTGGGTAAAGAAAATAACTGCAAATACGAAGATATTCCCAATTTATGTGATAAATTTAAGATTAAAAAAAATTTGATTAATCCTATTTATTTAAGTTAAAATTAAATATGACAGAAACTATAGAAGAAAAATGTTTATCTAAAGGAGTAAAGTTAACTGATCAAAGACGAATTATTGCAAAAGTAATGTCTGAGTCATCAGACCATCCGGATGTAGATGAATTATATAAACGAGTTTCAGAAATTGATACAAAAATTAGTATTGCGACAGTTTATAGAACAGTAAAATTATTTGAAGAGTCTGGTATTCTGACTAAGCATGAGTTTAAGGGTGGAAAAGCAAGATATGAAGAATTGAATGAAGGTCACCATGATCACTTAATAGATATTAAATCTGGAGAAATTATTGAGTTCGTAGATGAAGAAATTGAAAAGCTTCAAAAAAAAGTTGCTGAGAAATACGGTTATACTTTAGTTGATCATAAACTAGAACTTTATGGAATAAAAAAAAAATCATAGCACGCAATCAATGAGTCAAAAAATTTTTATAAAAACATTTGGTTGTCAAATGAATGAATACGATTCTAATCGTATTTATGATTCAGTAAAAAAAATTGGTTTTAAAAAAACAGAAAACTACGTAGATGCCAATTGTTATTTGCTAAATACATGCCACATCAGAGACAAGGCAAAAGAAAAAGTTTATCATGAAATAGGAAGAGTTAAAAAAATTTTTAGATCTAAAAAAAAACCTATAGTAATTATTGCAGGATGTGTTGCCCAAGCTGAAAATCAAGAAATGCTTAAAAGGGAGCCTTACATAGACCTTATAATAGGACCGCAATCTTATCATAAGATAAATGATACAATTTTAAATTATATTAAAAAAAAGAAAAGAATTGAACAAACAGAATTTGATGCAATATCTAAATTTAAATATTTTAATAAAATTAAGAATGATTCTGGAAAAATTTCGTCATTCTTAACGATTCAAGAAGGTTGTGATAAGTTCTGTCATTTTTGTGTTGTTCCTTACACAAGAGGACCTGAATACTCTAGATCATTTAATGAAATTTTAGATGAAGCTAAATACTTAAATGATAATGGTGCGAAAGAGCTAATTTTACTTGGTCAAAATGTCAATGCATACAATAATGGTGAACATAAGCTGTCTAACTTAATTTTAGAAATTGAAAAAATGTCAGGAATTAAGAGAATAAGATATACAACATCTCATCCCAAAGATATGACTGAGGATTTAATTGAAGTTTATAAGCAGTCAAAAAAATTAATGCCTCTTGTTCATTTACCAGTGCAGAGTGGGTCAAATAAAATTTTAGATCTCATGAATAGAAAACATACAATAGCTGAATACATAAAAATATTTGATAAATTGAAAAAAATTAATCCTAATATAGAGTTTTCAAGTGATTTTATTATCGGTTACCCTGGAGAAGAAACACAAGATTTTAAAGACACACTTGATTTGATTAAAAGAATTAAGTTCATAAATTCATATTCTTTTATCTTTAGTCCAAGACCAGGCACCGTTGGTGCTGATTTAAAACTTACAGATAAAAAAATATCTATGGAAAGATTAGAAAAAGTTCAAAATCAATTATTTGATAACCAAACTGAGATGAATAAATCTCTGGAAAATAAAATATTAAATGTATTAGCTGAAAATTTAACTGAGGATGAAACACAAGTATTTGGACGCTCAGAATATATGACACCAGTAATATTTAATGGTAAGAAAGACGATATTGGGAAAATTGTGCCAGTAAAAATTAAACAAAGTAATAGAAGCACTTTATTTGGAGAGATAATTAACAATTCTAATCAAAGGGTAGCATAACAATTGAGTGGTTTAACTAAAAAATTAGATTCAACTCTTAAAATTGTTTATTCAGACAATAATTCAATTAGTGTTATTTTTCATGATAACGAATTATTAATGGGTGTAGTTGGTGAGTTTAATAAAAATTTAAAAGAATTAGAGAAAATTACTCAATCAAATTTATATTCAAGAGGAAATTCTATATTAATAAAATCGGGTGCTAAAAATAATGAAATAATAAAAAATGCCATACAGTTTTTAGCAAACCAATTTATTAATAATGGAAGTATTGAGAATAAAGATATAGTTTCATCAGTAGATAAATTTATGATAAATGAAAAAGTTAAAAATAATAATGTAACTGATATTATTAAAACTCCTAAAAAATCCATTATACCACGATCTGAAAAACAAAAAGATTATGTCAGAGCGTTAAGGCAAAGTGATATTATTATTTCAGCAGGTCCTGCGGGAACAGGTAAAACTTTTTTAGCTGTAGCGGTAGGTTTAACGATGTTGCTTGAAAAAAAAATTGAAAGAATAATTTTGTCAAGACCAGCGGTTGAAGCTGGTGAACGCCTAGGATTTTTGCCTGGAGATATGAAAGAAAAAGTAGATCCGTATCTTAGACCATTATACGACTCTCTCTACGATCTTTTTGATTTTGAAAAGATACAGAGAATGATAGAGATTGGTGATATTGAAATAGCGCCATTAGCATTCATGAGAGGTAGGACATTAAAAAATTCATTTGCAATTTTGGATGAAGCTCAAAATGCAACCGATACGCAAATTAAAATGTTTTTAACTAGAATTGGTGAAAATTCAAAAATTGTTGTTAATGGCGACCCAACACAAATTGATTTACCCAATAAAAATACATCAGGCTTAGTTAAATCTAAAGAACTTTTAGGTCACTTAAATGAAATTTCAGTTGTTGATTTTGATCATGCAGATGTTGTTCGGCACCCACTTGTATCAAAAATAGTAAAAGCTTACTCGAACAATGATTAAGATTAATGTCTTCTCAGAAGAGAAGTCCTGGTCAAAAAAACTAAAGAAAAAAGATTTTTTTTTTAAAAAAATTTGTCAAGCATTTCCAAAAAAATATAAATTTCTGAAAAAAGAAATCAGTTTTTCATTATTACTTTCTAACAATTCAGGTATTAAAAGATTAAATAAAAATTTTAGAAATAAAAATAAGGCTACAGATATCTTGTCCTTTCCTCTTGATAAAAAAAAAAAAATTTCAAAAAAAACTTATATTGGAGATATTATAATAAGTTATAATTTTATTGATAAACCCAAATCTCAAAATTTAAAAATTTTTAAGCAAAAGTTAATTAAAATATTCATTCATGGTTTTCTTCATTTATTAGGTTTTGATCATGTTAAAAATAGTGATTATATAAAAATGTTAAAAGAAGAAAAAAAGATATATCAATCAGTAATTTCAAAAATAAAATAAATTGAATATAAAATTTTGTGTCGAATCAGTTTTTTTAATCATTTTAGGTATGTTGACTTCTTTGAGCCTACCTCCATTCAATTATTTAATAATCAATTTTTTTACATTTACTTTATTTTTTTTGTTCTTAATTAAAAAATCTAAGCAGGATAAGAACACAAAGATGTTCTTTTTTTATGGATGGCTATTTGGTTTTGGTTATTTTATTACTAATTTATATTGGATATCAATTTCTTTAACTTTTGATCAGAATTTAAAATTCTTAATTCCTTTAACAATTATTTTAATACCAGCATTTTTAGGGATTTTTTATG
>MDSY01144077.1_pt1 | contig 15634 bp, 14 predicted proteins | sample 811131 | NCBI WGS metagenome assembly MDSY01 (sample SAMN05326643, study PRJNA326480) | marine metagenome | isolation source: seawater | place: Atlantic Ocean: South West | collected 2010
TAAATAGGGGGATATTATTTTTCTGTGAGGCTGAGCCTGTTTGAATAAAGTCATTGATGGCACTTTTTTGCACAGGGCCTGTCACCAGTGCTGCACAACGCTTATCGCAGCAAGCTGTCAAAGCGGCATCGAGCGTATCGAGCACATAGCCGCCGTTATCGCTATTAATTTGACCAGCAACAGAGGGTGTTTTAAGTGCTATAGGGCTGTAGACCATTTCGCCGGCAGAGCTTATCTGTGCGGGGCCTTGCCAATCTACCTGACGCAGGATCAGCGGCAGTTGTAGTTGTGCTGCGCGCAGGCGCAGCAGATCTGGGTCGGCAAAGACAACAATTTCGTGTGCATGTGAAAGTTGAGCTAATTGAATAGCAAGGTCTGGCCCGATACCGGCGGGTTCGCCAGGGGTGAAAGCAATACGAAGCGGGGAATTTATCATGGCGACGACTCCTATCGATGGTTTGGATGAACAACGCCGAGCCACATGAGTGTAGTAAATAGATAGAGTACTTAAGCTAAATACCCTATCGCACTAGCATGGCATCATTTACAGCTTTACTTCGACATAGGCACTGGCGCGAATCTCTTGCAACCAGCTTTGCAGTTCTTCTTGATAACGGCGGCTTTGTAAAAGATTGCGAGCCTGATTACGAATCATATCTTCGCTCATATCTTCTTGGCGGCGATCTACTACTTTTAAAATATGCCAACCAAACTGAGTATTAAAGGGTTCGCTGATCTCGCCAATAGCCGTTTCAGCCATCACTTTTTCAAATACAGGTACAAACATGCCCGGGCTACTCCAGCCCATATCACCGCCTTTGAGCATAGTACCGATATCGTCAGAGTTCTCTTTGGCTTCATCCGCAAAGTCTGCGCCAGCGAGTATTTTTTGGCGCACCTTGTTCAGTTTACTGACCGCCTGTTGGTCGGTCATGATCGCCGAAGTTTCTAATAGAATGTGGCTAACGTGTGTTTGCTCTACTAGCTGCTCGCCGCCGCCGCGCTGATCATAGAGTTTCAATAGGTGGTAACCGGCACCACTTTTAAAGGGTTCACTAACGGCGCCCTTACTCAAAGTAGCAGCTTGCTGGGCAAATAAGCCCGGTAACTGAGAATTTTTACGCCAGCCAAGATCGCCACCTTGAAGGGCGAATTGTCCAGATGAGTTGGCAATCGCTAACTTGCGAAAATCGGCGCCATTTTCTAACTGAGTTTGTAAACTTTTGGCTTTATTTTTGGCGACCTCTTCACCCTCGCTCATCGGAATTAAAATGTGACCAAGATGATAGTCGGGAGAGTTCCAAAATTTGCCTTCAGTGGAGTCGAGAAAGTTGATGACCTCTTGTTTGGTGATGCGGATACGGCGGCTTACATTGCCTTGCTGAACCTGTTTGATGGTCAGTTCTTGACGCACCTTGTGCTGTAAATCTGCCAGTGTCATGCCATCTTGTTGCATCTTTTGCTGGAACTGTAGGTCGTTTAATCCCTGCCGCTTTTGCACTTGAGCGATGGTGGCGTTCACTTGTTGATCGCTAGGTTGCACGCCGATACGCTCGGCTCGCGACAGTTGCAGGCGATCGAGAATGAGCTTTTCTAAGATTTGGCTCTGTAGTACTTCCTGTGGCGGTAGCGGTGTTTCGCTGGCGCGTAACTGCCTAATAATATCTCGAGCTGTGGACATCAGTTCGCTTTCTAGAACCACATCGTTGTCTACCACCGCAACAATACGGTCTAGCGGCACGGTGGCGGCTTGGCTTGACAATGTAAACAGAGTACTGCTACTCAACAGTGCTAGTACACCGGCGAAGCGGCTAATTTTTTTATTTATCATGTTCGCAATCTACTTAAAAATTGTTAGTGCCGTTCAAGGCTTGTTCGCGGCGGTCGTAGTTGATAATGCCGTCAGTGAGAATGTTACTTACTTCTTTACTGGTGCTACCCAAGCCTTTGAACTGGATCTCAAAGAAAATGCCCTGATCGTATTCAAGGTCTTGATCAGGTACCTGAGTATGCAGAGTGTTGTCTAGCCACTTGCGACCCACTAGGCGGAAGCGATAGCAGCAGCTGTCATATTCGAACCCAGCAAAGGTTTCAAGTTCCCTGTCGTAGTTTATATCGTACAAGCTGCGACCGATTAAGTTCCAGTTGCCGATAATGGGAAGTATCAACGAGGCGTCGAGTTGCTCGATATTACCATCGATCAGCTCGGTAGAATCACCATCGCCATTACTGTCGCTGCTGTCGACTACCATTGCTTGACGGGTAAATCGATAGGCGAGATTAAAGATGCGGTAGTCGTCATCGAGGTAACGCAGGGCAACGCTACCGCGACTTATCTCACTAGTACCCTCGTCATAGCGAGAACTGCTTTCTATTAGTTCGTCAGTGTAGGGGTCAAACAGTAAATCTCCAGAAAGGCGCAAGCTATCGCTGAGTTGACCTGAAATCTGGGCCGCTATTTCAGAGCTGCTTTGTGTTTCGGTAACACCGTTAAGAGTGACTTTTCGATCACCGTGATAATAAATTTGTCCCAAACTCAAACGCAGGCGTTCGGCACCGCTATCGGCACTAATAAAGCGAGTAGTCAGACCGACTGAGGTTTGGTTGGCATCGTCGATTCGGTCGCCGCCGACAAAGCGGCTGTCGCGAAACAACTGGCCGTAGCTAAAGCTCGGAGCCGATGTGTCGAAATCGATGTCGGCATTGTTCTGGGTTAGGTTAAAAAACTCAGTTTGATCTTCATCGTAATCACGGTAAAGAGAGAACACGCGTGGCTCAAAAGTCTGCAGATAGGTGTTGCCAAACAGGCTACCGTCGCGTTCGAAGTTCAAACCCATGTCGAGGCTAGCCATGCCGGCCGCCGCAGACGGTGCATTGTTGGCACCTGTTGTTAGATTTTTGTCATCTAACTGATAATGCAGCGCGCTGCCGCCGATGGCGGGTTTGAAATGGCCCCAAATCCAGCGTTTATCCCAGGCAATTTTATAATCTGCTCGAGCGCGATCACCGGTGATCCGATTGATGTTTTCATCTTTATCTTTGTGATCGAAGCTGGCAAATTCGTTCAGCAAACTCACCTCAATATCGCCAAAGCGATAGTGACCATCTAAATCGATAGCCGGTAGCAGGCGATATTGCTCAGCTGCCGTGGAGACGGTTTGGTATTGTTCGGCGCGAATACTGGTAGTCCAGTTATTAAAGCTGTAGCCCGCCATGCCGCGCTGCAGTAGATGTGTTTGGCTATTAACTTCAATACTCTGGGTATCTAAATCGCGGAAGAAGTCTCTGTCGCTGACTTCGGTGTAATCAATGTCGGTGCGCCAGCGCTGCCCCATACCACCGCGCTGATCGACGTCAACAAGCCAGCGATCTTGATCTTGATAGGGGGTGGCTTGAGCTTCGGTAATCAAACCTTCGTCAATTAACTGTTGGTCGCCATCACTGATGGCGCCACCATTATCATTACTAAGATAAGAGCCAGAAACTGTGGTGGCAAAGTGCGTTGATAGGTGACGTGTTTCTAACTCGGTTACCAAGCCACGCTCGCTTAGATAACGCGGTGTTAATGTAGCGTCATAATTGGGCGCTAAGTTGAAGTAGTAAGGCGCGGCCACTTCGAAGCCATTTTTGTCGCTAATAGCTAGAGCTGGATAGAGAAAACCGCTTTTGCGCGCATCGCCAATCGGAAAAGTCATGTAAGGAAAGTAAAACACCGGTATGTCTTTTACCTTTAGTCGCACGTGCTTGGCGGTACCCTGAGCAGCTTCTTGGTCCAGTTCAATGTCAGAGGCTTTTAAAAACCAAGTATTGCTTTCGGGTTCGCAGCTAGTAATGCCGCCGTCAGTAAGCAGAACGATATTGTCGCCGAGCTTTTCAATTTTTTCAGCGCTGCCGCGGATATGGGCCTGATGCAGAACAAATTCAGCGCTGTCGATATTGCTATTATTGGCCGCCATATCAATATCGCCGCGCTCACCGCTGAGCAATAAGCCTGGCTCGCGAATAGTAACGCTGCCCTCTAGACTTGCTTGTTCAGTACTTTGGTTGAGATTAATGCTGTCGGCGTGTAACTGACGATGGCCTTGAGTAATAGCAACATCGCCTTCTAACACGGCTTCCGTCTCGTTTAAATATTCGGACTTATCGGCCGTGGCCCGCATAGGCGCATCTTCTGGCGCCAGTTCGGCGTCTTCGTAGTCGCGCGTAGGTTCTATATAAGCACCGCAGCAGTTGGTATCGAGTTGCTGACGCTGCTCTTCGCTGAGGAACTCTTCAGGCACCCAATCTAAGCGATGCTGTTGAGGTTGGGCGGCCGCGACAGTACCGGCAATAATTGGACGGTTGCCAACGGCACCGGGCAAAAGTATTTCATGGCAGTCCCAGCCTTCACCCAGTGGCTGACATTCCCAGCCGTAATGCATGGGTCTTTCAGCCAAGCGGCGGTCAACCTGTGAGTCGGTCTGTGCTAAAGCGCTGCTGCTGGCTATTCCCAGTGAAATGAGCAGGCTGGCATTGGCGGCTGCGATCGTGTTGCGAACGCGAAAATGACGGCTAATTGCGCGTCTGAGAGGGTGGGAATCGTTGAGCATCCGTTCTGAGCCTACAGCATTGTAACAAAAGCAAGGATTCTACTGGGCTGACGTCGAGTTAGCCAGAATTACTGGCCGAGGCTAGCCTCTTTTTTATAGCAATAGCTTTACCAGCTTAGCAATTGGGTTAAAATCAAAAAAAATGATAATAAGAGTGTGCAATATGTCAGAGTCTAGAGACGGCTTTATCGACTGGGTTAGCGAGCAATTAGTTGTCCATCAGTGGACTTATTCTGGGGTGCTAGAGTTGCTGCCATTGTCTGGTGATGCCGGTTGTCGGCGTTATTTTCGTTTAGGTGCCAATTTCAAGGAAGCGCCTCCACGGCTCTTGGCAGTAGACGCTCCGCCACAAAAAGAAGATAGTCATGCGTTTGTTGCGTTGGGTGAATATCTGCGTAATAACGGTGTGCATACTCCCGAAATTATTGCCTCCGATATAGATCGTGGTTTCTTGCTGGTTGAGGATTTTGGTGATGAACTACTGCAGTGTGCACTAAATAAAGACTCGGTTGAGTTGCTTTATGGCGAGAGTTTAATGACCTTGCTGCGCTTACAGCAGTGTCAGCAACCGCCAGCGCTGGTGGCTAATTATGATCGAGATTTTTTACGCCTTGAACTGAATATATTTGGCGACTGGTTTGTGCAAGAACTGCTTGGCTACTCGCTGTCCGATAAGGAACAGAGCATTCTGACGGCTGCCTTTGGGTGCTTAGAGAACTCGGCTTGCTCGCAACCGCAAGTGCTGGTGCATCGCGATTATCACTCGCGCAATTTACTGGTCACTGAAGGCGGGGCGCCGGGTGTAGTAGATTTTCAGGGTGCCTTAATTGGTCCTGTCACCTACGATTTAGTTTCATTGCTGCGCGACTGCTATATTCGCTGGCCGCAGGCGGATGTAAACCGCTGGGCGCTAGCCTATGCCAACATGGCCGTTGAAGTAGGTGTGTTGCCGCCGGTTTCTGAAACTGATTTTTTGCGTTGGTTCGATTTGATGGGGTTGCAGCGTCATATCAAAGTGCTGGGAATCTTTGCTCGCTTGGCTTTGCGCGATGGCAAGAGCGCTTATCTGCAAGATTTACCACTGGTTATGCGCTATGTCCTTGAAGTGCTTGCTGCGAATTCCTCCGCAAATCCTGAACTGGGTGAGTTTGGCGTTTGGTTTAAAGCAAAATTACTGCCGCGCATAGAAGCCCAACCTTGGTATCAAGATTATCGTGTTGCCGGTCAGGATCTAATATGAAGGCGATGATTCTCGCCGCTGGTCTTGGTAAGCGTATGCGCCCACTGACAGATATCCTACCCAAGCCGTTGTTGCCCGTGGCGGGGTCTACCCTTATTGAATATCAAATAGAGCGTTTGGTGGCTGCCGGTATCACTGAAATAGTGATCAATATTTCTTACTTAGCCGAAAAAATTCGTGCCCATCTCGGAGATGGTCGCCGCTATGGCGTTGATATCAGTTATTCAGAAGAAGCCACACCACTGGAAACTGCTGGCGCCATTAATCGCGCACTCGCGTTGCTTGGTACAGCGCCTTTTTTATTGGTTAACAGCGATGTTTGGTGTGATTTCCCTTTGCATAATTTGTGTCAGTTGCGGTTAAAGTCAGACCAGTTAGGGCATTTACTGATGGTGCCAAATCCAGAATTTAAAGCGCGCGGAGATTTTCAAATAGACGAACAGGGTTTCTTGCAGCTATGTGCGAGCACAGCTTTAGGGGTCACTTTTGCAGGTATAAGCGTTATGCGGCCCGAGCTAATAGATTCATACCCGAAAAAACGTGAAGTATTTGCCTTAAAAGAAGTCTTTGATTGGGCGCTGGCTCAGCAGGCGTTAACAGCCGAATTGTATTGCGGTGATTGGCGCGACATTGGTACGCCCGAGCGGTTGCAAGAATTGCAGCTAAGCTTAGGAACCGGTCAGACTTGATCGTTCGCAGCGAGGACGATAAGTGTTGCCACCATGTTTTATGCAATAGGTGAGTGCAGTTGTTCTGTTCGCCGATGAGTAGGGCTAAAAGTGGTCAAAGTCGAGTTTTTAGTAACCACAGTTTTAATTGTACCTTTATTGCGATGGCTAACTTCTCACAGGGCAATGCGGCTTACATTTTGGTCTAGTTGTAGGCGATTTCAGACGATTTTAGGCGATCAGAGTTGTGCGTAAGTGTTTCAGCGGCTTGTTCTATTGGGGTGCCTTTAGGCTATGGTTTAAAATTAACCAATACTGCCAAAAGCAGAAAAAAAGCAATTAGTTACTCGGTAAATTGTTTTATTATACGGGCGAATTATAGTCGCCTCACTATGGATTGATCTTTATGTCTGATTTTAAAATTGCGCCCTCGATATTAGCCGCTGACTTTGCTCGTTTGGGTGAGGATGTCGATGCGGTATTGGCCGCTGGTGCCGACATAGTGCATTTTGATGTGATGGATAATCACTATGTGCCGAACCTATCGGTTGGGCCGATGGTTTGCAAGGCTCTGCGCAATTACGGTATCAGCGCGCCGATTGATGTGCACCTGATGGTAGAGCCGGTGGACGACTTAATCGTTAAGTTTGCCGAAGCAGGTGCGACTTACATTACATTCCACCCTAGTGCCAGTCGGCATATCGATCGTTCTATCGAGTTAATTCGAGACTACGGTTGCAAACCGGGTTTAGTTCTTAACCCTGCCACTAGTTTTGACGATGTGAAGTATGTACTCGATAAGCTCGATATGTTGTTATTAATGTCGGTGAATCCGGGGTTTGGTGGGCAAAAATTTATTCCCTACACCCTAGATAAGTTGCGCGAAGCGCGGGCTTTAATCGATGCCAGTGGTAAGGATATTCGTCTTGAAGTTGACGGTGGCGTGACCGCCGATAATATAGGCGCCATTGCTGCTGCCGGTGCCGATACGTTTGTGGCCGGTTCCGCTATTTTTTCCAAACCAGATTACGCTGCCGCTATTGCCGCAATGCGAGCAGAGTTGGTGGGAAAGTAGCAGCAGAATTGGCCGCTAGCCAAACTCACTTGAAATAATAATTTTACAGTGCTGGTGATGTTAACGAGTCCTTAAACGAATCAAGCCATTTAATCAGTTACTGCGGCTGTGCTCGGGTGTTAAATATACAAGTTAGGCTAGCCTGTATATCCACTCAATAACTAGGTAGACTAAGTTCATACATATTGGAGTAATACAGTGAGATGTCATCTGTTTGATCAAACTACCTATCTCTTAGGACGATGGCGTCGCTAAATCCTCTCTGGGACTGTTTTTTTATTCATAAAAGCATCTGCCCACTATAAATTGCTGCCGGAATCACTATGATCAATGGCAGCAGACATTATATTGATAATAAGCGAAATATCGCACCCTCCATAAGAGCGATCCCATGAATCCTCAGCAGTTCTCTGACTTAGCCCGCGAGGGCTATAACCGTATTCCAGTTGTCCGTGAAGTATTGGCCGATCTTGATACGCCGGTATCAAGTTACTTAAAATTGGCTCGCGGTCCTTACTCCTACTTGTTTGAGTCGGTGCAAGGCGGCGAAAAGTGGGGACGTTACTCGATTATCGGTTTGCCAGCGCGCACTTTGATGAAAGCCTACGGTAATTATGTGGTGGTTGAGCGCGATGGAGAGGTGGTAGAGGAGCATCAATGCGAAGACCCTCTGGCGTTTGTTGAAGAATTTAAAAATCGCTATCGTGCCCCAGAGCTTGAGGGACTGCCGCGTTTTAATGGCGGTTTAGTCGGCTACTTTGGCTATGACTGCGTGCGCTACGTCGAACCGCAATTGCGAGACTCTGAGCCCGAGGACAACATCGGTACGCCTGATATCTTTTTGATGGTGTCCGATGAAGTGCTGGTGTTCGATAACCTTGGCGGCAAATTGATTCTCGTTGTCCACGCTAATCCCGATGTTTGCAACAGTACAGAAGAAGCTTTCGATAAAGCCGTGGCCAGACTTGATCAGCTCGAGGCAGATTTAAACAACTCACAGCCTGTATTACCGCCGTTATCGTTAAGCGCCAGTGGCGAAATGGAAAGTCAGTTTAGCTCCAGTTTTGGCGAAGAAAAATTTCATGGTGCCGTCAACAAAATCAAAGACTATATCTTGTCGGGTGACACTATGCAGGTGGTTATCTCGCAGCGGCTGTCGATTCCGTTCGAAGCTGAGTCAATCAACTTGTACCGCGCTTTACGTAACTTGAATCCTTCGCCCTACATGTATTATCTCGATCTTGGCGACCACCATGTGGTGGGCGCGAGTCCAGAAATTTTGGCTCGACTAGAAGACGGCGAAGTTACTGTGCGGCCGATCGCTGGAACCCGCCGTCGCGGGCGAACGCCAGAAGAAGATATAGCGCTTGAGAAAGAGCTCGTTGCCGATCCAAAAGAAATTGCCGAACATTTAATGCTTATTGATTTGGGCCGCAACGATGCTGGTCGAGTGTCAAAAATTGGCACCGTTAAACTCACTGATAAAATGGTGGTCGAGCGCTACTCGCATGTAATGCATATTACCTCCAATGTCACCGGGCAGTTAAAAGATGGTCTCGGCGCTATGGATGTTTTGCGTGCGGCACTGCCGGCGGGGACTCTTTCTGGAGCGCCGAAGATACGCGCTATGGAAATTATCGACGAAATGGAAAATGTTAAACGCGGTGTGTACGGCGGAGCAGTCGGTTATTTGTCATGGAATGGCAATATGGACACTGCTATTGCTATTCGCACTGCCGTTATTAAAGACGACCAGCTTTATATTCAAGCCGGTGCGGGGGTGGTAGCAGACTCGGTGCCTGATTTAGAGTGGAAAGAAACTATGAACAAGGCCCGTGCCGTATTTCGAGCCGTAGAGATGGTTTTATAGGTAGAGAAATGCGTTTTTTCTGCGATTGCTGACAGGTTTTGCTCCTGCAAAACCTGTACTTTGGCGATCCGTAGCAGTTGCGTTGGTGTTGTGTTGAGCTGAGCTGGGTTACGTACTTAACGTATGCGCCCACGCTATGCGCAGTAGCTTCTCGCTATGATGAAAGAATTACTATTTCTCGACGTTAGTGGTATAAAAAAATAAAATTACTTTTGGGTTAAAAGAACTTGAAAGGTCAGAGCGCAGGATTTTTGCTCTGGGCAGAAAGCACCGCGCGCAGGGAAGCAATGTACACGAAGTATATGACTGACCGAGCACGGAGCTGATGCCCTTGGACAAAAAAGACAAGCGAGCAGGAAATACACAATGATATTGATGATTGATAATTATGACTCGTTCACTTACAACGTGGTGCAGTATTTAGGTGAAATCGGAGCCGAGATCGAAGTGCGTCGCAACGATGAAATCACTTTAGCTGAAATCGAAGCGTTAGCGCCGGATAAGATCGTGATTTCTCCGGGGCCCTGCACACCCAATGAAGCGGGCGTATCGCTTGCGGTAATAGACAAGTTTGCCGGTAAAATTCCGTTGCTAGGCATTTGCCTCGGCCACCAGAGTATCGGCCAGGCTTTTGGTGGCGATATTGTCCGCGCGGGTAAAGTAATGCACGGTAAAGTTTCAGCCATGCATCATAAAAAAATCGGTGTATTCCACAACCTGAAAAATCCATTCAATGCTACTCGTTATCACTCGCTGGTAATCGATAAAAATACTCTGCCCGATTGTTTGGAGATTACCGCGTGGACGGAAACTGAAAACGGTGAAATAGAAGAAATTATGGGGGTGCGCCATAAAACTTTGGATGTTGAAGGCGTGCAATTTCACCCAGAGTCTATTTTGTCTGAACATGGCCATGATTTACTGCGTAACTTTGTCGAACGCTAATTTAGCGACTGTTTAACTATTTGCCCCTGAAATATCTAAACATGGCATTAAAAAGCGAGCACAAGATTCGATCTTGCTGGTTTTTTAGTAATTACATAGGCCAAACCCACTGGCGGCACATCCATGTGCTGAAAATAATGGAGACACTTATATGAATATTCAACAAGCAGTAGGTGCACTGATTGATGGTCAGAACTTATCCACCGACGAGATGATAGCAGTGATGCGTCAGGTGATGACTGGCGATGCGACACCTGCGCAGATTGGCGGTTTTCTTATCGCGCTGCGTATTAAAGGCGAGACCATCGATGAGATTACCGGAGCGGCTACGGTGATGCGAGAGTTGGCATCGAAGGTTAAAATTAACCAAGAACATCTAGTTGATACCTGTGGTACTGGTGGCGATGGTGCCAACTTATTTAACGTTTCAACGGCTTCCGCTTTTGTCGTTGCCGCCGCTGGTGGTCGCGTTGCTAAGCATGGTAACCGCTCAGTTTCCAGCTCTACCGGCAGTGCCGACGTATTAGAAGCCGCGGGGATAACCCTAGATATTAGCCCTGAACAAGTGGCGCGCTGTGTTGACGAAATTGGCGTCGGCTTTATGTTTGCCCCTGCACATCATAGCGCCATGAAACACGCTATTGGGCCGCGCCGCGAGTTAGGTCAACGCACTATTTTTAATTTGTTAGGCCCTATGACCAATCCTGCCGGTGTTAAACGCCAAGTTATTGGTGTATTTAGTGCCGATCTATGTATACCTATGGCTGAGGTGCTGGGCCGACTCGGCAGTGAGCATGTTATGGTTGTGCATGCACTCGATGGTCTCGATGAGATCAGCCTACATGGTGATACACAGGTAGCGGAGCTAAAAAATGGCGCGGTGCGTGAGTACCGAATTAACGCCAGTGATTTCGGCATAGGTGCCCGCGATCTGGACGGTTTGGGTGTTGACTCGGCGGCCGAGTCTCTAGCGTTAATAAAAGATGCTCTGGGTAAACGTAAAACTCCCGAGGGCGACAAAGCCGCTGATATTATTGCCCTAAATGCCGGTGCAGCTATTTATGTATCAGGTGTGGCTGACTCTTTAGCAGAAGGTGTTGAATTGGCCAAAGATGCTATTGGCTCGGGTCTTGCCGGAGGCAAGCTGCAAGAACTAGTGGCCTTTACCGACTGTCTAAAAGCCAGTGCTTAACTGAGAAAATACCATGACCGACACTCCTACAGTATTGAAAAAGATTATTGCTCGCAAACATGAAGAAATTGCTGAACGCAGAGTTCGCGATAGTTTGGCGGCGCTTAATGCCCGTATCCAGGGTTTGGACAGTAGTCAAAACCCCCGCGGTTTTGTTGCGGCTATGCAGGCCAAATTAAACGCGGGTCTGTCTGCGGTAATTGCTGAAGCAAAAAAGGCGTCGCCTAGCAAAGGTGTGATGCGTGACAAATTTATTCCTGCTGACATTGCTAAAAGCTATCAACAGGGCGGTGCGGCTTGTTTGTCGGTGCTCACCGACGCCGATTTTTTTCAAGGCCATGAAAACTACCTATTGCAGGCGCGTGCGGCTTGTTCGCTGCCGGTTATTCGCAAAGATTTTTTGGTCGATGAGTATCAGATTACCGAGGCGCGCAGTATTGGCGCAGATTGTGTATTACTCATTGTCGCGGCTTTGAATAAAACCCAGTTAACCGACCTCAATCAGCAAGCTCTGGACTTGGGTATGGATGTATTGGTAGAGGTTCATGATGCGCGTGAACTCGAAGTTGCAATGGACCTACCTAATAAATTGATTGGTATTAACAACCGTAATTTACATACCTTTGAGGTATCACTGCAAAATACAATCGACTTGCTACCACGTATTGCTGAGGACTCGAGCGAGCGTATAGTGGTGACCGAAAGCGCGATAGCTCTGCCTGCTGATGTTCAGTTGATGCGAGAGCATCAAGTGAATGCCTTTTTAGTCGGTGAAACTTTTATGCGTTGTGAAGAGCCTGGCGATAAACTCGCTGAGCTGTTTTTTGATCGCTAATCTAGGCGACACAGTGGCTTTATTTTTGTAATAGCCATTCATCTTTTTGCAGTAAGCCAATTTTAATCTTAATAAAACTTATGGCGACTGGCTTTACTTCGCTATCATCTCGATTGGCATTGGCTAGAAAGTTTTCGATGACTTTCTGGGCAGTCAATTTTGATGCGTCAGTGTCGATGGCCCATCGTGTGTTAAATAATCCTGAGCTGGCGACGGGGTGAAGAGGTTGCAGCGCTAATACTTTTTCAAACCCTGCCTCGGCCTGTTCGAACTTACCCTGAGTAAAGTAGAGCCCGGCTTCGGCCAGTAATAAATCAACGCTCATTTGTGATCCTTGGAATATGAAAAAAGCCGGCTTTGCCGACTTATTTGAAGATAATAACTAACTTGGCTTATGTGGGCCAAGGTCCTTAGCACGAACCGGCAAGCTATCTCTGTTAGCGAGTGCCAAATACCACCATAGTTTTACCTTTTACCGATACTAAACCCTGCTCTTCCAGTGTTTTTAATACCCGCCCAACCATTTCACGTGAACAGCCGACAATGCGGCCGATCTCCTGACGAGTGATTTTAATTTGCATGCCATCAGGGTGAGTCATAGCATCCGGCTCTTTGGTTAAATCGAGTAAGGTGCGAGCGACCCGACCGGTAACATCGAGAAAGGCCAAGTCTCCCACTTTGCGGGTAGTATTGCGAAGGCGATTGGCCATCTGAGTGCTCAGGGCAAACATAAATTCAGGATGCTGCTCAGCTACCTCTTGAAATTTACTGTAACTGATTTCAGCGACTTCACATTCGGTTTTGGCCCGAATCCAGGCACTGCGCGAATCTTGATGGTCGAACAAACCTATTTCGCCAAAGAAGTCGCCATCGTTGAGGTAGGCGACAATCATCTCCTTGCCTTCATTATCTTCGATTAGTACGGTGACCGAACCCTTAACGATATAGTACAACGAGTCACTTTTATCACCGGCATAAATAATGGTGCTTTTAGCGGGATAGCGACGGCGATGACAGTGTGAAAGAAAATCGTCGACGTTTTTGATGTGGGGTGTAAGCGATACAGAAACCAAGAGTTGTCTCCTCGGCCTAAACCGAATTTTTATTATGTCACTCGATTATGCGGCTAAAATCCATTGGGTGCTAGAGGCTAAAGTGTCACGAAATGCACTTTGTGACTCAGTAACATATTTTACTCTATGTTTTATAACCGAAAAATACGCTTATTATCAAAAGCTTGCCGCTTGTATCGATGCGCGGTAGCAGCGTTTTTGTTATTCTAGCGTCCATTGAATGTCCCTTGTGTTCAACTCTTATAGTCAGTTCCGGAGCGAATAATGACAATGTTAGCGAAAGTGAAGTGGGTTGATGGCCGTATGTTTGTTGGTGAGAGCGGTTCTGGTCACACAGTGGTAATGGATGGTCCACCGGATCATGGCGGTCGCAACTTAGGCGTGCGTCCGATGGAGATGATTCTACTTGGTCTTGGCGGCTGTGCCAGTTTCGATGTGATCAGTATTCTAGAGAAAAGTCGTCAGAAAGTTAGTGATTGCTGGGTCGAATTGTCGGCCGAACGCGCTGAGGGCGTGCCTTCACCTTTCACTAAAATTGATATGAAATTTGTGATTACCGGTCGTGCCCTGAAAGAGAAACAGGTAGAAAAGGCGGTGACTATGTCGGCGGAGAAGTTTTGCTCCGCCTCCATCATGCTCGAAGCTGCCGGTGTTGAGTTGAGTCATTCGCATGAAGTGCGCGAAGCAAGTTAATACATCGCTAGGTGACTCAGCATAAAAAAAGCCAGAGCATATGCTCTGGCTTTTTGGTTTTAGTAATACCTTATATTATTAGAGGTAATAACTACTCTTCGTCATCGCCTTTGATACCATGCTCATTGCCGCTTTAATGGGTTTCGGGAACACTATACCGCCTGCGGCTATTGCCATATTTGAGTGATGGGCTTCGTCGATCAACATTTGCTCTACCACCGCGCGGCTCCTGCTGTCTTGTTCGGGCAGTTCTAGCAAATGTTCTTCAAGGTGTTCGCAAACCTGATCCTCAACGGCGGCTACAAAGCCAAGGCTGACTTTGTCACCAACGAGGCCCGCCACTGCACCTAAGCCAAATGACATGCCGTACCAAAGCGGGTTTAAGACGCTAGTACGACTGCCTAAATCCTCTATACGCTGGTCACACCACGCTAGATGGTCAATTTCTTCAGCGGCTGCTAGCTCCATTTCTCGACGTATATGCGGGAGTTTGGCGGTTAGAGCCTGACCTTGATATAGCGCTTGGGCGCAGACTTCTCCGGCATGATTAACGCGCATCAATGCCGCAGCATGCTTGGCCTCGCCATTGCTAAGATTGCCCTCGTTGAGGTTTTTTGCCGGTGTCGGTCTCTCGCAGCAGGGGGCGCCGGGCGCCAAGGTGCGCAGAGCTTTGTCAGCTTGTATTAGTAGCTTGTCTAGGGGAGAAAGGCGTAAATAACTCATAAAGGAATACTCTATGTTAGATATCTCTATATTAACTGAGTTCTCACCATGTGTTCAGTGTTGATTGCCAGAATGCTGAGTAATAGGCGAACTTGTTTAAATATTTATCAACTTATATGTACGCTTAACATGCGAGATGTACGCGATCTCACTTTAATACTCGACTCCAGAGTACCTTTGGTAGTAATAGAAACTGTTAAGGAGAAGCGTGCGCTCGAGCTGTTGATACGCGTAGCGACAAAAATGTAAGAATATTTATCGCTGGTCCTGTACCGAAGAACTGTGTCGGCCAACTAAGTTGTTTAGACTCTGTTGTTTTATGTTGGTGTTATACCGATGTAGAAATCAATCTCAGCATCTGTGCCATTATCAGCGGTGATGGCGAAGAATGCCCCCATATTTCATAAATAGGCTTTAACATGAGTATTCTTAGTCTTTTATGGGAGCAGTTTCTAGCGGGATTGGGATGCCTTCTCGGGAGCGAACTTTATTGACAGTTAACTCTTCGGCCAGAGTGATTTTTAACGACTGAGTGCTAATAGGTTTGGACAGTACCCTGCGTATTCCAGAGGCGGAAGCGGTGTCAATATTGGGTGCGGTGCTAGCTCCGGACAGCATAATGATGGCTGGATTACCGAGTGTTGGGTCGCCTGAGATTGTCTCGGCTAGCTCTAACCCATTTAGACCCGGCAAATCGAAGTCGAGAATGATTAAGTCAAAGTGACCGCCTA
>MDSY01091715.1_pt1 | contig 15631 bp, 15 predicted proteins | sample 811131 | NCBI WGS metagenome assembly MDSY01 (sample SAMN05326643, study PRJNA326480) | marine metagenome | isolation source: seawater | place: Atlantic Ocean: South West | collected 2010
ACGCTCGACGGGCCTATTCCCGCCGGCGACACTGTTTCCGGAAGCGCCAAAACTCCGGCGCCGACCGTGCTTCCTGTTATTAAGGCGATCGCGCCAAGTACGGAGCCTGTGTTTTTTGGTGCCAAACATCGTTGCTCGTATTTTAACGGGTCCGGAGGGGTTGAATTTTTATTCGCGTGTATCGATAAACTCGGCGTCTTCGCGAAGACACTCCGCTCCAGAAAGTCATCCGCCTCCTGGTAAAAAAAATCGCCATCCAGCGTTTGGAGCGAAGAAGTGAGTGGTATGCTTTTTCGGGACGTCTCCTTGCCCCCCGCATCGTCGTATCGCTTCGCTGTCGCCTTGACGCGTCGTGGAGGTTGCGCCCAGGGCTGGGTAGCGGGAGGAGGGACGCGCGCGCCAAGTTGCGGACCGCGCGTCGTCGTCGTCCAGCTGTGATGCGGGCGAGTAGACGAGGATTCGGTCCGCCAAATTTGGTTGTTGGGCTTTCGAGACCCGCGGCGCGCATCCGCTCTCGGCGCGACGCGACACGACACGCTGGGCGCGACACGCATGCCACACGAGTGTATGCTCACGTCAACAACGTGTGTGTCTTCCCGATACACGTTTTTCCCCTTATCGCGCGGGTAATAGTGGCGCTCTCGTCCGTTCTCCTGTCGCGACGTTTGGAGCAACTGCAGGGTCTCCCGGCAAAACTGAGCCAAGGAAACCGCATAACTTGAACAACAGGGTTTAAAACGCCCATATATCATCGCGGAAAATCTCGCAACGGACAACTCATCGATTCCCGCGAGATTTCAGTTTTTGAGAGCGCAACTTTGAAATCGTGGTTTGTCCGTTGCCGCCAATCTGAAGAGGGCAGAGTCATGCACGCGCGCGCGCTTTGACTTCGCACCAGGTTTAGGGTTACGTTCGTCCTCGATACCTAAGCCACGATGGGCATCTCTTCCTTCCACGGTTTCGATGACCGCACGCACGTTGGACGGCAGAACATGGAGTTTGAGCAGCACAACATGTACCGCCGTATTCATGGTGTGAAGAGTTCGGTGGATACGAAGCTGGTGCGGCACACGTACGCGGGGCCCAAAAGTGCAGCGGCTCAACGCGCGGAGAGCGATGCGTTCCACGAAGTGCGGGAAACCGCCAGGCGAATCAACGACTTGAGTTTAAAGAAACGGAGCGGGGTGACGACGTTCACGTCTCCACCGAAATCTATGGGTCTGTCAAAGCGGCTGAGCGAAAACAGAGCGGCGCATCGTTCGGTGGACCCGACCGCGGTGTTTCACGCGAAGCAAGTGGCGAACATGCGCCGACGAATCGCAGAGCAACACAACTTGGTGGAACGTAAAAAGAACGTGTACGACACGAACGTACACCCCGTGCTGTTGCGTCCTAAAACGGCAAAGACCACAAGGACGCCGCCGTGGGGGTTTGGGAGTGGGGGGTTGAGTTCCGCGGCGTCCAGGCCTACGACGGCGAGACCGGTGGCCAGACCTGCGACTACAAAAACGAGACCTACCACTGCTTCTGCTCATGCACCTTCTGAGTCCACTGTGCCCACATCAGGGTACTGGACCTCTTCGCGAGAAACCCCAGGCGTGCAACACATGAAAGCGACTAAAAAACCGGCGCGCGAGCACCCCGCGTACCAAACCCTTCGCAAAAAACTTTTACACGAGATCGTCGCCAAGGACGCGAGCGAGGAGGACATGGCTGATATCTTCGCGGAGGCGATGCGGGAGCAGAGTGGGAGTCAGCACAAGCACGTTTTGAAGGTCGTGATTGCGGATTTGAAGGTGGAGCTGGAGTTGGGGCCGGAGGCGTGAGGGAGATAGGGAGTGAGGGGTTTTGGAAGAGTTAAGCGTTCTTAAATATTTGAAACGTCTCGTCGTCTTCGTCTTGTCTTTCTTTTCATTACACAATGGTCGTTCTGCTTGTATTTCTTTTTCTTCTTCTCACTGTCTTTCAATCGTCCCCGTATGCAAAGTTGTACACCAGTTCGTCTTCGTCAATCAACGAATCAACGAAGTCCTCGACGTCTTCGCCATCTCCCAAATCTGTCGCATCCCGAGATACCGCATCCCGACACATTTCCCGGCACAGATGCTCGCTCCACAGACAGCCGTTCGCGCGTGCCCACTTCAGCATCTTGAAATAGCCCCAGTATGCCGCTTCCGAGCATGTCCTCCCGTCCCACGGGCATTCGTTTGCGTGCGCCCACTGCAGCACCTCGAGGTGTCAGCCCTGTGCCGCTTGACCACACGTCTCTGCGTCCCACGGGCAGCTGTTCGCACGCGTCCACTGCAGCACTTCGAGTTGCCCGTGCCCTGCCGCACACGAGCACGTGTTCTCGTCCCACGGACAGCTGTTCGCGCGTGCCCACTGCAGCACCCGAGGTGCCCTCCCCACGCCGCCGCCGAGCACGTGAACTTGTCCCACGGTGCGTTGTTCGCGCGCAACAACTTCAACTCCTCGAGCTGTCCGCTCCTCGCCGCTGCCCGACAAAGGTTTTCTTGACGCCGCAGACGACCTTGCCGGTCCAGGCGCTGCAACGCGCTTAAACATCCGAGCCTCGCGGTACGTCACTCATCAAGCTCCTTAAACTTAAGCCCCGTCACCGCCATCGTGTCGCGCATCCCACGGCTCACCGCTGGGAGCCGTGCGAGATCTGCGGGGTCGTCAAAATACTCAGATTTGAGGATGTGCGCCACGACGAGGTGGTTGGGGAGGCCGGGGAAGGCTTCTTGCGTGTCAGTAAGGCTCGCGGCAGTCATGGCAGTTGTGATGTCATCGCTCGTGCCAGTCATGGCGGTATGCGCTGCGTCGGAAGACATCGTGAAGCGTGTCGTGTGCGCGTAGTTGTGTTCGAGGCTTCCGAGAAAAGCGTTTCCATTTTGTCGTGGTTCGATTTTCTTGGAAGAGGAGGCTTTTGGTGTGAAGGCTGTCTTCTATGAGGGTCGAAAGGGCATTCAGCCAGAGGAAGACAAGGTTTTAGACCCAATTAGTACCCATGTCACCAGTTTTAACCATTTTACGTACCCCTGCAAATATGTATATTATTTTACAATCCGATCTCTACGTCATAACCACTTGCGTTTACGCGATTGTTTATCTCAAGGGGCTTTGGTCTAGTGGTATGATTGTACGTGTTACCTCTATGCCGTGCGCCTTTCAATTCGATGGTCGTCCGCTCAACAGCCGGCAGCTTAGTCAACAGAGACTGACCGAGACACTCTCGAAAATCCCCTCTCAGCATCCTTAGGGTCTCCGACTTGAAACTAACGTGGATGAGGTCGGCGGTTCGATTCCGCCAAGCCCCCTAATCTTTTTGCTCCCCTTGACGTGCTCTAGCCCAGCGAACCTTCTTCAGGTGACCAGACGACCCCGTGGGGATGTTCAAATGAGTACTGATGCTCGTTTTTTGCGGTTACCAAGAAAACGAAACCAAAAAATCGATGAATGCTTGGTTCGATTCCGACGAGTGAACCCTTTTTTGCCTCCTGACTATTTGCTCACAGCCGTAACGTCACGTCCGAGGAAAAACGCCCGTGATGTGGTTCGAGATCCAAGGCCAACCCGCAGCTACAACGACTCGCGCACGACACCCTCCACGATGTCTTCCGACGCGACGCATACCGCCATGACTGACACAACCGGTAATGCCGCTACCGACACTACTCCCGCGGGCCTTGCTGACACGCAACAAGCCCTCCCGAGCCTCCTCAACGACATCTTCGTCACGCACATCCTGAGATCTGAGTGAGTACTTTGACGATCCCGCAGACCTCGCGAGACTCCCAGCGGTGAGCCGTGGGATGCGCGACGCGGTGGTAGCGACGGGGCTTGAGTTTGAGGAGCTTAGTGAGGATGATGCCGCGGAGCTCGGATGTGTAAGTGCGCTGCAGCGCCGGCAACGGAAAGGTCGCCTGTCGCGTCAAGAATACCTTTGTTACGCAGCGGCGAGCGGTGGAAATCTCAAAGAGTTGAAGGCGTTGCGCGAGAACGACTGCCTGTGGGACGAGCTGACGTGCAAGTACGCGGCGAAGGGCAGGCACCTGGAAGTGCTGCAGTGGGCACACGAGAAGGGATGCCCATGGGACGAGTGGACGTTTGATAAAGCGGCAAAGGACGGGCATCTCGAGGTGTTGAAGTGGTTGCTTAAGAACGACTGCCGTGGGACGATTTTATGCGCCAAATCGCGGCGACGATGGGGTACGTTGAGACCGACGAGGACGCCCAAAGTTCGTAAGACGACGACGAGGAGAAGAAGAAAAAAGAGACCAATGGGACGACCATGTTTGAGTGTAATGAAAAAGAGACGACGAAGACGACGACACGCGAGTACTTTCAATTCAAAAACCCCTATTCCTCATACCCAATCCCCCCAATCGCAAACACCTCCCTCCCGTTATTATCCCGCACACAAGGAAAACCCCTAACCCCTCTCCTACTCGGCGTGCTGTCCCGTAACACTGACGCGTGTTTCTTCGTAGCTTCAAACGCGTCGTCCTCAGTAAACACCGAGTACTCATCCGTCCCGAACGCGAGCGGCTTCAAGTCCTCGTGGTGCCACGTCCAGAACATCGACCCCCGCAAAGCCCGATCCGCACTATCCGCGCGCTCCACTAAAGAATACACGTCGCGGTAATAGTTAGCCACGACGGAGGTTTCTTCGGTGGATTCTGAAGATCCGCCGAAGAAACCCCCTGCTCCCCCAAAACCAAAGAAACCGCCGCCCGCTTGAAACAAGCCTCTGGAGTTCGCCCCTCGCCCCCCAACAACTCCAAACTCCTCCAGCACGAAAGGTTTCCCTAACACACGCATAGAGTCCCTGGCGTGTACCCTAATCCACTCCTCCGTGAACTCCGCCCCTAACGACCCGCCTAACGTAAACACACCCCAGTTATCTGGCCAAAGGTGCGCCACGGCAAAGTCGATTTCGGGAACGGCGTGGTTTTTTATAAAGTCTTGACCGGTAGTCGCCGCCCACACTTCCGGGTTCACCCTCTGGCTGCCTCGCGAATCACTCGCATAAAACCCCTCCTCGCCAGTGGACAACAAGTGATTCGAATCAAGCGATTTAACGTATTTGGCCATCTCCTCGATCCAGTTTTGTAACACGTCCCCACAACCGCGACAGCGCGGCTCGTTGATAAGCTCCCACGCGAAAATCGTGGGGTCGTTTTTGTAGCGAACGCCGGTGTACGTGTTAACTCTTTCAATCAACGCCTTTGCGTTGTCCTTGTACATGCGCTTGCACGCCGGGTCGGAAAAGAAAGAGGACTTGGATGCAGTGCTGGAAGTGGTCTGTGCTGGCCCGAAAAACAGACTCGGAGCGCCTCGGTTTCTCTCCGCGGCCCAATCTTGGTACTGGCTCACCCCGCCGTTGTGCTCCCAGTAATCCGTCAATACTAAAATCAACTTGACGCCTCGTTTACTGGCTTGGTGTAACACCCAGTCCAAACCGTTGAAACTCGGCTCGTGGTACACCCCCGGTTCCACTTGGAACGGCTGGTACTCCCCAACGTTGTACGCCCAGGTCCGCACGGTGTTGAACCCCGCGAGCTGAGCAGCGTCGAGCATTTCTAACACTTGCATTTTTCCCCGTTTGGAAAAATCAGCGGAGAACGACCCGACGGGGACCTCTGCTGCCTGTTCGATAAGCGTGTACGTGTTCCACCCGACTATTTTATACTCGGTGGGAGGGCATCCAACGAGGAACCGGGTTCCGCTAACGCGCACGAAATCGTTCTGGTCGGTCGGGAGATTTGAATACGCTGAGACGTTTGTAGGTGAGACTTTTGTTTCGAAAACAGTGTTTCGGTCACCAACCACGAGCGGCTCGACCTTCTTCTGTTCATCCTCCTCGCGCTGGCGTCGCTGCTGGTCTTGAAGCCACTCTGCCATAGCAGTCTCCAGGTTGATATCTTCTCCTCCATACCCGTCGATGAACGGCGTCGGGGTTGGGGAAGTCAGGGAAACGTCATCGGAAGAAGACACGTCCTGTGTCGTCGCGAGGACACGAGCGACACTCGGGACTTCCTGCGCCGCGGTTCGTCCCGCGACAGCGAGCACGACGGCGATGACACACGCGGATACGCGAGTGCGGCGAACGCTTCGAAATGAGCGGCGTCCGCGCGAGGGAACCATACGTGTCGCGTTCATTGTTAGTGCGCGCGACAGTGCGCGCACGTCCAGCGGAGCACCGAGGTGTTGGACGAAAAGGGTACAGTCAGAGTCCTCGAAAACCCTCGACGCGGTGAGAAAATCTGGAAGTCTCGGAACGAAAGAGTCACTTCAAAAAGCTACGACTCTGTTCTTCGCTCGTGGTGCGCGGAGCGCAAACGCAAGCGCGCGTGGGGGTGAAGAATGAGGGTACGTAAGCGATGCTCGCACGGGAGGGAGAAACACCTGTGCAAAGAGTGTAACCCGTGTCCCCACGGCAGGATGAAATACTGGTGCGCGGACTGCAACCCCTGCCCCCACGGCAAGCTGAAACGCTTCTTCGTGGAGTGTAACCCCTGCCCTCACGGCAAGCGGAAAAGCAACTGCACAGCGTGCAACCCCTGCCCCCACGGCAAGCGGAAAAGCGGCTGCGAGAAGTGCACCGGCTGCCCTCACGGCAAGGTGAAAGCCAACTGCATGGTGTGCATTGATTGCCCCCACAGCAAGCAAAAGAGCACGTGTGCGGCGTGCAAAACAGCACGCGCAGATCCTCCAAGTTCAAAGCGGATCAAGCACGAGCCGGAGAGTTCGCCGCAAATCAAGCTCGAGCCCGAGATCAAACAAGACCCAAAGCCCTTCACCATCCGCGGCTACTTCGGCATCGACGATGAATAAAGGAAACGAAGCAGTCTAGCTAGGTAGTAGTAGATACACGCGTTGCACAAACCTAAATACAGAAAGAACAAACTCCCGTTCTGATTACAAGTTACGTCTTTGTATTTTCCTCAAAAAAATTATCACTCCTGTTCTTCCCACTCGAAATCCGACCCGCTGTCGTCGTCCCCGCCCGTTTTCGCAACGGCGGCTTTAATCTTCTTCGCCTTTTTCTTCGCCGCTCTGCTTTGGTTCGGGTTGAGCTGCCCTTCCGCGCCGTATAAAACTTTGCTCCGCGCGTACGACGCCTTCTTCTCATCCGCACCGGTGCCTTCCCTTTTCGCGCGCCCGGAGGCACGCTCCAGCGCCGATTCAACCGCGCCAGACGCCGTCTTGTCCATCTCATCTTCTGATTCATCCTCTTCATCCTCCTCCTCCTCCATATTTTCCTCCATCTCATCCTCGGACTCGCTCTCCGCTTCTTCCCCAGCGGCGTCTAACTGCGCCACCCCCGCCGTTTCAGCCGGGACGAACTCGACGTTCGCGTCGTCCAACTCGGGCAAACCCGCGATGACAGCGTTTTCCTCATCCGCGAAAACCTTCTCGGCGTCGAACTCTCGCCCCCAATCACCAACAACCTCCGCGACTTGGTGCTTCCTGTCTTTCGCGTCGCCTCGAGCAGGCGGGGTGGTGTAGTACGGAATGCGGCCTTGGTTCCAGTCGTTCAGGACCACTCGGGCCGCAGCCATCATATCGGGCACCCCGCCTTTCTTCAGTACCCCTCGGATCTTGCCGATGTTCTGCAAAAAGTCATCCACGTCTGAAAACTTTCCGATTTTGTACATCAACATCAGTTGTTCTTTTGGGCACCTTCTTAAAATCTCGCACACTGGGGCGATGGGGTCGGCGAGGCGTTCAACTTTGACGCAGTTCCGCAACGCAGTCACACCAGCGCTCTCCCCTAAGGAACTCGCGAACACAACCCCGGGCGAATCGATCAGCTTTACGTGCTTGTCGAGCACGATTTCTTTGGACACTTTCGTCATCCCCGGCGTGTTGCCCACCGCCGCGGCGGAGCGCGAGCGCTTCAGGGAGTTGATCAGCGATGACTTCCCGACGTTGGGGAAACCCACGATCCCAACCGTGATTGCGGTTTTCAAGTTCCTGTTACGCGCGTAGTTTTTGAGTAATTGAAGCAACGTCTCCCCGCCCAAAGCGTCTTTGCCTCCGTAGCTCCCCTTGGTGGGCAAGTTTCGCGCGCCCAATTTGTCGCTCCCGCCGCCGCCGCCGCCGCCGCTGCCGGTGGCGCACTTGAACGCCACGCACGGCATCTCCTCTCTGAAGTACTTCAGCCAGGCCTGGACATTCTCTTTTGGCGCTAAATCGATCTTGTTCAAAAGCAACACGACCCTTTTATCCGGATTCGTGCGCCTGACGAAGCGCTCGACTTCGGGCGAGCGGCACGCCAACGGGTCGCGCGCGTCCAACACCTGAATAATCACGTCGGACACCTCCACAACCTTGACGAACTCTTTGTAGTACGCTCTGCGTGAAGAGTCGTTATCGTCCGCCGCACGTGCGTCATCTAACGAAAAGTCATCCAATTTAGCAGCCTTCTTGGCTTCGAAATCCTCCGCCTGCCCGTCGGCTTTGCGGCGCAAATCCTCGAGCGTCGGCGCCGGGAGCCCGGCTTCCATCGCTTCCCTCGCTCTCTTTTTATTCTCCATCCGCCGTTCCTTCTTCTCCTCCGCCTTCGCCTCCTCCACAACCCGTTTCTTCTCAACCTCGAAGTCTATCTCCTTCATCAGCTCTTCTTTGTACGGCCACTGCGCGGGAATCCCAGGGTCTTTCGGCGCCTTGGGTTTGATCCCCAAGCGCTTTTTCCTGTTTTCCTCCCGGCGCTTTTTCTTGTGGTGTTCCTTGACCTTCTTGATAAGCTTGTACTTCTGCTTAAGCGTCGTGCGCTTGGACTTGGAGCCCGATGATTTCTTAGGCATCGTGAGTGATTATATCAGGCAGTTCGTCGAGCAGGTGGATGTAAGGGGTCTCGTAGCGTCTGCTCAACTCAGATGCACTTAACACGAAGAAAAACTCCTCCGATGGCTCCTCAAATTGGCGGCGGCGGCGGCACCTCTCTGGGTCCGTACGGCGCGCGTCTGCGTTCGCGTGGAGTCGTAGTCTGTAGTCACGATCGATGTGTATCGACACAGTCGAGTGAGGAAATGCGAGCGTAGTCTCGGCAACAGGCGTCGAGGACGCGCGTCGCGGAGTGCGGCGGCTGATGTCGGCGCCCCGTTTCCGTGGACAGGTGTCGGCGGAGCCGTTATTTGCAAATCACCCGCGTGTACAGTTCGCAGAGTCTCAAAACGCCTCGGTCAACAAAACATGCTTCGTGCCGTCTCGTGCCGGCTCGTTCTCCGCCCCCGCGTCAGAGCGAGGAGCGCGGCGGCAGTGAGGTGTCGACTTCCGCGCCCGCTCTCGTTGCCCGGGTCGTGGCGGCTGGTCAAATAAAAACATGTTGACCGCGGTGAAGGTGCGCGACGGCGCGACCCCGACTACGCATCCCGTTTCAAACGGTCGACGAAGATGAGATCTCGACCTCCTCTTGAGCTCTTGACCGTCTGCCCGACTCAGCTACATGCCATCTACTGACTCTTTCCACCCCCATCCATGTATACCGTCTTTGAAGGGCGCTGCGGCGTTCAGCGACCCGACGAAGGGCGGCGCCGTTCCCGCCGGCAGAGAAGCCGCCCCCTGCGTTTTCTTCACCTGCTGCAAAAACGAAAAGTACCACCCTTCGAGTAAACCTAATGGGTACAAGCAGTGGTTCCGACGGTTACGGAGCAGTTTCCGTCCGTCCGCGTTGAAAACAGGGATATCAGCTGACACGTTGGATGGGTGTGATATTCTAGTCATGGGGGCACCTCAGTCTAAATTCACGATAGATGAGTTCAACGCATTGAAGGATTTCATCCATCGAGGCGGATCGTTCTTTATTTTAGCGGATGAGGGTGGTGAGGAATCGTTGGGGACGAACATCAATTACCTTCTTGAGGAGTACGGGATAAGTGTGAATTCGGACGCTACCGTTAGAATCGTGCCTTCTGATGACTACATCCACCCAAAGGAAACGTTAATCACAGATGGGGTTTTGAATCGATCCATTCAAAGATTTGTGGAGAAAAGTAAAGTAAGTTCTGGACGGGAAAATGAAGCGCCGGGGGATTTGACTACCAGCCCCAGTATGAAACTAGGTGGTGCTCCTCTTCGCTTCGTCACCCCACACGGCGCGACGTTGAACGTGCAGAAACCCGCGGTGCCGGTGTTGAGCACGGGTAAGTTGGTGTTTCCCTTCCAGCGACCGGTGGCGGCGCTGTGGGCGGGTGACCACAAAAAAGGCGAAGGACGGGGGAAGGTTGCGGTGCTGGGAGCTGGGCGGATGGCGGACGACACGTGGCTGGACAAAGAAGATAACGCCAAGGTTTTAGATTTCGTCCTTCGGTGGCTCTCGCCGTCAAGCGACTTGAAACTGTACGCCCTGGATGCGGAGGAACCCGACGTGAGCGAGTACGAGCCCCTTCCAAACGTCGCGGCGCTGGCGGAGCGAGCGAAGATTTCGCTGAACGACTCGGCGGGTTCGCACGATTTATCAAAAGGTTTCACCTCTCTGTTTCTGGACCAGATGTTCGCCATGGACATGGACCTTATTCCGGAAGCCGTGGATCTGTACGCGCAGCTTGGGGTGAAGAAAAAGCCGCTTGAACTCATAGCGCCGCAGTTTGAGACGCCGACGCCGAAGCTACACCCGGCTGTTTTTCCCCCCGCGTTGCGCGACCTCGCTCCGCCTCCGCTGGATCTGTTTGACCTGGAAGAGGAGTTCTCGGGGGCGCAACACAAACTAAATGCGCTGTTCCAACGGTGCCAGGGCGGGTCGGATGAGGACCTCCGCGTGTTCATCGAAGAAGGTGCGCGGATATGCGGAGTTGGAGGGGAGGGAGACGTCGGTGATGGTAACAGCGCCGACGCCGCGCTCATCGCCGCATTCAGGAAGATGGTGCAGCTCAAAACGCGCTCGGACGACTTCGACGGGGAGGAGCAAGGGGAAGAGGATGAAGGGTAGTGGTAGTGCTTATTGATACTTAGGCTATTTATTTATTTCTGGAACCCGGCTGTTGTGCTATTTCTGCTATGATAATATTTACCATACGAACGGTAGCATCGCTTTCCTCGACGCGGGGTACCTCTTTCCAAACTTGTTTCGGTACCACGTCCGGTATGCCACCGCGCGTGGCATGAGGTTGACGAAGGTCCAGAACGCGAACGCGTACCCTGACGTGGTTCGCGTCGCGATGGCGAACCCCAGCCACTCGACGCACTCGCCGAGGTAATGCGGGCACGTCACTAAATTAAAAAGCCCGCCGTTCGGAACGAAGTGTTTCCCCGCATCCTTCACAGGTCGACCAACGCGCAGATTTCGAAGCGCCGCGTCCGCAGCGATGTTCACACACGCGCCTGTGATGCACAGAACTGCACCGATGGCGACGACTGGTGTGGATGGGTTGGTGAGGTGTGCGCTGCCGTTCGTGAGCTCCGTGCCTACCAAGGTTCCATTAACGAAATTAAATGCGATCGCCGTCAGCACGACAGGTACGGTGGTGTCGCTCATGCGTCGCACGAGCGGGTAGTACACCGCGCGGTTCAAGTAGTGCGCCCACCACACCGCAATGCACGTGTACGTCAAAACACCCGGCGTTCGCGTCGCGTCATCGAACGCGAGAAGGTCGCCGCCGTACGCGAATGAAAGAGTGAGAACAATTGGACTAGGTATCTCCTGCACGAACCACCCAAGGCGCCCGTCAATCCGTCCGCCCCACCCGTCCCTCACCAGCTTACCATACGGCGCGCTGACGAAGAGCAGCACGGGGAACGTCAGCACACCGACGGTAACCCACCAAAACGTCACATCCGCGTGGGCGAGCATCTGAGGGTGGGCGCGCGCGAGCGAGAGTGACACCGCAACCTTCAGTCAGGGCAACATATTCAGCTCGAAACTTTTGTAACGCATTCTCGGAAGCCTCGACACAACGACACGCACACGACACCCTCCACAACGTCTTCCAACGCCATGGCCGGTAAGAAAGCTCGCGCACAAAAGAGGAAGCGGGAGCTCGGAGATGCTAACGCGGCTAACGCGGGCCAGGCCTTCCCGGGCCTCCCTAACCACCTCGTCGTCGCGCACATTCTCAGATCTGAGTATTTCGACGATTCCGCAGGTCTCGCACGGCTGCCAGCGGTGAGCAGTGCGATGCGCGACACGATGGCAGAAACGGGGCTTCACTTTAAGGAGCTTGGTGAGCATGAAGCCGTGGCGCTTGGATGCTTAAGCGCGCTGAAGCGCCGGCAACGGGGAGGTCGCCTGTACTATATAGTAAACCTTTGTGAGGCAGCGGCGAGGAGCGGACATCTCGAAGAGTTGAAGTTGTTTCGTGAGAACGGCTGCCCGTGGAACAAGGGGACGTGTACGTGCGCGGCGGAGTTCAGGCATCTTGAGGTGCTTCAGTGGACGCATGGGAACGGCTGCCCATAGGACGAGGATACGTGCATGATGGCAGAGCAGGGCGAACACCTCGAGGTGCTTCAGTGGCTACGCGCCAACAGCTGCCCAGAGTGGGGAAATCCCAATGACTCCGAAGACTCCGATGACGAATAAGATACTACGAAGCGATAAACAGCTAAATACTACGATTAAATATGTCTAGAGCTAATACGACGCGCGATCGACTACCTGATACACCCCCCATCCCCAAATCACGCGAGTTTAATTCTTTTCAGGTGTTGCCTGGTCATGACTGACGGTTTTCGCGCGTCGGTTTCCGGGTACGCGGTTCTGTACACCGTCAGCGCGATGCGGAAAATCGCCACTGGCAGCGTGACGGCTAAGGAAAGCGTCAACGTGTCAGATTGCGCTTGCGCGATTTCCTCAACGCAGCACTCTGTTTGCGTCTCCGCCAAACGCACTCGGGGGGCGTCGTTTCGAACCAACACGCCGTGCGCCACGCTCGCGGCTTCAATCGCGCTCAACGCCAGGGACGAGAACTCGCTGTACGTGTTCTGAAAGTCCAGGGCGTAGAAGTACAGCCGGAACACGGGAGGCGGGACGTACGGCGGCGGAGGCGCTGGCGGCGAGTTGGGCGCGGGAGGCGGGAAAGGCGCCGGTGGCATCGGCGGCGGCGAGGGAAGCGAAGGTGGCGCGGGCAGTGGCGGCGGTAACGCTAAACCCACCGCCGGCGGTGGTGACGTGGAATTCGTCGAGTTCGTATCTGTCGCGTTTGTGTCCTGCAAAAGCGCTCTACGACGCTTGCGAGTCATCTCCGTGTCCGTCGCGTTGGTGTCCATTGCGTCCGTGACACTATCCGAGTTCGTCTCTGTAACGCTCTCTGTATCAGTCGCGTTCACGTCCGTCCCATTCGAAGGCGGCGGAAGCGGCGGCGGAATTAGCTCACCCGGGTACGCCACGTCGTACTTGTTCGTCAACGCTTGCGGTCGACGCAAACAATCACGCAAACGACTCTTCCCGTACCAGTCCGAATTATCGTAATTCCCCAAATACGCCTCCTCGCACTCCACGAAAAGTCGCCAGTCGTTCTCGCAGATGTACCACATAGGCACCGGGTCGGAAAGTGTCCAGTTGGTACCGACAACCGGGACGGCGCAGAACGTTCCTTCCTCGGGCTTACCCGCCTTGTACCCGTAGGTGTCGTCCTCCAGCGGCATCGTCGCGTGCGACTGGCCCATCAAGTCGAAGCGGAATATAACGTTGACTTCTGGTTCACGTAATGCGAATGCGTCTGAATCCGTGAGTGTAGAGTCGTTTAACACCTCAGTAGCTGATGTCAGCCCCAGGCCGTCGTCGCCGTATGCCAGCTTTGCTTGCTTGAAACTTTTTACCATCACGAGCGCCGACGCGGCGTGCGCCGCCGGCACCGCAGCGACTAACGCGCCAAGCGCGACGTGGTCCACGATCGGCGACCTGTATGCCATACACGCCCTCGCATACCCCGCGCTCGCCAGGAAACACATACCGGACGCGCCCCCGATCAAAGCACCGATCGGCGCGTTGCCGGATAAAACAACCGGTAACAACGAAACGGCGTACTCGGCCAACATTCCGGCGATTAACGCAATGGTGGCGAGCCACCGCTGGAACGCGCCGCGTTCCACGGCGTCCCTGAAATCTTTGATAAGTGGCTGGAGCACTTTTTGGATTGACTTTTGGAAGGAACGGGACTGTGGGGTATCATGTGGAGGGTAGAAGGTGAGCGCGTGACGTTCGGGAGAGGTAGTTGAAAAAATGAAGAAAAAAAGCCGTTTGGTTCGATGTCAACATCGTATCACCCGATGTTGAGCCATCGGCTTGACCCTTGGGAGTTGAAACGAGTACGTCATTCACTTACTCTTCGTTTGTTTCGCCTTTTGTGGTGTTGCTTCGCGTTCGCGGGGCCGTCCTTGGTCTGGCCGCGAAGCCGGGCGAGCGTCGCCGCGAAGCCCTGCGACACATCCTGAAATCGCCCCATGATTCGTCAACCCGTCGTCAGCGCTGCGACCTTCTCGGGAGCGCCTACGGGTGGGTCACTAGGGACCCGCGGTCCGCGGTCGGGACGCTTCCCGACACCCAAACACACGTTTCCTCCCGCCGCGGATATCTCGACGGCCGGGCTCCCTCGAACCCCGTCCGTCACCCGCGCGCGTGTGCTCTGCGGTCGATGGCTCGGCACCTCCGGTAAACGACATCTGAGCGAAAGAAAACGCTCAGAGAACAGAGGAATAAACTACATAACAGACGCGTATTTTACACCCACGACGCGCTACACTCTTTTCCTCAGGATTTTGATTCGCGACAGCACGTCTTGCTCCGTGCGCCCGCGGTCGCGTGCCAGCTGTGTAATTTCCTGCGGCCCCGCGAACCCCGCATGAAGCGCTTTGAGCAAATCGAACTCCTCAGCCTCGGTCCACTTTTTTTTTAGCAACACCTTTTCACCGCCGTGAGTTCCAGCAGACCGACCCGCCTTCGAGTTTAATGTGGTCGCGCTTGAGCGTTGATCATTTCCGCTCAGGAACGCGACTGTTTCCTTGGCGAATGCGTTCCCTGAAATGGAACTCGTCTCGGATGCAGTTTCCAAACCGCACTCGGAGTCGGTTTCTGAGAGCGCTTCGTCGCCGTCGCAAAAAACCTTTCGCCACTTTGTGTATTTGTCAACCACGTCGCGCCTTTTGACGCACCACTTGCTGACGTGTCGTTTATCGCCGCAGACCGCGCATGCAGGTTCGTCTTTCAGAAAGAAAACATCGTATAACCTTCGTTTTTGGTGTTGCTGTAAATTTAAAGCGTTGTACCCTCCGCCGCGAACGACGTCAAGGCCGTGCCGTTTGTGTTTCTCGAACATCAAGCGCTCCACCAAGGCGTTTAAAGCGTCGTTGGAAGAGGCATCGGAAGCGTCATCAGAAGCATTATCAAAAGCGTCATCCTGACCCTGCTTAACCTCTTCTTTGTCCCTCGATTCCTGGTACCAATACAACGCCTCGTCGTCTTCCAGGGGTGGGTATTTCCGGGTCCACTGGCAATCGCCAACTCTGTGTTGGTCGAGTCGCGCGCATAAAGTTTGGAAATCCGCGTCCGTATTGGAACCAGAGTAGAACGTCCCCACGAAAAATCGTTTCTCCTCCAGGCGAACGATGTACAGGCGGGTTTCGCGGCCCGCGTGTGCGCCCCTTGGGGACTCCCCACGCGCGATGGGGTACGCCTCAGCCATGG
>MDSY01153533.1_pt1 | contig 15624 bp, 15 predicted proteins | sample 811131 | NCBI WGS metagenome assembly MDSY01 (sample SAMN05326643, study PRJNA326480) | marine metagenome | isolation source: seawater | place: Atlantic Ocean: South West | collected 2010
TTCACCACGAGGGCATTAATGAATTTCATGAGTATTTATGCTAATATTTATAATTGAACAAGATGAATAAGTAAAATTTTTTTATTTTGTCTCCCTATATGCAGGTAATATATAGTTATTTATAATATTGATTTTTTTATTACGTTTTCAAGTAATCTTGAAACATCATTATCAAAATTATTCCATGGTAGACTTCCACAAAAAGTAATAGATCCTGTCGAAAACACTGAGCCTCCACCAGGAACTGTAAAATAAATCATGTCAGCTTGTAAAATTTCTTCCACAGGTAGATGTTTTATATTTGATAGATGAGTTAGTTGAGATTCTGGTACAAGTATAAAATTCTCTTTAGGATCTTTTGATGCCTTAGATTGGGCTAATAAAGTTATATTTTTTATTGATGAAAGGTGAGAGTCTATATGATCTAATTCGAATCCAGCTGCTCCATTTCCACTAAAACCAAAATCGCCAATTTTATTATCTTTTATACCCTCAAAAATCCAATCAAACTTTGATTCAAAACATTTACGTTCATATGGATGACCATAAAAATTTCCTTGTGCGGTAAAACCAATGCCAACAAGTTCTTGTGGCGCCCTACCACTTCTTCTCCATAAACCTCCGTAGGTTCCATCAAAAGCATTGTAAGCTTCCCCAGGTTCTGATGCCCATGCACGTATCCCACCTTCTGGTCTTCTAATTTCTAATAAACTTTTATTTTCCTTATGAATTGCAATTCGCCAATAAAACCCATTACCTCCTAAATAATTAAGAGATCCACCATTGTCCCTAAAATCACGTAATGCATCTAATGTTTCTTTTGTATGGTATTCTGGGTGTGATCCTGTGATTAGAGTTTTATATTTTTTAATAGCTTTATAACCACCTTCATGAAGTTGTTCATCTGTAATTATTTCATAATCAAGTTCTTTATTGTGCAGCCAACTAATCAAATGACTATCTGCTTGAAAATGTCTTAAACCTGAGCAAGGTGAATTGACACCACCAAAAGTTAAGTAACCAGGTCGTAAATTAAATAGAGGTCTACGATGAGAAGCATGACAAATTCCAGCTCCATCAGTGTGATAATTATAGGTTGATAAACCATATTCTTTATAATTTACAGGATTATATGGGTATGCTCCCCACTCTTTAATACGGCTAAGCCAGCTATCTTCATAATCTACCCGTGCATGATTTCCATAAATTGAATAAGTAAATGTAGATATTAAAACACATATTTTAGATTTAATTTTTTTAATATTTGGGGCAACAAAAAAAGGCATCGAATCTTCATAACCTTCTCCATTAATTTTCATTATATAAATTCCAGATGGCATATTCTTGGGAATTTTGAATTTAAAATCTGTATCCCATTCAAAATCATAAATATCATCATCATGAAAATGAATTGCTGAGTAATGTTCAGGTTTATGCTGCCAATTCATTTCTGAACCATCCCATTCAGAACTAGTAACAGCCCGAGTAGGAAAATTTTTTAATAATAATTCTGGTCCAATAACTGATTTTATAAATGAAGAACTTGTGTTTTTAGACAAATCACAATTAAAAACTGTCTTTCCATCAGCTATAATTTTAGGTGACTCTAACTTTCCGTTATAATAGTTCGATTTATTTTTTTTTATAACTAATGCTGCTAAAGATAACTGACCTTTAAAATTTTTTTTTATATTAAATTTGGTATGATTTACTGACTTTTTTTTATATTTATTTTTAATTAATTTTTGCGAAATGGTTATTTTTCCATTTATAGAAATTTTAACCTCAAGCTCGTACCAAGCTCTAAATATTAATGGTTCTTTAATTGAAATACTTTCTTTATCAATGCATAAAGTAGTTCTTCCATTTGAAGCTATATAAAGTTCTAAATTATCATACGCTAAAATAGTTTGTTTTCCACCCGTAGAAAGAGTTGGAAATATTATTATTTTAACACATAGTTCTTTTTTAATATTAATTTTAAGTGGTTTTTTACTTGCTGCATAAGACCCAGGATTAAAATTTTGTGTTCTGGACTTAAATGAAATTTTTTTAAAATATTTCGATGCATCTTCTTCAATTATACCGATACCTTTAGGGTTTGGGTCGGCACTAATAGATCTTTTTAAGGAAGCTGTAAAAGGTGTTTTTAAAAATGATGATACTTTAAAAGAAACAGTTTCTTCTGATCTTAATGAAATTTTATCAGAGTATCCTAACAAAGGAATACTCGTCATTTACTAACTCCGTAAACTAAATCTGGTAAATAAGTTATCCAGTCTGAAAAATAAACTAAAATTAAAACCATTAATACATATGGTATTAGAAGAGGTAACACTCCTATAGATATCTTTTCGATTGAGTCACCTGTAATACGAGCAGCAACAAAAAGATTAATTCCTATTGGTGGTGTTAAAAAACCAATTTCACATGTTAATACGGTAAAAATACCAAATACAACTGGATCAATTCCAAGTTTTACTGCCAAAGGTAAAAACACTGCTGTAAAAATAACAATCTGAGCAACACTCTCTAACCACATGCCAATAAAAATATAAAATATTCCTATTAATAGCATAACTATCTCTGGGTGATTAGCCAATACTTGAAATAAATTTAAAATTGTTTCTGGGATATCATAAATTGTTACAAGTTGTCCAAAAGCTTTGGTGGAACCTAGAATAAACATAACCGTTCCAATAACAACTGCTGTAAATTTAAATGACTCTATTATTTTTTTTAAAGTCAAACCTTTGTATATAAAAAGTCCTACAAATAAACCATATGCTACGGCTACGGCTGCTGCTTCTGATGGAGTAAAAATTCCAGCATAAATTCCCCCCAAAATTATTACTGGAGCAAACACTGCCCATTTACCATCCCACAATGCACAAAGCAGAGGTCTAAATTGAAACTTAGCATCAGCTCCGCCGTAATTATTTTTTAAAGATATTACAAATACTACTACCATAAGCATTAAACCAAGAGCTATACCTGGTAATATTCCAGCTAAAAAAAGTCTTGGAATCGAAACATCACTAACAAGTGCAAAAATTATAATTAAATTTGAAGGTGGTATCATACTACCTAAAGCTCCAGCTGCGGCTGCAATTCCTCCTGCAAAGCCAGAATCATAACCCTCTTTTTTCATTGCTGGAATAGTAATTGAACCTATTGCAGCAGTTGTTGCAGGACCAGATCCGGATAAAGCTGCAAAAAACATACAAGCAACAACTGTTACTAAACCCATACCTCCTTTGTAGGCACCAACTAACTTTTTAGAAATAGTAACTAATTTTTCAGACATGCCTCCATATTCCATGAGTTGTCCAGCTAAAATAAATAGTGGTATTGTCACTAACGGAAATGGCTCAAATGCTGTCCAAGCACTTAAGGCCATAAGTGATAATGGAATATCAGCAATAATTAAACCTGCAACAGTAGCTATACCGGCAGCAAAAGGAATTGGTACTCCTATTATCATTGTTAAAACAAAGACAAGAGCCATTACTATTGGTCCATTAAAAAACTCCATTATAGCGGTAAACCTTTCCAGCCAGTTTTTCTCCAAGTCCAATAAACTTCAAAAACTCTAAATAACATTAATACAAAAATCATTGGTATAAACATTTGGAGCCACTTTAATTCTATTTTAAGCCCTGGAAGAACGTAACTTACGTCAAACAAAAGTTTTGTATAAACAATTGTTTGTACAACCATAAGTGCTAAAAAACCTAACCATAAAATATCTGCTAGAACAATTGAGGCAACTTTTAATTTCTTTGGAAAAGATAGTACAATAAATGTAATTCTAACATGTTCTCTTCTCTTAATTCCTAATGATGCGCCAAGATAAGTTGCAAAAATTAAACCATATACCGCTGTCTCTTCTGCCCAAACTGCGGCTGAAGAAAAACCAAATCTTAGAATAACTTGAGTTATTACTGAAATAAATACAACACTTAAAAAGAATGTACAAAGAACTTCTTCAAAATTTTTATTTATTTTTTTAAACATTGGTTGGATGATATTAAAAATTCAAAAAGGGCGCCAGTGTTTTAGTACTATGCGCCCCTCTAAATTAAATTAAAAGTAAACTTAGTTTGCTGCTGCTCTTATTGCATTAACAAAGGCGGTAAACTCTGCTCCTTTTGAAGTAGCATATTTGTCCTGCACACGTTGGCCAGCTGCAATAAAGTCTGTTCTGTCAAACTCAGTAGTTTTCATTCCACCTTGACCTTCAGTTGTAAGAAACTTACGAATTTCTCCAACTCTTTTTGACATTACAGCTTTTTGATAATCGTTAGCTTCTTTTCCAGCTCTGATAACTGCTTTTGTTTGATCAGCATCAAGTTTCTCCATCAATTTTGGACTAGCCATTAAAGGTGAAAAATAAGTGAAATGTTCTAAAGCAGTAAAGTAAGGCATTATTTCATAAAACTTTGCAGATTTAATGAAAGAAGTTCCATTATCAGCACCTTGAACTGTACCAGTTTGTAAAGCTGTTGGTGTATCAGCCCATGGTAAAGCGATTGGAGCGGCACCAAACTCTTTAAATGTATCTATCATTACTTGGTTTTTTGGTACTCTTACTTTTAGACCCTTCATATCAGCCATTGATTTAATTGGTTTTCTTGAATTATAAAAATCACGATCTCCGACAAATCCAAAAGCTAAAATAGTAACACCTGTAGCATCAAGTAGTTTTTTTTTATAACTATCTCCAACAGGTCCCTCTAAAACTTTGTAAGCATGTGCTTTATCCTTAAAAATGTAAGGTAAAACAAAAGCATCAGTTAGACCAAAGTGTGGTGACAAGTTATTACCGGTAATAATAGCCATATCAACAGTTCCTAGTTGCATTGCTTTAAAAGCCTCATCTTCTTTTACTAATTGAGCACAACATCTAACTTTTACTTTAACGGTACCGTTAGAATATTTCTCAGCAAGTTCAGCAAATTTTTTTGCTAACGGATCGTAAGCACTTCCTTCTGTGTTTCCATGTCCTAAATTTATAGTAATATTTCCAGCTTGAGCACTTTGAATTGTTAAGCTGATTGTAAAAACAAAAGCTATAAAAGTAAGGACCAATTTTTTTAAATTAATCATTTTTTTCCTCTCTTAAGTTCGTTATATATACTTAATATTGTGACTTCTATTAATAGCCAAGTCAATTCAATTTTATAATAAGGTAATTAATGATTTTAATCAGTATTTATGCCAATTTTAATAATTGAACAATCGGTATAGATAAAAGTTTAATGGTTTCACTTTTTGTAAAAAATTTACATTTAAATAAAGATTAATTGAAATAAAAGTGATAATTTATATAGTTATTTGAAATGAAAGATTTATGCGATTTTTAGTCAAATTAGTAAAATATATTTTTAAAAGAATAATTAAGATTTATGTTCCTGATTTTTTGTTTAAAAAAATTCCTGACGAAATAATTATTGAACCAACAAATGTATGCAATTTAAAGTGTCCAGTTTGCCCAACCACTTATGGGATGGACAGAAAACTTGGTTTCATGGAGTTTGACATATTTAAAAATATAATTGATGATTTATATAAATATAAAAAGAAACCTATAATTTCTATGAATTTTGCAGGTGAACCAATGCTTAATAAAGAAATATATAAATTTGTTGATTATGCTCACACAAATGGATTTAAAACTTTCATAAGCACAAACGTTACAGCTATTAATGAAGTAAATTCAGAAAAACTTATTCAAGCTGGCTTATCAGCAATTCATTTATGTGTGGATGGTTTTTCAAATAAGTCACATGATACTTATAGAATAGGTTCAGACTTTAAACAAATTAAGAAAAATATTGAAACTTTTTTAAGTGCAAAAAAAAAATGCAATCCAAAAAAATTAGATATATCGATTCAAACTTTAATAACCTCTCTTTCAATTAAGGAGAAGGAGGATATGATTGTCTGGGCTAAAGAAATAGGTGCAGATAGTATATATTTCAAATCATTAAGCATGGGATCTCACACTACAAAAGAAATTAAAGATAAATGGAGCTTTTTATTACCAGAAGAAGATAAATATAAAAGAAAACAATTTAGTTTTGATTATCCTATATGTAATATTCCAAGAAATCAGTCAGTGGTATATTGGAATGGTAATCTTGGATTGTGCTGTATTGATTACAGTAACGATATTAAGATATCTAATATTAAAAAAGATGGTTATGTTAATACTTTATTTTCCAAGGATACAATTGAAAAAAGGAAAAAGGGTTTTAAAAAACAATATGATCTATGCATTGATTGTTCTCTTGGTAATGCAGATTATATGGGTGAAACTTATAAGTTCAACCATATTAATAATGAAACAATCTATAGCTCAACCTAAAGTTCACTAATTTTACTAAAGTCATGAATGTTTCTCCTTTTAAGAAAAATTTTAGTAATTTAAATAAAAAAGAATTAAAGAAATATTTATTTGATTTTTATCTTTTATATAAAAAAAGACCAATAAAAGATAATAAAGGTGGCATGTTTTTTGGTAACATGTTTGGTTTATATTATTTTTTACGAAAAATTAGACCTAAATTTGTTATTGAGTCTGGAGTATATAAAGGTCAAACTAGTTGGTTGATTGAAACTGTTTTACCAAATTCAAAAATTTTATCATTAGATCCAGATCTTTCACAACGTGAATATATTTCAAAAAAAATAAAATACTCAAATATAGATTTTAAATATCAAAATTTTAAGAATATACCCAAAAACTCTTTAGCATTCTTCGATGACCACCAAAATCAAATTGAGAGATTAATGCAATCAAAATGGTTGGGCGTTAAGAACGTTGTATTTGATGATAATTATCCAGTCGGTAGAGGTGATTTTTATACTTTTAAACATGCATATTATTATAAAGGGTTTAACCATCCTTTAACATTTAAGAGTATGATCAAATCATCAATAATTTTCTTTTGTATGATGATTAAAAAAAAAATAACTAGAAATTATTATATTTCTATTGATACTTTGAAATCAAGACTTAGAGATCAAAAACCAAATAAATTTGATTTTTATAATGTTGAAAAAAATATAGAAAAGTATTTTGAATTTCCCCCGATATTTGAATCAAATAGAATTATTGGAAAATATCAAAATACAGAAAAACCGATTTTTAATAAAAGTTATAAAAAATATTTTAATTTATCTGAATCTGAGTTGAAATCTCATAGTTCGGTAACATTCATTAAAATAAAATAATAAGTATGCTATGATAAAAAATCATACATCAAATTTTTATATTTTAAATCAATTGCATAAATTTTATTATTTTTGCTAAAATGATGTATTCCATTTATATTTTTTTTAAAATCTGCATTTAATGATATATAATCAACCTCTTCATACTCTTTAAGAGTAAGTTTTTTTATTATTCTCAGGTTCAAACTTTTACCGTAAAAATTTTTTATATTTTTCTGAGATGGTCTGAGCAATAACCCTTCTTTATTATAAAAGATATTACCGCCACTTCTAGCAAATCTTGAATCTGTAATTACAGGATTTAAATGATGAGGGACAATCTTATTAAATTTTTTATCAGTTTTGTAGATATAAAGTTCTGAATTATGATCATCATATTTGTCATTTGATTGATTTATAAATAGCCATCTGTTCCCTTTCTTATCATCAAAAAATGTTGTATCAGCGCAACTTTTTCCCTTAAGTAGTGTTTTATAAATTTTCCATTTTTTTAAATATTTATCTGCTTTCCAAATTTGAATACATTTTAATTTTGCTGACTCAGGCATTAGATAAAGATTATCTTTTTCACACCAAACAAAAGGGTATGAAAGATGATTTTTAAGATTTAATACATCATGAACTCTTGTAATATTTTGGTTTTCTAAAACTGTATAAGAAATTTTTGCTTTGTTATTTTTAAATTCAAAATTTTCAAAAAATAGATAATCTTTATCTTTGTAAGTAACTAAAAAAGGATCGGCCCACTCTTCGCCTTTGTGAGCAACTATTCTGTTTGATTTTAACAAATTAATTTTTTTTTCATCTTCATAGGATCCAATATGAAGATTCCAGGGATTTAAATTAGAATTATAAAATAAATTCAATTTTAAAATTTTGAACAATAAACTTGAAATCTTTCTAACAAATACTCTGGGATATTTTTTAAGAATATAGTTAAAAAGTGTAAAATAATTAGGATTTGGAAAGTATTTAATAAAAAATTTGTTATTTTTTTTTTTATTTTTTGTACCCAAAAGACCTAAATTTTTTTGTATTAAAGTGTTTGTTTTTTCAATTATAAAATCTCTATTTAATAACCAAGAGCTCTGTTTTGCACTGTAGAAGCCTTTATCTATATTAACAATCTTGGAATGATTTTTTTTTTTTAATATTTTATTTAAATAAACAGGGGTGACGTTGTGGTTTAGATAACAGCTCCAAAAACCTACATAAGCATTATCATTACAACCATAATCTACAACCCAAATCTCATTATTATATAAAAAGTCATTGTATTTTTTTTTCAAAATATTTTTATCAAAAGATATAATTAGATCTAAATTTTTAATCTTTTTTAAAGATTTGGAAAAGTCTAGCGCATTATTATATTCAAATAAATTATTAAAATTTTTTAATTTTGATAAATATTTTTTTATAATTTTTACTTCATTTAATCTTTTGATTTTTAAATATTTTTTTTCAAAAAAAAATATAATTTTTAAAAAAAGATGCGTTAAAAAATTATTAAATTTATTATCCTCTACTTTAAATATAAATTTAATTTCATATCTATTTGATTTAATTAAATCATGTATTAATTTTATATACCCATCACTTAATATTTGATTTTCTTTGAACAATAATCCAATATTTAATTTTTTATGCATTGTTTGCGATATATAAATAATAATATTAGTTTAATAAAATTTAATTAATATATTATATAAATGAAAATGATAGAATTAAATGAAATTGAATTCAAAAGTTTATCACAGGTAAATCAAAATCAATTGTTTGATTTTTATCAAAAATGTTTTTCAAAAAAAAATGAAATAATTTTTAAAAATTGGAAATGGATATATAAACATAGTGAAAATCAACAAGGTCCATTTGTTGTTATTTATAAGGAAAAAATAATTGGTCATGCTGGATTAATTGCAACCAATATTTTATTTAATAGCAATAAATATAAGGCATTATGGTTTGTAGACTTTTATATATTGCCAGAATATCAAAATAAAGGAATTGGAAAATTCATGACTGATTATTGGATGAGAATTGAAAAAATTCATCTAACAATTTGTAATAATCATTCGTTAAGTGTATTTAAAAAATGTGATTGGGCCTTGAGTCATAATTATGTTAAAAGTTGTAAATTATTGAACCCATTAAAGTGGATACCTTTAGTAAAATCATTAGATAAAAATGTTTTAGACAAAATAAATCTTTTTAAATTCCTTAACTACAAAGATACTAAAAATAAATTAAAAGTATTTAAATTATCTGAAAACACAAAAATTATTGGGGAACTATTATCTATCAATTCTACTAATAATTCTGATAAACCAGTTATATTAAGAGATCATGATTGGTTTGATTGGCGTTTCAATCAAAGTCCTTTTTTAAAGCACTATTATTTTTTTAATTTTGATAATTCTTTTATAATTGTTTGCATTTACAAAGATCAAAATAAAACTAAACTAAATATAATTTATTCACAATTTGATAATTTAGATCATGAGGAAATTTTAAATAAAAATCTAATAAATTGGGCCATAGATAACAATATTGATATAATATGGCTGTGCACAAACAACCTAAAAATAGATGATGGTTACAAAAAATTTTATACTAAAAATTTCAAGATAAATTTTGTATGCAACTCCTTTGATCATACATTAAATAATAAAAAACTTATTAATATATCAAATATTGATGGTGTTGATACCGATGCTAATATAATAAGTTTTAACAATGATAATATAAATAAACTTATCAAAGATATATCAACTTATAATTAAAAGTTACAAGATACTTTTAAGCTAAAATTATAAAATTAATTATTTTTATTATTTGGATCTTGCTTATTATCAGTATCTGTTTTTTTTCTAATGCCGAGGATAACTAGTAGTTTGTGCCAATAAATTTTTATAAATACGGCTCCTGCTGCTAACGCTGCAATTAATCCTTGCAGAATTATACTACCTGTTCCTGGGTCTAGATACGCATGTGCACTTGAAACAGTTAAGAATAACGATATAAAGTTAAGGATCAGTAATTTCTTTATCATGAAAATTTATGTCTATATTAAAAATTAAAAATTACAATGTTTTTTTAGCAGAAATTATATCTATTCTTTTAATTTTGACATTCAGCCTAATCCCTTGGTTGGAATTTATAAATAGCAATTATAAAGAAATAGATGAAATTTTTAATAATAATTTTTTTTTTCTAATAAGTTTATATTTTTTTTTAATCACTTTAATATATTTCTTCATAAAGATCTTATTTAAAAACAAACCTAGGGTTTATTATATTTCTTTAATTGGTATTTCGATATGGATTTTTTTTCAATTCAACCTCCTAAAAACAATATTAAGTGCTTTATTCTCAAAAAATAATATATGGCATTATTCGTCTGAAATAGCACTTTTTGTAATAATAATTATCATAATTATATCATCTGTTATTTTGAATAAAAATAAAAATTCAAGGACCTTCATAATATTTTTTTTAATTTTCAATTTAATTTATTCAAGCATAATTGTGTTTCCAAAATTAAAAGTATTTAGCATTGATAATAAAATTATATCAAAAAAATCTGACTCAAAACAATTACCTTTAAATAATGTGCGTAAACCAAATGTCTATTTTTTTCTTATTGATTCCATGAAACCATTAAATGAATTTGAAAATTTTTATGATACTAAATTAAATATTTTTAGAAATTTTTATAAAGAATATGATTATACATATTATGAAGATACTACAAACCTGTATATGTGGACGGAGCCTGTGGTCACTTCAATGTTTTATCTAGAAGAAAATATATATGAAACAAATGCAGATAATAATGATTCTACTAATTGGTCAGAGTCGAATTCAAATAAAAGACTTAAACCAAATATTGATAAAACGTTTCCAACATTTTTAAAAGATGATTACAATCCAAGGTTATTAGTTGAATTAAATAAATTAGGTTACAAATTTAAATGGGTAGGCAATTATGCTCAAAACTGCTCATACACTAATTACAAATACTGTTTAAAAGATCAAAAAAGAAAATATATCGACCTATATACATTACAGGCTTTCCTTAATAAGAGCCCAATTGTCCAAATATTAGACAATTTAATACAAATAGATTTCATAAATAATTTTTTTGATATAAAAATACTTCATTCTGATGCTATTTTTGAATTAGATAAATTTATAGTTTCTAATAAAGATTATAAGGATGAAGCTGGCTCAACATTCTATTTTGTTCACGACATGGAAACACATGAGCCATATTTTGTTGACTCTAACTGTGATAACAAGCGTTTGCCAGGTAAATATAATTTAAAAGGATATAAAAATTCTTATTTATGTGTGATTAAAAAAATCACCAATGTAATAAAAACTTTAGATGAACTTGATCCAAACTCAATAGTTATTTTTCAAGCAGATCATAGCTGGATAATGTCTGAAAAATCTGAAAACAAGTATGGCAAGAGAAATAGTATTTTTAATCTAATTAAAAATAATACAATTTGCAACGAAGTATTACCCAAAAATCCTAATGCCACCAATATAACAAATTACTTTATAAATTGTCTAAAAGAATAATTTTATAAATTTCTTATAATCTAATGATTTTTTTTAATCTTTTGCAAAGATTTTTGTTAATCCACAAGTAGCAACTAAACGATAATTCTTTTCCTTGAAAAAAGATACCATTTCGTTGGAGGCAAAAAAACCACCTTCTTCTATTAATATAATTTCTGGATCTATAATTTCTAAATTAGATGATTTTATGACTTCAAAATCTTTGCCCTCAATATCAATATTTAAAACATTAATTTTGCCAACATCAACAAAAATGTCATTTATATGAAAATTTTTAATTTTCATTATTTCATATTTGCTATTTCCTTTTTTGTTAAAATATTCTGCATGTTCTGGGGAAGTAGTGTCTATTAAGGAAAATGGAGATTTTCTTTTAAATTTATAAACTTCTATAAATTCATCATGTAGATTACTAACTGCACCACAAATTGTTTTAACTCTATTACCTCTGGCAAATCGAAACCATTTTAACTTTTCATCATCTAAGTCAACACAGTAGCCACTAAAACCGTGTTGATGTAATAAATGAGTATTAGATGCCCATCTTGGATGAAATGCTCCAATATCTAAATATTTACCTTTTTTTATATTTTTATATCTTAAATATTTTAATAATATCAAATCTTCGGCACTCTGTGAGTACGAGATCTTAAAGTATCTATAACCATCTAAGTATGTAATAAAATAAAAAAGTTTTTTAGGTAAAATAAAGAATAATAAATTTGTAACTAACTTTAATAATTTTTTTTTCATAGTATTTTATTTTCCCAAATTTTTTCAAATTCTTCAATTGTTTTCCCAAAATTATAAAAATATTTATTTTTAAATTCATTTAATTGAGGGATCTTAGAATCAAAATTCACAATAGAGTCATTAACTATTAGATCAATATTGCCTATATCTTTTTCTAAAAAAGATAGACCAAATTTATTTTTAAATTGATTTTCAATTGACACAAAATTTTCAAATTCTAAATAGTCTTTATTATGTACTTTATTAATGCCTTCTAAATACAGGACAGGTCTATTAAACATTAACATATATTCGAAAGAAATATTCGATATATCTGTAATAATACACTTTGCTTTTTCCATAGATTTAATATTTTCAGAGTCATTATCAAATCTAAAATTTTCATACAAATTAAATTTACTATCAATAATTTTTAGAATTTCTTTAGATCTTTTATTATGCTCTGGATGGGGTCTAAATGTTACTTTGTGATTTTTTTTTAATAATTCTTCAATTACTTTTAAAAAATTTTCGTTTATAAAATTTGTATATTCATAATTCCAAGATGGTGCTATCAAAATTTCATCAGCATTTTGGTTAAGGTTGATTCTTTTAATCATGTCATCAAAATAAAAAAAACCAGTTAATATCAATTTTTTATTTGGTATTTTTATTCTATTTTCTCTAAATCGAATTTCATCAACATGAAATTGACCATTACATAAAATAATATCATAATTATCAAAAGAACTTGCTGTATATCCTTGAAAAGTACTTCCACCACTATGAAAATAATAAATATAATTATCAATTTTTTTACTTTTTTTTAAAGAATGATTGTTTAAATCAGTAAGCGTCATAAAGAAAAATTCTGCTTTAATAGTCGAAAAAAACAGATTCATTAACAAACCATTGCCAATAAATAAATTTTTTACATCTAAATCTTTAATCTTATCATTTAAATCAGAGCTAACATAATATACTTGGTTGGGATATTTTTTTGCAAAGAACTTGATTAATGAACTGCTACATTTTTGATAGTATTTACTCTCTGAATAAAAAATAATTTTAATTTTTTTATCAGCTAAATTTAAGATATCTTTAAGAATTTGGTAATTTAATTTAATTTTTTTAATAACTTCAATCATTTAATGCTTTTTTTAAATATTCAAAATTTAAATTACAATCTTTGTACCCCCTCTTAACAACTTTTAAATATCTTTCTGTTGGAAACTCAAAAGTTGACTTATTAACCATTGTATAAGTCATAATTTTTTTTCTATAATAAAAAAAATGTAACTTTTTATAAAGATTTGGAAAGTCTTCATATATGTCTAGTTTTTTTTCATCACTTTTTGAAATTTCAAATAATCCACCTGGTACAATTGAGTTTTTTTTAGGCTCTATATCTGCAGCCCTATATTTACTTCTAAAAGTTAATTTAAAATCTTTAAGATTTATTTTTTTTAAATAAACGCTGTCTTTACATCTTCTCTTCATTTGTAAATGATGTAGATTACTGCCGTAAGCAAAATAAAGCATTTATCGATCCACTATTTCAATTTTTTTTTCATTAACAAATTTTAAAATTTGTAAATTGCAATTGTCAATTTTTGATTTATCTTCTGATCTTATTACAATTGATACACCCAACTTTCCCGCTTGAAAAAAAGGATAACTACCTATCTCAACATCTTTGTTGTTCTTTTGAACTTTTGTCAAAGAGTTTGCTATTTCACTTTCAACTGTTCTTAAACTTATAGTGTGACTTAAAATAGGATCACCCCCAACAATTGTGTTTGTTAAACCACCAAGCATTGATTTTAAAATTGATGGGACACCTGGTAAACAGAATACATTTTCAACATTAAAACCTGGTGCTCCACTTGTAGGATTTAAAATTAAATTTGCGTTTTCTGGCATCCAAATCATTTTTTGTCTTCCTTCATTAAATTCACCCGGTTTGTAATAAGACTCTAAAATTTTGTAAGCTTCTTTGTGTTTTTCGTATTTTAATCCGAACACTTTAGAAACAGATTCTGCTGTTATGTCATCATGAGTGGGACCTATACCTCCAGTAGTAAAAACATAATTATAACTATTTCTTAATAAATTTAATGTTTCAATTATAGTTTTTTCTATATCAGGGATTACCCTAACTTCACCTACCTTGACTCCAATTGAATTAAGCCAAGTAGCTATAGTTGAGGTATTGGTATCTTGTGTTCTGCCAGATAGTATTTCATTACCTATAATTAGTATTGCGGCATTAACTTTTGTATTTTTAGTCATTTAAAATGTATAATTTAGAAATGGAATTTACCAAGTCTTTAATAAAAGGCAAACTAATCAAACGATATAAAAGATTCTTTGCAGATGTTAAGTTAAATAAAGAAATTGTCACAGCGCATTGTCCTAACACTGGTTCTATGAAAGGATTATTAGAAGAGGGTAATGAAGCTTATATTCTTCCAAATAATGATCCCAAAAGAAAACTTAAATATGGCCTTGAAATTATAAAAACCAGAAAAAATTTAGTAGGTGTAAACACTCACATGGCAAATAGAATAGTTCAACATGGATTAGAAAATAACCTGATTAAAGAACTTCAAAATAATGATATTATTAAACCAGAAGTTTTTTTCAATAAAGAGACCAGATTTGATTTTTTAATTGAAAAAAATAAACAAAAAAGTTTTGTTGAAGTTAAAAATGTTACTCTTTTTAGAAAAATAAATACTGCGGAATTTCCTGATTCAGTAACTACACGAGGCTCAAAACACTTACTAACACTTATTGATGCCATAAAAAAAGGATATAAATCTTATTTATTATTTCTTGTTCAAATTCAAAATATGGATAAATTTAAAATTGCCAAAGATATTGATACAGAATATTATAAGAATTATATACTGGCTAAAAAAGCAGGTGTTAATTTTTTAGCTTATAGATGCAATATAAGTTCTAAGAAAATTTTTATAGATAAAAAACTTAAAATTATTGATGACTGATTACAAAGAAAAATTTGAAAAGATGAGAATTGCAGGAAAATTAGCTGCGCAA
>MDSY01052721.1_pt1 | contig 15621 bp, 16 predicted proteins | sample 811131 | NCBI WGS metagenome assembly MDSY01 (sample SAMN05326643, study PRJNA326480) | marine metagenome | isolation source: seawater | place: Atlantic Ocean: South West | collected 2010
AGAAAAACGTTTTAAAATTGATATTCTTTCTTCTCGAGCGTTAACACAAATATGTGATATTGATAAATCCCTAGCTTTCAAAGATTTTACCGAAATTAATATAGACCCTGATGTTATGGAATTGTTTAGTACAGGTAAGAATATAGGAATTACTTTATCAGAATCTCCTTTAATAAAAAAAGCAATGTTGGAAATCAAACCAAAATCTATAACTGACTTAGCTTTGATATTAGCGATTATAAGACCGGCCGCTAAAGATGTAGAAAAAACGAATAGTATTAGTCATACAGATTTGGTATATGATGATGACGCAATAGATTTTATATCTACATATTGTAATGTTGATTTTGCGAAAGCGGATTATTATAGAAGAAATATCGTTAAATATAATAAAGAGGTAATAGCTGAGGTTAATAAATGTCTTTCGAAAGATTTACAAAAAAAATTAGATGGGTTACATGGTTATGGTTTTTGTAAAGCTCATGCTTATTCTTATGCTGAACTAATTTATAAATTAGCTTATTTAAAAAAACATAGACCAGAAGATTTTTGGAAATCAACATTGAAAAATGCGGAAAGTAGCTATAGAAATTGGGTTCATTATTTTGAGGCTAAATTAGAAAATGTAGATTTTAAAATGATTAAAGAAAATAAAGATTCAGTTTATTGTAAAAATAGAAATAAAGAACTGTATAAATTGAATCATGAACAACATTTTGCTAAATATGGTATTTGGAATATAAAGAAAGATTTATTTTATCCAAACTGTTATGGTTTTATTGATAAAGAAAGATATATTTATAAAGGAATTATAGCATCTATTAAAGTTCTAGGTAAAATGATTATATATTTCATTTGTGTTGGAATTCATAAATATATTGAAGTTTCTGTAAAAAAAGACTATGTAACTAAAGATACTTTTAAAAAAATAGGAATCAAAGGATTTGGTAAATTACAAGATTCCGTTATTATTTCTGTAAAAAGTATTAGAAATCAATATTTTTAATATATTTAAAGATTTAATTATAAATATTTAAAAGATGGATATTATTTCTAGGAATAATGAAGATAAAGATGTATCTTTATTACAACTGGCGATGCCTATATTAGGATTTGTATCTGGTTCTGTAATACATGTAGCTATGGTAGACCTTTATGAAAGCCTTTTTTTAAATAAATATTCTTTGAATACATTTAATTTGAGAAGATTGAATAATTTTTCAGGATATATGGGTTTTTTATTAGGATTAAATTACTTAAATACAGGAAAATCTCTTTTTTAGAAAAAATAAGATAATTTTATTTTTTGCTGTATTTTATGTAAAAATTAAAAATATAGTTGTTTGTATATATATAATGAGTGTTAATTTTTGGATCAAAGACCCATCAGTATTAATAGATAAAAATAATGTTATGTCTTTATGGCCAACTCCTACTATGTCTATGAATGAAAAATTAAATTCTATATCTAGAGTAATTATATTATTAACAATTTTAGGTTTTTTTATAACTAAATCAATTAGAATTATAGTTACAGGTCTAGTGACTTTAGGTGTAATAATATTTTTATATTTTCAAAAAGATAAATCAGGAGAAGGTGATTTAAAATATACTATTAAAGAAAGTTTTGCTAACCCATCAGGTAGTAAATTTTTAAAAAAAAATTATAAACCTAGTAATCCTACTAATCCATTAAGTAATGTTAATTTACCAGAAATTCAGTTTAATCCAAATCGTAAAGCTGCAGCTCCTGCTTTTAATCCAGATGTTGAAAAACAGATAAATGAAAATACAAAAGAAATGGTTCAAAAAGTAAGTTTTCCGGAAGATCCAACTATAAATGATAAATTATTTAAAGATTTAGGCGATGATTTTATTTTCGATAGATCAATGAGGAATTTCTATTCTACAGCAAATACTAAAGTAGTACCAGGCGACCAAAAAGCATTTGCGGAGTATTTATATGGTGATATGACATCTTGTAAAGATGGTGACCCACTCGCCTGTGAGAGAAATTCACAAAGATATATACCTGGATATTAAATGTTTAAAAAAAAAAAATATATTATTGAATTATATATAATGGCTAGTGTTAGTGATTACGCATTCAATAATATGTCAAGAATAGGAAATGACAATTGTGACCAAAGTCAAAGGAATATCCAAAATGTAGCGCAAGCGGATTGGACTTTATCAAATCATATGTCTGATAGTTGTACTATGTCAAAGGGTATTAATTTTGCTTTATCTAATGGTCCTGGTATTAATTATTCAGGTTCACATCAAACAGGAATTGGGGGATGTCAAATTGATACAAATTCTGATTTATTGATTGATAAAATTATGAAACCCGCCTGTAAAATTAGTTTACTTCAAAGACCTTTTGCTACTGTACCATATTTAGGAAGAGGTTCAGTTAATCCAGTATTAGAATCTCAACTAATGCAAGGAGATTTAAATATTAATAAAAAAACAGTAAATCATTTAACAGAAAAATCTTATATTAATTATCATCATACTCCAATGATTCCATCTTTAGCGGCTTCAATTACTAATCCAAGTAATTTGATTGAAGGAGCGGCTGCGGAAGGTTGGATCAGAGGTGGTCTTCCATCTAGGGATTTAACGAAAGACCAAGATTATTTCACACAACATACCAAAACTCAATATTAAATAAAATATAATAAATATAACGTTTAATTATTTATTATATGTATAAATTTGAATATACTATCTCAGATTTTCAAACAGATGAAGAGTATCAAAAAGAATTTTTGACTTTATTTGAAATCCAAGATATTATGGATGATTCTCTTAACAACAAATTATCTTATATTTATGACTTAATTAAAGAAAATGAAGATTGGAAAAAATTACTTGAATATTTTAGTAGATTATTTCCATTTATCGAGGAATCTAATTTAGAATTATCTCTACCAATCGCATTTACATATAGTTATTTAAAAAATACACATGAATGTTTGAGAGAATTTTACTTTAAGAAAACAACATTTTTAGTACAAGAATTAATTAAATCCTTTGATAAAAAATAAAATATTTTATTGTATTATTATGGCTTCTACTAGAAATATAAATACATGTGGTGATTATAAAATTCAGCAAAAAGCATTTGAGAGAAATTTACAAGAAGTAACTTATAAATATGGTGCTGGGGGCATTGCTTATTCGCCAGCTTTATCTTGTGGTGGTTCCGCACCTCCAAGCTTAATGAATTATCATTCACTAGCTAATAACCCAGTCGATATAGAATCTTCTTTATATGGTATAAATTCTACTAATTTAGTTAATCCTCAACCACCTGTTTATCCGCAACTTAAAACATTAAGAAATGTACAATTCTTTGAACGTCCTTCAATTGTTATGCCAGAAAAATTAGTAGTTTTAAACAATCAAAGAGCATTTCCAATTCCTGAATAATTATATATTATTTTTAATTATTTAATTAAAAAAAATATAGTATAATAGTAATATGGCATTTACCAATATTAAATATGATAAATGTAGGTTAGAAAAAGCAAATCAAATTTCTACTTCAACTGGAAGATATCATTTAGCAGTACCTGGACCTGGTGGTAATGTATGTTTTGAAGAAGACCCATTCATTCGATTACAAAAGTACGGTGCTAACTTAAGAACTAATACAATAAATTTAGAAAGTGATTTAAAAGGTTTAACGAGGTCTTTAAATAGAGATTGTGGTAATTTAAATGAGTATCAAACTCGTTCTGTAAATTCTAGTAAAATAAATTATTCTTCTTGTAATCCTTATACACAACAATCTAGAGTAACTCATCCAGCTTGGATATATAAAGATCTAGAACAAGTAAATTGGGGTATACTTCCATTAAATCCACAAGAACATACTTGTATTCCATTTCAAAATAATTTAAGTACAAGAATATTAGAAAAAGATTACTTTACACCAGAATATCCTTGTTTAGATAAAAATACTTGAAATTAAATGATAAAATTGAAATACATAATAAGTATATTAAATGAGTATGAATGTTTTAATATGAGCGAAAATAAATCAATTCAATTAGGATTATGTTGTTTAAATACTATTTTAAGACAACAAAAACCGGCTGTTTTTAGTTCTAGAAAAATGATAATTAGAACAATTCAAGAAAAAGGTATAGAAGAATTAAAATCAAAGATTATTGAAAATTTAAAAGATTGTTTAAAAATGATTGAATGGAATGAACAAAATGGAATTAAAGTATTTAGATTAAGTAGTGAAATGTTTCCTCATAAATCTAATCCTTTAGTAGAAAGTTATTCATTAGATTTTGCCTTGGAATTATTAACAGAAATAGGAAATTTAGCTAGAAAATATAACCACCGTTTAACATTTCATCCAGGTCAATATAATGTAGTAGGTACTCCTGATAAAAAAAAATTCCAACAAACTATTTCTGATTTATCTTATCATGCCGAAGTTCTTGATAAAATAAATATGGGAAAAGATTCGGTAATGGTTGTTCATGGAGGTGGAATTTATGGAAATAAAGATGCTACAATAGAAAGATGGTGTAAACAATATATGGAATTACCAGAAAATGTAAAAAATCGATTGGTGTTAGAAAATTGTGAAAAATGTTTTTCCATCATAGATTGTTTAAAAGTTTCAGAAATCATTGGAATTCCTGTAGTATTTGATACGCATCATTTTACTTGTTACTGTAAGTTACATCCTGAAGAAGATTTTGAATTAGAAGAATTTTATATTCCTAAAATTTTAGATACTTGGAAAAAAAAACAAATTAAACCTAAATTCCATGTAAGTGAACAAGGAGAAGGACGAGTTGGACATCATAGTGATTATATAGAATCAATTCCAGAATATTTACTAGAGATACCAAAGAAATATGATATTTCAATAGATATTATGATAGAAGCAAAAATGAAAGAGCAAGCTATATTTAAACTTTATCGAAAGTATCCAAATTTAAATTGTAAAATAAATAAAAAAGTTAATACAGAAAAACCTTTTGCTTGGGTTAAAAAACATATAAAAGACTGTGAATGTTGTAGTTCAAAAACAAAACCATATAAGTTAAAAATTGTAAAAGAGTATAGTACTTAAAATAGTTTTAAAAAACATTTACTATTTTATAATTTTTTTTTGTAAGTTTAGGTATTATATAAAAATTTTATATAATATTCTATTTATATATATTAATGGATGCAGTAATAGTTGGATTAGTCGGTCTAGGTGGATTATATACAATAGCGAATCAAAAAGATAATAAGGAGGGATTTGATAATCTCCCCAATACAGATTTGCCTCCTAAAAATTATCCAATTCAAAGTAATAACCTATCTCAAAATGTGAATAAATATGCTAATTCGAATCAAGCTACTGATAAATATTTTAATCAATCGACTTTTAAAAAACAAGTAGCCAATGATAGAAATAGTGGAAGTGTTCTTCCAACCAATCAATTCAAGTCTTTATCAGGAGATCAAATTGATACAAGTAATTTTAAACATAATAATATGGTTCCTTATTTTGGAGCCAAAATTAAGGGAAGAGGAGGACCATCTCAAGCAACTTCTATTTTAGATAATATGGTAGGTAATGGTTCTCAAGTTATCAAAAAACAAGAACAGGCGCCTTTATTCAAGCCAGAAGATAATGTTCAATGGGCGCATGGTACCCCTAATCATAGTGATTTTTATCAACAAAGACAAAATCCAAGTCAGAATATGAGTAATGTCAAACCGTTTACATCTCAAAATGTAGGACCAGGATTAAATCATGGTTATGGTTCAAAAGGAACGGGTGGTTTTAATTCAGGCATGGAATCTAGAAACTCTTGGTTACCCAAGACAGTAGATGAATTAAGAACTGCGACTAATCCTAAATTGACTTTTGGATTACAGGGTCATCAAGGACCTGCTCAACGTAATGTAAAAAATCTAGGCATTGAGGGTAAAATGGAAAAAAATTTACCTGATTCTTATTTTGTGAATGGTCCAGACAGATATTTTACTACCACAGGAATTGAAATTGCTCCTACAGCCCAACCAATTCAAGATATGGGTTTTGTCAACAGGCCAACCACATCTGTTCAATATGAAGGAGTAGCTGATGGCCCAATAGCAGGTATGGTTCCTGAAAACTATTATCCTTTAGCAAAAAATGAACATGTATATACTCCTATCATGGGTCCTAAATCTGTTACGTCAAATGAGGCAACACATGCCGATTATGGAAAACAAGGATATAATGTAAAAGCTAACAACAGGGTAACTACTAATCAACCAACTGAATTTGGAGGGGTTCAAAGTATGATTGGGGCAGTAGTAGCCCCTATAATGGATGTTTTAAGACCATCTCGGAAAGAAAATGTGATAGGAAATATTCGTCAATCTGGAAATGTTCAACAATTAATTAGTGGAGAATATGTTGTGAATCCAGGTGATAGACCTAAAACCACGATTAAAGAAATGACAGTTGGAAAAGGTAATGCTATGTATGTACAAGGACAACAATCTGGAGCTTATGAGATTAGTGATCAACAAACTATTCAAAATCAAAGAGATTCTACTAATACCTGTGAAATAAATGCAGGAGGCGCTCCTTATGGGCAAAGACAACAAGATTTATATTTTCAAAATCAAAGAAATAATAATAATAAATTACAAACAGATTATACTCCAACAGGAGTAAGTGGAGTTTATAACAACAATATAAATATGAAAGTTACATCTGTAAGAGGCAATGAAGATAACAGACAAATTTTACCAACGCTTCCAAATTCAGGTCCAAATATGCTTACTCATGGTAAAATAAATACTCCACAATATTATGACCAATGTTTAAATTGTGATAGGATTCAACCAGATATTTTAAATGCTTTTAAAGAAAATCCTTATACTCAAAGTTTACACAGTCACCGATAAATATTTTATAAATAAGTATAAAATATATATTAAAAATAATATTTTTATATAAGTAAAATGTTATTAGAAGAATCTATATCTCAATCACATAATGTAATTGAAAATAAATTATTATATTTTATTGAAAAGAAAAAAATTCCGAATATTATTTTTCATGGACCCTCAGGCTCAGGTAAAAGAACTATAGTAAATGATTTCATAAATAAAATTTATAGTAATGATATGTTGTTAAAAAAAAATCACGTTATGTATGTAGATTGTGGTCATGGAAGAGGAATAAAATTTATTAGAGATGAGCTAAAATTTTTTGCCAAAACCAATATCCATAATTCTGGAGAAATTATCAAAAGTATTATATTATTAAATGCTGATAAATTAACAATTGATGCTCAATCTGCTTTACGTAGATGTATAGAATTATTTAGTAATACTACAAGATTTTTTATTATTATTGAAGATAAATTCAAATTATTAAGACCTATTCTTTCTAGATTTTGTGAAATATTTGTAAGTAAACCAATTATTGACGGTAAAGAAGTAAATTTACATAAACACAAAATAAATTCTTTATTTAATACTTCTCAATATGATAATAGACGAATGAAATACTTAAAAAATCAATTAATAAAAATTCCCAAAACATTTAATCAGAAAAAATTAATTGATATCTCAGAAAAAATATATGAAAAAGGTTATAGTGGAATTGATTTAGTAAATTATATTGAAAAAGAAGTAACTATGAATGATTTAGAAAAATATAAAATAATTACTAGTTTATCAAAAATTAAAAAAGAATTTAGAAATGAAAAAATAATAATATTTATTTCAATAGTTTTAACATTTTTTCGTTCGAATTATAATTTAGAAAATATATCATTTATTTAAACATGGATGACTTTAATTTAAGTAGTTTATCTGAATCTAGAAATGAGTGGGTTTCTCGATTAATGAATACAATGACACCTTATATTATAGAAGGGTTTAAAGAAATTTTTTTAGAAGCTTATAAGTTATGTGTAGAAAATGAAGAAGAAGATAAATATTTAATGACTTTTCAAAATTTTATAAGTAGAATTCCAAAATGGAATGATGAATTACTTTCAAATGAAGTAAATAGAATAATAGAGAGTAGTAGTTGTGGATATTTAGAGGATTTAATTACATGTGTTCATATTATTCAATTGAAAGCTTTAACATGTATTCGTGTAGGTCAAAAACAAAAAAAAGTAGATATTGATATTCCCAAGTTAAAAGAATTTGTTCATAAAGTGTATATTTTGGTAGCAAGAAAATTATATTCTAATATTTATTTGTTTGAAAAAAATATTCCTCCTCTTTTAATACAAAAAAATAGTAGAGAATTTGAACTTATTGTAAAAGATGCCGTAGTAAATGCGATTCGAGAATCTATTCCAGTAGAACAAATATTAAGAAACTACTTAGATGAGACCACAGAAGAAGATGTTGAAGTTGAAGAAACTGTAGAAGAAGAAAAATCTAAAATAGTAGGGGACGAAAACACAATTACGAGAGAAGTTACAGAGATTATTGAAAAGGAAGAGGATTCAAATAAAGAAGGAATTAAGTTAAAAACTAATGATAATATAGTTATTACCAAAGAAAATGCCGATGTTAACTTAGGACCCATAGAAACCTTAGAAAATGAAAAACTTGTTGAAAATAATACCTCTTTACCTATACCAACGACTCCATTGCTATCAAATCCTGAAGTTGAAGATAAAAATATAACTATTAGCTTTAATGATGTAGATAAGGCAGTATCTACTACAGGAAAAGAAGAGCAAATATCTGCTCCAAAAACGGTAGAAAGATTAGAAAGTATAGCTGCTGAGGCAGCAGAAAAAAGAAGACTAGAGGAAATGGAAGATATGGCCGACGATGATAAAATTACTATTGGTGAACCAATAAAAATTGATAACTTAGTAGAATCTATTACTGTAAGTGAACCAGTAATTCAATTAGATAATGTAGAAGTTTTAGGATAAAATACGTTTAAAACGATGTATTTTCATAAAAAGTAAATTTAAAATGGATAATATATTAGTTTTATCTTTTACTATATCAATTGTATATTTTTTTACAAAATTTATAGAAATGAGATTTATAAAACAAGAAGCTGAACCTTTAAAGCATTTATTTAGAGACTCAGCGTTTGTATTTATATCTTCGCTTCTAGGTATTTTTGTTATTTCTCAAATTAATTTAGGTATGATAGGTGGGAACGAGACAAGTGTAGAATCATCTTCTACAAGTAATGTTACTCCAGCTTTTACAGGAGAACCGGAATTTTAAAACAAACATTATTAATATAAATTTAATAATGTTTGGATATAATAAAATGAAAGCCCATTATGAAAAAATAATAATTACTATACTTATTGTATTATTTTTGTTTCTATTAATGAATATATATTATTATGATAATATAAGTAGAATTCATAAAATGTATGAAATAAATCCTAATTTTAAAATTAAAATTCCATAATTATTTTTTATCATTTATTATCATAAATTCATAAACACTATACGAAATAAACACCAAAGCAATTAATGTAGATATAATTATTTTATTATTGAACTTATCTCCTAAAAATAAAGAACCTAAATAAAGAGTTACTAACATATTTAAATTGATTACAACCATAGCTATAGATCCTCCTCCTGATAAAGCCATTATATTTAATACCATAATAATACATAACAATATACCAGGTATCATAGCTTTAATGAAAGGTTGTTTTAATTTTTGATTTAAATTATCTAATGTTTTAGGTTTAATAAATTTGTAGAATAATAATATAAACAGGCCAATTATTCCCATAACTACAAAAAATAAATTACAAAATATAATTTTTTCATGTGTTGTTTTTGAAAATTTAATACCAATGTATTGGCAATAAGAATTAAATCCTCCTGTTAAAAATAAAGTAATTATAGCAGGTACTAACCATAATAATGATTTCATTATATATGTAATAATTCATTATTTTTTTTTTCTACAGATAAATTTGGAAGTTCATCAATAAAAAGAATTTTATTACCTTTTTTTATTTTTTTCTTTGCTATTCTAAATTGAGTGAAATATTCTTTATCTAATTGTTTACAAGGAACTTGGTTATGAACATTTCTAGCTATCATTTTATATAATTTAAAATCGGGATATCTTTCTTCTCCATTTTTTTTATATAATATATTTTTTCCTTTATCATCAGTACACCATTCTAATATTAATTTCTGTACATCATCTAATTCTTCTTTAGAATGAATAAATTCAGGTTCTAAAAAATAATCAAATAACGCACAACCTAATCTACATAAATCAAAACTAAAATTGGGTTCTAATCTAGGTTTATTAGCATCAAAGAATGGTTCACAGTTATATTGAGTAGCGGCATCCTCTCCTGGAGAAAAACTATCACTACAAATCAATTTACCTTGAATTTTATAAATAGCTCTACCAAAATCTATAATTTTCCAAATTTTACCAAAAGTAGGAATTTTATAAAATCTCTCTTGAACATTATAATATAAATATTGTTTATCTGTTTCTATATACATTATATTATTTGTATGTAAATCATTGTGAGTAAATGAAAATACATTTTGATATACAATTAACTGCATGATTATTTGAGCCAAAATAGCAAGCCATTCATCAGGTTTTACATCTACACCAGAATCATCATCCTCATTGGAGAAAGCATAAGAATCTAATGTTTTTTTACAAGATTCAATACAAATCATTGAAACTGGAAATTCATCAATATAAGCGAAGACTTCCCCTTCTTCTTCATCACTAGAATAAGAATCATCATCTGAATTTTCTTCATCTAAATCCATTTCTTCATCTGTATCGTTGGATTGAGATTCGTTATCAGTATGAGAACTTCTTGATGAACAAGTAGAGTTGGTACTTAATGATTTAATAGTTTCCATAGAATTATCGTTATTGGTCATAACGATATCATCTATAGTTGATATATTAGAATCTAAATCTTTGAGAGACATAACAGAGGGAGCTAACTCTTTTTCATCTAAAGAAATTTGTTCAATATCTAATGAATCAATCTTTTCTCCTAGTTTTAAAGGTTTTTTTCCATCACTTGAATCCGAATCACATACTATAGAATAATACTCTTCATCTACTCTAAATAATGAATCTTTATTTTTATTAAAGAAAGTGGATTCACAAATATATTCTATATCATCAAAAATATTTACCTTATAATTTGATAAGTTTCCTAAAAATGAACCATAAAATTCTAATCCATGTATAAAATTGTATTCATTTAATAATTTACTTGTTAAAAAAGAAAAAAAGGAGTCTGTATAAGCTGAATTTAAAGTATTTTTTACTTTTTTATGGCAATTAGAATCATTCCATTTAGGTAGATTAAATATGGTTTCGTCGGTATGGTCATATTTTCCAACTAAAAATTTAATAGGATCTAATAAAGGTGAAAATTTCACAAATAAATTTTTTGTTTCAGTATTATCAGAGAGTGAATTATAAATTTTACACTCAATTTTATTAAATTCAGGTCTAGTAATACATTCAATTAAATTTTTTGAATGTTCTAAATTAATTTTATTCCAATTAGTTTCATTTAGTACAAAGAAATTTTCATATAAAGGAATATAATTTTGAGCATTATTTAGTTCTAAATCAGACATTTCTAAAGTTTTTAGAATATCTGATTTATTTTTTATATATTTGATTGTAAAATCACTCATTTACGTAATAAATATATTTATAAATTAATATTTAAACTAAATTTCTGCGGATTATTAATATTTCTTTTTTATTAATTTAAGTAAAATGACATTAGAACTAAAAAAATTCGATATGAGATCTATATCGTTTAAACCAAATGAAAATAAAGGTCCTGTAATTGTATTAATTGGAAGGAGAGATACAGGAAAATCATATTTGGTGAGAGATTTATTGTATTATCATCAAGATATTCCTATAGGCACTGTTATTTCAGGAACCGAAGCAGGAAATGGATTTTATGCGAGTCATGTTCCTAAGTTATTTATTCATGATGAATATAATACAGCTATCATTGAAAATATTTTAAAGCGTCAAAAAACAGTTTTAAAACAAGTAAAAAAAGAAATGACTAATTATAAAAAATCCTCTATTGATCCTAGAGCTTTTGTAATTTTAGATGATTGTTTATTTGATGCTAGTTGGACTAAAGATAAAATGATGCGTCTTTTATTCATGAATGGGAGACATTGGAAAATTATGCTTGTAATTACGATGCAGTATCCTTTAGGTATTCCTCCTAATTTACGTACAAATATTGATTATGTATTCATTTTAAGAGAACCTTACATTGCTAATAGAAAAAGAATATATGAAAATTATGCTGGTATGTTTCCTACATTTGAAAGTTTTTGTCAAGTAATGGACCAGTGTACCGAGAATTATGAATGTTTAGTTATTAATAATAACAGCAAATCAAATAAACTTCAAGACCAGATATTCTGGTATAAGGCTGAACCTCATGGAGATTTTAAATTAGGAAGTAAGGAATTTTGGGAAATTTCAAAAGAAATTAATTCTGATGAAGAAGAAGATATGTATGACCCAAACGCGAATAGAAAAAGGGCTTCAGGACCAAAGATTAGTGTTAAAAAGTCTAGATGGTAGAAAGTTATAATTATTTTAGATTTCAAAATTAGTCTATTATCCGTAGTTTATCTACAAATTATAAATTTTATTTATATATATAAATGTATGAGTTAGAATTAACTAGAAGTTTAGGTCGTACAGGAAATTCATTACTATGTATAATTAATGCTATTTATTTTGCTTATTATAATAAAATTAACAAGGTAAAATTTCACCAGTTGACTTGGTGGACTTCTAAATTATTGCCTGGAGGACAAAATGAATTAATTAATAGTTTAGAAATTTCTATTGACGAATCGGATTTGGTAGAAGCTACATTTGAAAATACTAACGATGAAAGAAAAGCAATTATGAAAAGAAGAGGCTCGCTTATTTGGAATTCAGAAAAATCACAATTTGAATCGTGGTTTTGTGGATTTTATTTGCCAGATTTATCTTTTGATAAAAGAATTTATGTCGCTCAAAAATATATTCGACCTATCTTAAATTTCAAAGAAGCTATATTAAATGAAAATGACCTTGTTATTCATGTTCGAAGCGGTGATATTATGCAGAAAGGACACCACTGTTACACCCAGCCTCCTCTATGTTTTTATGAAGAAATTATAAATTCTAAAAAATGGAACAATATTTATATTATTACCGAAAGAACAAATAATCCTTGCATATCAATATTGAAAAATAAGTACTTAAATATTATTACATTTAATGATGAAAATAAAGAAAGAAACGGTGGTAATGGGTTTGGTTTTAGACACGATTTGGGTTATTTAGTAGGTGCTCATAACTTTGTACCTTCACAATCTTCCTTATCTCCATTAGTTATACAGTTAAGCAAAACAATTAAAAATGTTTATATACCATCTTATATGTTAGTGAAAAACAATTCAAAACATTCTGTGAGAGAACACGGCATTTGGTGGTCTAATTCCTTTATAAATAAAAAAGATGATTTTAAAGTTAATAATATACAATTTCATGTTTTAGATTATGATAAATATATTGATACTCCTGAACCAATTTATAATTATCAAGAACAAAAATTTAGAGATTATCTTATTAATTATACCAATTAATTAAATTTAGCAATAAAATTATTTATTTAGTTAAAATTTTATAAAATATACAGACATATAGTTTATAAAGTACAAATGAATAATAGACAAAAAGATTATTACTCCATTTTAAATGAATTAAAAATTAATAAAAATAAAGAATTTATATTTAAACCTTCCGGTAAATTAATAATTTGTTTAATTGAATTTAGAATACAACAAGAAATAGAAAATGTTATGGCCGCTGTTTTGAAAGTATATAATCCAGATGAAATTGGAATTGCGGTAATGTATGGTAATAAAAATAAAGATTATATTGAATCTCTTTTCAAACAATGGAAAAATATGATTTTTATTCATAAACCATATGATAATATTGATCGTAAAATTTATAGTCAGTTATTAAAACAACCCGAGTTTTATGAACATTTTAAGGCATGGTCACACGTTTTAATATATCAAACAGACGCATTGATATTCCGGAAAATAGATGATATTTATTTTAATTATGATTATATAGGTGCTCCTTGGAAACATACAAATCAATGTGCGAAATATAATGCTGGAAATGGAGGATTCTCTCTAAGAAACGTAAAATCATGTATAAAATATTGTGAAAATCATAGAAATCTTTTAGTTTCTCAAATTTCTCCAGGTAATGAAGATATATTTTTTTGTAGTAATAAATTATTCAATTATCCGCCTTTTAATACGCTTATACATCGTATGTTTTCTGTTGAAAGAGTGCCTTCTAATAATCCAATTGGTGCTCATCAAATTTTTCATTGTTATGATATGGATAAAGAGAAATGGAATAATTTCATCTGTTATATGAAAAAGTGTTTACTTGAAAATTATAAACCTGAAATAAAAATTCAAGAAGTAATAAAACTTTCTAATCAAGAACTTGAAGACCGTGAAAATTACAAAGCAAATATTAAGGAAATGAATCTTAATAAAGTTGAAGAAAAACTAAATCAAAAACAAAAAATTGGCTCTTTTGAAGCAATGTTAGTTCATAAATCAAAAAATTGTTGGGAAATAGAATGTGATAATGATTATGAAATTTTATTTTGTAGAAATAATAATCCAGAATCTTATGTAAAAACACATAAAGTGTCTTGTTTTAATAAAAGTGTTATTCATAAAAAAGCAGAGGGATGCTACTATTTACATAAAGATGATTATATTTACTTGGTTTTTTATCCAGGATTTCCAAATGGGGGTGAATGTTGGGCAGATATAAATGCGGGAAAAGGACACTATAATCATTGTAGGGATTTGCCAATAAATGGAGCAATAATTCTTAAATCTAAAGTGAATAAAAGTGAAATCATTAAACCCAAATTAAATGATTCTATTGATCATATTAGTGATAAAATATTAGCATTTGACCTTTATACTGGTGTTGGTTACTATAATCAATTATTTTCATTAGAAACAGCTGTTTATTTAGCTAATATTTCCAACAGGTATTTAATTCTTAATATAAGACATCCTTTGGTAGCATGTGGAAGACCATCACGCGATTATGGAACAATTTTAGATTATGTATCAAATGATTTTAAAAAATATTTAATTGGATTAGAGAGCCGAATTTACTTTAATTTTATTGAAAATTCTCATTATGAATTAAACTTACCGAATAGACTATCAAATTGCATAATATTAGATGAAGAAATTGTTCATTCAAAGGATGTAAATGATTTTTCGCATTATAGAACTATAGTTTCAGGTAAAAAATTTTATAAGCAGTTGTTTGGCGATGATAAATTAGTATATTTTAGTAAATCCAATGCATCCAGAATGTTTACTAATTTTTATACATCAGATAAAAATTATGAATTAATGAATCAAATAGCATATTCACTATCATCATATAATGAAGTACTTCATAATATTTGTTTAGCCTTGGACCCATTATTAGATGAAAATTTTATTGCATTACATTTAAGACTAGGTGATTGGCATAAA
>MDSY01082008.1_pt1 | contig 15620 bp, 15 predicted proteins | sample 811131 | NCBI WGS metagenome assembly MDSY01 (sample SAMN05326643, study PRJNA326480) | marine metagenome | isolation source: seawater | place: Atlantic Ocean: South West | collected 2010
CAGCATCGCGGCATCCGCGAGGTCGAAGCCGAGTCCGTCGCGCTGATGATCGGTGCCGCGCACGGCATGGACACCACCGGGTACACGATCCCGTACGTCTCGACCTGGGCCGCCCGCGTGGACGGCCAAGAGCCCGTCCAGGTGGTGCAGTCCACCGGCGAGCGAGTGCGGAAGACCGCGCTGGCGATCCTCGACCAGCTCGACACGCTCCAAGTCGGCGACGGCACCCCGCCCGGACTCGAACGCGACACCCCCAGCCCGCGCACCTCCCGCACGACTGCGCCTGCGGTGGAGACCGATCGTCCCCGTGGTGCCCCGATGCCGGCTCTGGTGGGGCGGGGGCTGTGATGCCCGAACCGTTCGATGTCCTTGCGGCGCTGATCCGCGTTGATCGCTCGCCCAGCCTTGCGTTCGCTGCGCGGAGTCTCGCGGCGGCGGGTGTGCCGGTGTTCCCGTGCGTCGTCGAGGGGAAGCGTCCGCTGACCCGCCGTGGGTTCCTCGACGCGAGCAGCGACCCGGAACAGGTTGCCGCGTGGTGGTCGCGCACACCGAACGCGAACATCGGCATCCCGACCGGCGCTCCATCCGGCGTTGTCGTCGTCGATGTCGATGTCCACGGCGCTCACAACGGCCGCGCGGCGTACCAGCGTGCCACCGAAGCGGGGCTCGTCGATGGCGCGGGTCTGCTCGTGCGCACACCCACCGGAGGCGCACACGTGTACTTCCCGGCAACCCCGGGCAAGGAGCAGCGGTCATGGCAGGCAGCCACCGCGGGTGGCGACTTTCGGGGCGACGGCGGCTACATCATCGCCCCTCCCTCCCGGCGAATCATCGACGGCCAGGTGAAGCGCTACGAGGTCGCCGGCATCGCCGCGCAATCGGTCGGCACCATCGACGCGGTCCGCCTGCGCGACTTCCTCGACCCCCGCCCCGTCGCTCCACCACGTCCCAGCAACGGCACCTCGATGGTCGTGGATGCTGAGCGGCTGGCGGCGTGGGTCGCCGGGCGAGGGGAGGGCGAGCGGAACCGGGGCCTGTTCTGGGCCGCCTGCCGACTCGCAGAGAACGGCGTCCCGCCCGCCGACGCGCTCAATGCCCTGGGGGCTGCGGCACAGTCGGCGGGTCTGGGCGATCGCGAGATCACCACGACGGTGCGCTCGGCCTACCGAGCCACCCAGCCCGAACCCGAGGCCACGGCACCCGACCGCGCCCAGAGCGCGAGTCGGTGGTTCGGCCGCGCGGCGAGCCCACCGTCCGCAGCTTTCGGGAGGGCAGGGCTGTGATGCGCGAACAGCAGGGGCGGCGCTGGGCAGCCATGACGGCGGTCGCCGGGACGGTGTTCATCGCCGCCGGAGCGTTCTGGCTGTCGTTCACCTCATTGGCCGACCTGGCCGCTCGCTCCGGGATCGGGGCTGGGCAGGCGTGGGCGTGGCCGCTGATCGTGGACGGCATCATCGTCGTCGCCACGGTCGCCGTCGTCGCCCTCGCCGGACAGCGCTCGGCCTGGTACCCGTGGGCGCTGCTGGTCGGCGGCGCACTCGTCTCGGTGACAGCGAACGCCATTCACGCCGTCGTCGCCGCAGACGCCGACGTGCCACGGATGCTCGCGGCCTCAGTCGCCGCGGTGCCGCCCGTCGTCTTGCTGGCGATCACCCACCTGACTGTGATCCTCACCCGCACCACCGAACCCGATACGGAACCTGCCGCCGCCGACTCGTTCTCGACGGCGACTGCGGAGTCGATGCCTGCGCTGCCGCCTGCCGAAACCGGGCCGTCCCGTCGAGATGACGGTGTGGCGGATCGGCGGGCGCTGGGGTGGGAGCTGCGCGAGGCGGGCTGGTCGAACAAGCGGATCGCCCGCGAACTCGGAGTGCATCCCTCGACCGTAGGCCGCTGGTTCGCCGCCGCGCACCTCACTGACACAGAGGACGCCGCCGACGAGCGGGAGGAGACAACCCCATGAACACCACCGACAACCCGCAACACAACGACCCCGCCAAGCCCGATCCGGCACGGCGGGTGCCCAAGGAGCCGAGGGATCGCCCCGAGCCCGTCGAAGCGACGAGCACGCCGGAAGCGGTGCGGGCCACCCAGGTCGCCCGCGACGACAAACAGCACGCGCTCGTTCGCGGGCGCGGCGTGGAATGGGTACGCCCCACCGACCTGATCGCCCGGCACTCCGCGCACGCCGCCGGTCGCGGTCTCGACTTCCAAGCCGAGCTCGCACGCCGAACCCGCAACCCAATCGGGGCCGGAGTCCGTCGCCTCGGGGATCGCGCCCGGCGGTTGCCGCCGATCTCGGCGTTCGGGCGCAGCACCACACCGGCATCGCAGATGTCCCGCTCCGGGGTCTCGATGAGTTGACGGCGGTGACAGGTCATGGCTGCGACGGCATCCGCATGCGAGACGCGCTCGTGGGAGCGAGTGCGCACCTGCCTGCCAGGAGGTGCCGACACCATGACCACACCAACCAGCACCAGCAGGAACACCAGCACCGAGCCGACGGCCTTCGGGGCTGAGGACTTCACCACCGGCGAGGGCCTGCGCGCCCTGCTCAACCGTCTCGCCGAGGGCGGCGAGGATGCCTGGGTTCACGACCCGGTGGCCCGCGACCTGATGGAGTTCGCCGCCGACAAGTACCGCGCGCTCGCGAGGAAACACAGGCTCGACACCTGGGAAGCGGTGACGGCGGCGTTCGACGCGATGCAGTACCGCTCGACCCGTGAAGCCAACGATCCGTGGGCGATCATCACCCACGCCGTGCGGATCACCTGCGTCTACGAGGAACGCGCTCAAGGTCTGCTCTGCTCGGTGCACCAGGCCCGCCGCGCCCACGTCTCGGCGTTCCACGACCCTGAACGATTCTCCGAACGCGACACCGCGCTGGCCGACTACCATCCCGCGTTCCACACCACCGACCTTCGTCCCAGCGACCTCGAACCGGAACCGCGCGACAGTCTCGGGTCAGCGCAAGCGTGCATGTCCGCTGGATCGGCGGCCGAGGACGCCATCGCGATGCTGTGCCTGCTCGACTGGCCGACCGACACCGCACGGGCCGCTGTCGAGCACGTCTGCGGGGCGTTGATGAAGGCCGGCACCCGCCAGTCCGCCTACGAGGCACTGCGCCGCGATCGGCACGCGCGGGCACTGCTCGACCTGCCGCGCCGCTCCTGGGCCGCGCTGCTGAAGGCGCTGCTCGGGAACCCGCACCCGGCTTACGTGGCCACCAGCAGCGGTCGCGGCATCCTGCTCCGGCTGCTGCTGGGCGAAACGCTCGACCTGCTGCTCCGCGACGACGATCTGATCCTTGCGCTCGCACTGGCCGCTCCGAGTGGTGGAGGCGGTGAGTCGTCGTGAGCGAGCCACAGATCGGCAGCATCCAGCTCGACCGCACCGTCGAGTCGATCCTCGTCGGCACCCGGCACCGCGCCGACCTCGGCGACATCGACGCCTTGGCCGCGTCCATCGAGCGCGACGGGCTGCTGCAACCTCTCACGATCACCATCGATGGCGTGCTGGTGTGCGGGGCACGACGGCTCGCCGCGATCAAGATGCTCGGCTGGCGCACCGTCAACGTGTGGGTTCGCAGCGGTCTGTCTGACCGGCTCGGGCAGCTCCTCGCCGAGCAGGACGATAACATGCTGCACAAGCCCTACACACAGCTCGAAGCCGCCGGCCTGTACCGCGAGATCAAGCAGGTCATGGCCGAAGACGCCGCCCGCCGGAAGTCCGCCACGCAGTTCAGCAGCGAGAACCAGCCGGGGAACGACGGTGGTGCAAACTTTGCACCACCGTCGAGCGGGCCACTCGGGAAGACCCGGGAGCAAGCGGCGGCGATGATTCCCGGCGGTGCGTCACACACGACGCTGGAGAAGATCGGCTACCTCGAAGACATCGCCAACAACCCCGCTCAGCCCGAGACGTTGCGCGCCGAGGCCGCCGCCGGACTGGAAAGGATCGAGGCCGGTGACCCGGTGCATCCGATCTACCAAACGATCCGCGACGCCGATACCACCGCGCGGGAGCGGCGCGAGGCCGAGCTGCACGCCCGCGCCGAAGCAGCCGTGGCCCAGGCGAAGTCGATCAAGAAGGGCAAGCGCACCCCACCTCGGTCCCTTCCGGTCGTCACCGACGAAGGGCAGCCCGTCCGCTACCCGGTCCGGGCGTTCATCCAGACCTGGGGCGAGCTGACGAACTGGTGGACCCACTACGACACCGACACCCTCGCCGCCGAACTGACCGACGAGCAGTTCGAGAACTTCCTCGCCACCACCGACGGCACCGTCCGGTTCGCCGACGCACTCCGCGTCGCCCGCGAAGGCACGGCGGAGCCGCCACGCCTCCGCGCGCTCTGACCGCCGGCGTGGGTGCGGGGTGCGCACCTGCTCGGCATGAGCCCTGCATCCACTGACACCCGGAACCGCCGCCGACTCGTCACCCTCATCGCCGCCGGTATCGTCCTGCTGCTCCTCACGGGGGTCGGCGTCTACGGACTCCTGACTGGCCCACGCAACAGCACCAGCACCGATCCCGACCCGGAGCCCGGCCCGGTCACCACGGCACCGCCGACCGTGGAACCGAGCACGCCGCGACCGCCGGGGGTTCCTGCGGTTCCGCGCTCAGCCGATCCCGAGGCATTCGCTCGGGGCGTCGCGTCAACGCTGTTCGCCTGGGACACGGCTTCGGGGCTGTGGCCGCTGGACTACACCTCGGCGATCCTCACGGTCGGTGACCCCAGCGGAGACGAACAGGCCGGGCTGGCCTCCGACGTGGCCGCGTACCTGCCGACCCGCGACGCCTGGATCGAGCTGCGGCAGTATGCCACCCGCCAGCACCTCACCATCGACACCGCGTACGTCCCCGCCGCCTGGGCCGACGCGGTAGCGCAGGCCCAGCCGGGGCAGCTCGCGGCAGGGACGACGGCCGTAACGATCGAGGGCACCCGCCACCGTGCCGGAGTCTGGAACGGCCAACCGGTCACCAGCGAGCATCCGGTCGCGTTCACCGTGTTCGTCGTCTGCGCACCGACCTACCCGACCTGCCACCTGCTGCGGCTGTCTCAACTCGACAACCCGCTGCGCTGAAGAGGTTGGCGTCGTGTTCCGCAAAGCCGCCATCGCAGCCCTGGCGCTGCTGCTCTTCGCCCCCGCCGCCGCACTCCTCGGCATCGGGGTGCTGATGAACCCCGCTGCCGCCTACTGCGCCACCCCTGCCGGTACCGCGAACCTCGGCCCGATCCCGGACTCGCTCACCGTGACCACCACGAACGGCGAGACCTTCACCCTGAATCGTCAACAGCTCACGCACGCGGCAACGATCATCACCGTCGGCAACGGCATCACCGACGTGGGCCGCCCGGGAATCAAGATCGCGCTGATGGCCGCGCTCACCGAGTCCACACTGCGGATGCTCACCAACACCGGCGCATACCCTGAGTCGGCGAACTACCCGAACGACGGCAACGGCGGCGACCACGACTCCCTCGGCCTGTTCCAGATGCGCCCCCAATCAGGATGGGGCACCGTCGCAGAGTTGATGGACCCGCAGTACCAGGCCCGAGCGTTCTTCGGCGGGCCGACCGGACCGAACTACCCCTCGCCACGCGGCCTGCTCGACATCCCCGGCTGGCAACAGATGGACCCCGGCGAAGCCGCCCAAGCCGTCGAGGTCTCCGCCTACCCCGACCGCTACCGCAACTACGCGCCCGTCGCCGACAGCATCCTCGCCGCCCTCACCAACGGCGGCAGCACTCCGGTTGGCGTGGGTGGCCCGGCGGTCTCGTCGTCGCGGGTGGTATTCCCACTGCCCGAGGGCACCTGGGTGCTGTCCTCGCCGTTCGGGATGCGGGTGCACCCGATCACGGGCGAACGAAAGATACACACCGGCACCGACTTCGCCGCACCCGACGGCACGCCGATCCTCGCCGCCGCGGACGGCACCGTCACCATCGCCGAGTTCTCCGGCGGGTACGGCGGCCTCATCGTCATCGAGCACACCATCGCCGGCAAGACCGTCGCGACCGCTTACGCACACATGTGGCAAAGCGGCATCCACGTCCGTCCCGGCGATCGGGTGAGCGCCGGGCAGCACATCGGCGATGTCGGCTCCTCGGGCATGAGCACCGGCGCACATCTGCACTTCGAGGTCCGGCCCGGCGGCACGAACGGTGAGGCAATCGACGCCGCCGCCTGGCTCAACGAGCACGGTGCCGCGAACCTGCCGACGGCGACCAGCGGATCACCCGCTGCCTGCAACAACGCCACTGCGGGGACGCCGGTCGGTGTCGATGGAGACCCCGACCGGCTCGTCGACGATCCCACCAGCTCGGGCAAGATCACCGCCCGCCTGCTCCACCTCTACCAGCAGACCCTCGCCACGTTCCCCGACACCGGCTGGGGCTGCTACTCACCGCGCCCCGGCACCAAGTCCGAGCATCCCCTCGGCAGGGCGTGCGACATCACCTTCGGCAACCGCATCGGCCAGCGACCCAACCCAGAACAGCTCGACGCCGGCTGGAAGGTCACCAACTGGATGAAGGACAACGCCGACGTGCTCGGCGTCGAGTACCTGATCTGGCAAGGCCAAATCTGGTCCCTCGCCCGCGACTCCGACGGCTGGCGACCGTACAACGGCGGAGGCATGCACGACCCCGCCTCCATCACCGGAGGCCACTACGACCACCTCCACGTCACAGTCAAGGTGGGGTGATCGGCGATGGGTGTCTTCCCCGACTTCGACGGGCTCGGCGGTATCGGAGACCTCCGCGCCGTGGTCGGCGCGCTCCTGACGTTCGTCCTGATCGTCGCCGTCCTCATGCTGATCGTCTCGGCGATCGTCTGGGCCATCGCAACGGCCCACGGCAACTACGCCACCGCCAGCAAGGGACGAATCGGAGTCCTCGTCGCCGTCGGTGCCGCCGTCCTCACCGGAGGCGGCGTCGCCTGGATGAACTGGCTCCTCAACCTCGGCCAACAGCTCTGACACCGAACACCTCTGAGCCCGTTGATGCCCACGTCCTCACCGGCGTGGGCATTGCTATTCCGTCGCCGAGGGGTCACGGGTGCACCTGTGGCGTGTACCCCGTCTGCGAGTTCGTGGGCGGGCCGCCCGTCGCTAAGGAGTCCTACCGTGTTCGATCTGCTCGCCAACGTCATGTCCGCGCCGTTGCTGGTGCCGATGGACATCAACATTGACCCCAACACCGACGGCCTGCCGGGGATCAACCAGTTGCGAACCATCGTCGGCGCGGTGATGACCATCGGCCTGATCCTGTCCGTGCTCGCGCTGATTGTGTCCGCGATCGTGTGGGGCTTCGGCGCGAACTCGTCGAACCCGCACCTCGCCTCGCGCGGGAAGATCGGCGTCCTCGTCTCCTGCGGTGCTGCGGTGATTTGCGGCGCGAGCGTGACGCTCATCAACTTCTTCTGGAACGTCGGCCAGTCCGTCTGACCCGCCCCGTCGTCGAGAGCTGGTGTTCGTGATGGGCGTGTGCGACGTTCCCGTGATCTCCTCGGTCTGCGATGCCGTCGGCGAAGGAGCTGCGTCTCTGGTCGCGGCCCCGTTCGACTGGCTCGCCCAGGCGATGGGTGCCGCCGCGGGGTGGCTGTTCGAGGCGGTCTGGTCGGTCTTCGACACCACGACGCTGGTGGATGTCACCAAGCCCGGTTACATCGCCGTCTACAACCTGTTGTTCGGTATCGCGGTCTTCGTGATGCTGATCTTCTTCTGCCTCCAACTCATTACCGGGCTGATCCGACGCGACCCCACCGCCCTCACCCGCGCCGCCCTGGGTCTGGCGAAGTCCGTCCTCGGGTCGTTCGTGGTCATCACGCTGACGGCGCTGCTGCTGGAGGTCGTTGATCAGCTGTGCATCGGGATCGTGCAGGCCGCCGGGGAAACGACCGAGTCGATGGGCGACAAGATCGCCCTGCTCGCTGCGGGGCTGGTCGGGATCAATATCGCCGCTCCCGGCGTGGGCGCGATCATCACGATCTTCATGGCCGGGCTCGCGATCACTGCCGCCGCGATCGTGTGGCTGTCCCTGCTCGTCAGGAAGGCGCTGCTGTTGGTGGCGGTCGTGTTCGCGCCGCTCGCGTTTAGCGGCGCGTCGTGGGATGCCTCGCGGGGGTGGATCGGGAAGTGGGCGATGTTCGTGGTCGCGCTGATCTGCTCCAAGCTCGTGCTCGTCGTGATGTTCCTCGTCGCGATCACCCAAGTCTCCGCACCGATCGACGCCGACCTCGCCTCGGTCAGCGACCCCATCGCGGGAATCGTGCTGATGGCGATGGCCGCATTCGCCCCGTATCTCACGTACAAGTTCATCGCGTTCGTCGGGTTCGACATGTACCACGCGATCGGCTCCGAGCAGGATGCCAAGAGCGCCCTCAACCGTCCGATCCCCGTCCCGACCAAGCCGCAAGGCGGCGGCGACCCGAAGAAGGTGCTCGACGGAGCCAGCAGTGGCGGCGGGAACGCGGGCGGAGGTTCTGGTGGAGGAAGCAGCGCCCCGCCACCGCCGAAGACCCCGGCACCGGCACACGCCGCGAGCGGCGGAGGTGCCGCCGCTGGTGGAGGGGCCGCAGCCGGCGGGGGCGGCGCAGCCGCGGCCGGTCCCGTCGCGGCAGGCGTCGTGGTCGGGGCGAGTGTCGCCAAGGGTGCCGCGACCGCCGGGCCGAAAGCCGGAACCGCGCTGGGAGCCCAGGGCGAGCACGCCGCCGACGCCGCCGCGCAGACACCGCCACCTCCCGCAGCCTCGCCTGCGGCACCGCCGTCGAGCCCGGCACCACGACCGCCGAGCACCGACCCGTCACCGCCACCGAAGCAGCCCCCGCCGCCCGCGCCACGCCCACCGAAGGAGTAGACGATGAGCAGCACGAACCACGACCGTCCCACCGCGGGCGAACTCGTGCCGGTGAAGTTCTCCCGCCTCACCCGCCGCGGTGTCCTCCTCGGTCTGTCGCTGACCCAGCTCATCACGCTCGCCATCGGCGGAGCCACACTCATCGGCGCGTTCTACGCCGGCGGCGGGATGCTGCTCGCCTACACCGCCCCCATCTGGGTACTCGCCGCCGCACTGACCTGGATACCCATCGCGGGCCGGCCCATCGTGGAATGGCTACCCATTGCCTGCTGGTGGCTGTGGCGCACCACCGGCGGGCAACTGCTCTACCGACACAGGATCGTCGTCCCACGCCCCGTCGGAACCCTCGCCCTGCCAGGCGACATGGCGCGACTGCGCGAATACACCGACCCCGACACCAGCGCCGGAATGATCCACGACCCCCACGCCGCAACCTTGACCGTGGTGTGCGAGGTCACCCATCCCGCGTTCGTGCTCCTCGACCCCGGCGAACAGGAACGCCGCGTCAGCTCCTGGGGTCGCGTCCTGGCCACCGTCTGCCGCTCCGGGCGGATCGCGACGCTACAAGTCCTCGAACGCACCCTCCCAGACTCCGGCACCGGACTCGCCGAATGGTGGGCCACCCACGGCACCCCGGACGGCTCGTGGGCGGCCGACACCTACGCAGAACTCATCGACCGCGCCGGCCCAGCCGGCGAACGGCACGCCACCACACTCTCGCTATCACTGGACATGAAGACCAGTGCGCGGCAGATCAGGACCGCGGGCGGCGGGATTCGTGGTGCTGCCGCCGTGCTGCGGCAGGAGATGAACACGCTCGTCGCCGCGCTCCGCTCCGCCGACCTCTCGCCGTCGGGATGGCTGACGCCGGGGCAGATCGCGGTGATGCTGCGCTCCGCCTACGACCCCGCTATCGCCGCCACGCTGGAACGCCACGGCAGGCTCGGCCAATCCCTTGCGACCGCAGGGCCGGTCGCGGTCACCGAGACTTGGGGCAAGCTCCGCACCGACTCCGCCCACCACGCAGTGCTCTGGGTCAGCGAGTGGCCCAGGTCGCTCGTCTATCCGGGATTCCTGTCGCCGGTGCTGCTGTCCACCGGCATCCAGCGGTCGTTCTCGCTGATCTGCACCCCCATGCGTTCCGACGCCGCTGCTCGCGACATCCGCAAGAAGAAGGTCGAGCACATCTCCGACCAGGCCCAGCGCGCGAAGATCGGCCAGATCGAAGACGCCTCACAGACCGCCGAGTACCACGACGTGCTCCAGCAAGAAGCCGACCTCACCGCCGGACACGGCATCCTCCGCTACACCGGCCTCATCGCCGTCTCCGCACCCACCGTCGAAGAACTCGACGCCGCCGTCGCCGCCATCGAGCAAGCCGCGATCCAGGCATCTTGTGAGACCCGGCTGCTCGTCGGCCAGCAAGCCGCCGCCTTCACCGCCGCTGCGCTCCCGCTCTGCCGGAGGGTCTGACGGGTCTTACGTGCCTCGCAGTGTGAAGCCCGTACCAAACGACTACGCGCTGTCCCTCGTGCGGTCGGCGATTGACCTTGGAGCGTCGACCTGCCGCGGACGAACGAGAACATACTCGCCGTCAGGGGTCATGCTCTCGCGCAGCAGCTCAACGACGCGCACGAGCGTCGCATCGTCAATCGTCGGTCCGTCCAGAGCGGCGCGGACCGCGTCTTCCAACTCGCTTGGAAGCACCTCGTCGTCGATGCGGACATTGGCGAGCATTGATCGCGCGCGAGCTGCGTATTGGTCCGCCAGCAACGCTGAAAGAAGAATCGCCTGGTACTGCTCCGCCGTCATGCTCTGTGGGCTGCGCGCCAGCTCTTCCGACGGTGGCTCATTATGCTCGGCGAGCGGACCTTCAAGGTACGCAGTAGGAACCTCATCTACCTTGCCGACTTCGACAGAGAACGTCTGCCGTGGCGGTCGAGTTGTGGCCCACTTCCACAGTCTTGAGACACCGAGGACCGCGGCGTCCACCGCAACATCAACTCCACGTTCAATGTAGGGCGCTAACGCCTCCATGATTGCGTCGCCGACTTGGTACCGGAACTCCTGACCGGGCGAAGGGCGCGCTGGTACCAAGGGTCCGCGCGACCGCACGATCTCGTCGATGTCGGCTGGGCGAGACTCAGTAGGACCGAGCAGGTTCTTGGTGTCGTCGTCACGGAGCAGGTCCCGTTCATACCCACGGGTCGCCCGCGACTCGGAACGGTGGGTTCCCTCGCGACGCCGCACCCAACGCAGCTCTTCGTCGTCGTTCATGCCTCACCTCCTCGGTGGTCGAAGTTTACCGGCGTCGAGCGCGGTGGGCTGGAGGAATGAGAAGCCCCTTGCTGCTGAATGCCTCAAATGATCTGCGGGTGCACGGGGGCGCACCTCGTGGGTGACATGACCTACCGATGGAGGCCACCATGCCCACGTTCTTCGATTCGACCGCGGATGCAGCGGAGGCATCCGAAGCCTTGCGCGGACTCGCGCACCCGAGCCGGGGGTTCGATCAGCCCGCCGAGATGTACGGGGTGATCGGTGATCTGTCCTCGGGGATGCGCTCGCTGCGGCAGGCACTCGATCAGATCGCCGATGTTCACGAGCGCAAGGTCGCGCACGCCTTCAATGACGCCGGAAGCCACGAGGCAGGAGTGCGTGACGCCCTCGCTGCTGCGGAGGAACTGCGTCAGGCGGCGAACCTCGTCGACCGGGCGTATGACCGGCTCGCGGAAGGGTTCATCGCCGCCGGGCGGATCGCCTGGCACCCTGAGCCCGCCGTCGAGGAGGCCGCGCCGTCTCGGTGGGTCAGTGTGGTGTTCCTTCAGGGCGAGGAGGCGGACCGGCCGTTGCGCATCCTCGGCGAGCTGGGGCATGTCGATGCGGTGGACTTCCTCGCGCAGTGGGACTACGGCGACGAGACCACGCAGGCCGCGCTGGAGAACGGGTACGTCTACGACGAGCCCGGCGAGGGCACCAACGACCGGGTGGCGCTCTCGGGCGACTACGCGCTGGTCGTCAACCCGCACGTCGGCTACGTCTCGCTCCTGCGCCGCTACACCGAACCGGAAGCAGAGCCCCAGGACGCCGAACCAGTCGGAACCCCTCCGGTGCAGGCTGGGCCGGAGTTGCTGGTGTCGTACTCGTCGCCGGGTGCCACGGAGCGGGCCGATGTGCCGACGGCGAAGCGGGATGGGTCGTGGTTCGAGCCGGCCAAGATCACGGCTGTCAAGCAGGCGCGAGGGCTGGTGCTGTGACCGAGGATCGCGCGCGGCTGCACACCGCAGTTCTGGTAGCGCCGTCGAAGGAGCGGCGGAAGCTCCGGAAGCAGCGCCGCAAGGCAGAGGCCCGGCTCCACGCCGAGCAGCGTCGGGCCGCGCTCGCCGCGGCGAAGGCGAAGGCCGAGGAGGAGCGTGCCGAGCGGCGCGCCACGGTCTACCTGCCGAAGTCTGGCGAACCGGGTGCCGCGAGGCTGCGCACTCCGGGTCGGTTCCATCTGACGCGGCATCAGGACACGTCGGCGACGCTGGCGGGTGCGTATCCGTTCGTCGCCGAGGGTGGGCTCGGTGCCGATGGTGTGTTCGTCGGCCAAGACCTGTACTCGGGCGGGAGTTTCGTCTACGACCCGTGGGTGCTCTACGCGCGCGGGATCATCACCGCGCCGAACGTGGTGCTGGCCGGGATCGTCGGCTCAGGCAAGTCCTCGCTAGCCAAGTCGCTCTACACGCGGTCGCTGCCGTTCGGGCGGCGCGTGTACGTGCCCGGCGACCCGAAAGGCGAACACACCGCCGTCGCGAACGCCGTCGGCGGACGCGCCATCGTCCTCGGGCACGGGCTCAACACTCGCCTGAACCCGCTCGACGAAGGTCACCGGCCCAGCGGACTGTCGGACGCGCAGTGGGCCTCGACCGTCGCGGCGCGGCGTCGTGACCTGATCGGCGCGCTCGCGGAGACCGTGCTCGCGCGAGGCTTGTCGCCGTTGGAGCACACCGCGATCGACATCGCCCTGACCCAGACCGTGTGGGAGAACGACGTGCCGATCCTGCCGATGGTCGTCGATCACATCCTCGCCCCCAGAAAGGATGCCGACGGCAGGCTGGCCGAGGACGGCAGGCTCGTCGGCCACGCGCTACGCCGCCTCGTCGCAGGCGACCTGGCCGGGCTGTTCGACGGCCCCTCCACGGTCGCGTTTGATCCGTCATTGCCGATGATCTCCCTCGACCTCTCGCGGGTCACCGAGAACTCGACCCTCATCTCAGTCCTGATGACGTGCTCGTCAGCGTGGATGGAATCCGCACTGCTCGACCCGAACGGTGGGCAGCGGTGGGTGATCTACGACGAGGCATGGCGGCTCATGTCCCACCCGGCGCTGTTGCGGCGGATGGATGCGCACTGGCGACTCGCCAGGCACTACGGGATCGCGAACATGCTGATCTTCCACAAGCTCACCGACCTCGACAACGTGGGCGACCAAGGCTCCGCCATGCGCTCCCTGGCCAACTCGCTGCTCGCGAACGCGGAGACGCGGATCGTGTACCGGCAGGAATCCGACCAGCTCGGACCGACCGCGACCGCCCTCGGTCTGACCGGCACTGAGCAGCAACTCTTGCCGAACCTCGGCGTCGGCCAAGGCCTGTGGCGGATCAAGGCGAGGAGCTTCGTCTGCCAGCACCAGCTCCACCCCGACGAACTCGCCCTGTTCGACACCAGCAGCCGCGCAGCCGGAGGCCACCGATGAACCTCACCAGCCCACGCCGATCCACCCCGAACGACGACGATGCCACGGCTCCCGTCGAGCTGCCGCACGTCCTCGTCACCGTCGCCGACGACGGAAGCCTCGCCGCGACGGTCGATGGAACACCACTTCCGTCACCGGACGCGGGCGCGTGGACGCGAGCGACGTTCGGGCCGCTCATGGACGCCATCACCAAGGACCGCACCGTCGCCGTCCGGGTCGAAGTTCGCGAGACCGATGGAAGTGTCTTCACCGATATCCTCCGCACACGCAAGACCCGACGCGCCGTGGCCCCGCCCGAGACCCCTGTGCCAGAGACTCGTCGGAGTCGCCACGCCCGACGAGTGCCGCGCCTGGCTGAGGTCACCGCCGAGGGGTTCGTACCCGGCGAGGATGTCGCCGTCGCGACGATCGTCTCCCACACCGACGCCACCGGAACCGGCGAGGCCCACGCACTCATCGACCTCGACGACCTGCCCGACGCAAGCGCGCCCGAGGTGATCCTCCTTGGGCGCATCTCCGGCACCCTCGCGGTGCGGCGGCTGACATGAACCAGCGGCAAGCCGGGAGCATGGGCGACGAACTCACCAACGCCGCCCTCATCGGCCTGATCGGCATGTTCGGGATCGCTCTCGTCCTCCGCGCGGCCGGCAGCGTCGCCGCGCTCCTCACCGGCACACCGCAACCAGACGCCGGCGCAGCGGCGGGGCTCGCCGTACTGTTCAACCCCGGCGATCCAGCGACCGCGCTCGGTGCCGACGGACTCAACCCGCTCGTCTACTGGCTCGTCAGCACGACACTGCTCGGCGGACTCGCAGCCGGGATCGTCTGGGTCTGGATCGTGCTGCGCCGCCACACGCGGAAGACCGAGACCGACCCGCACCGACTCGCGGGGATCGCGACCAGCCACGAGGTCAAGACCGCCGCATCCGCGAAAGCACTGCTTCACCGCGCGGCCACGCTGCGGCCCTCCTTGGAGTCGCCAGCACCGCAGGATGTCGGCTACCTGCTCGGTGCCAGTCGTGGAACGAAGGTCTGGGCATCGGTCGAAGACTCGATCCTGCTGATCGGCCCGCCCCGCTCAGGCAAGGGCCTGCATGTCGTCATCAACGCGATCCTCGACGCACCCGGAGCGGTCGTCACCACCAGCACCAGGCCCGATAACCTCACCGCGACCCTCCGCGACCGACGCCGCAAGGGCGGGCCGGTCGCCGTGTTCGACCCGCAACACCTCGCCGAAGGCATCCCCGCCGGGCTGCGCTGGTCGCCCATTCGCGGGTGCGACGATCCGCTGACCGCGATGATCCGCGCCAACGGCCTCGCCGCCGCCACAGGCCTCAGTGCTGGCGGGGTCGAGTCCGGCGGGTTCTGGGAGGGCAAGACCCGCACAGCACTCCAGAGCCTGCTGCACGCCGCCGCGCTCGACGGCCGCCAGCCGGCCGAGCTGTTCAGGTGGACTCTTGATCCCAGCGCGGCGTCGGAGGCCGTCGCGATCCTCAACTCGCACCCGAACGCCGCGATGGGCTGGGACGACTCGCTAGCCGCGATGATCGACGCCGACCCCAAGACCCGTGACAGCATCTGGCAAGGCGTCTCCCTCGCCCTCTCCGCGCTCGCCGACCCCCGCGTGCTCGATGCCGTCACGCCGGGTCCACATGAGCACTTCGACCCCGAGACCTTCCTCACCGAGCAAGGCACCCTCTACCTGCTCGCCACCGGGGCGGGTGCGGGAGCCTCCGCGTCGCTGGTCGCGGCGTTCGTCGAAGACCTCATCGAAACCGCCCGACGGCTCGCCGCACGCTCACCGGGAGCCCGGCTCGATCCGCCGCTGTTGCTCGCGCTTGATGAGATCGGGAACCTCGCGCCGCTGCCGTCACTGCCGACGCTCATGGCCGAAGGCGGCGGCACCGGGATCACGACCATGCCGGTCTTGCAGTCCCTCGCCCAGGCTCGCGACAGGTGGAGTGAGCATCAGGCCGGCGCGATCTGGGACGCCAGCATCGTCAAGATCATCCTCGGCGGCGC
>MDSY01058743.1_pt1 | contig 15615 bp, 13 predicted proteins | sample 811131 | NCBI WGS metagenome assembly MDSY01 (sample SAMN05326643, study PRJNA326480) | marine metagenome | isolation source: seawater | place: Atlantic Ocean: South West | collected 2010
AAGCTTTAAAAATATCAGTTCAAAAGTCATGTTTTGAAGCCTCTCGTGAAGGAGGTTTTTTAGAAAATGAAAAAATTAAAATTACATTCCCTAAACAGATTATTAAAGTAAAAAAGGCTTGTAAGAAATTAGGAATTAATAATATAGTTGTAAATTTTGAACAGAAACTTAATACAACAGCTGAACAAGTATCGCGGCAAGCCGCAGATATAATATTAGAAGCAGTTTATGATTTACAATTTACTGATGCACTTAAAATATTAGATGGTGATGATAATGAAGCTACTGAATATTTGAGAAGAAACTCATTTGATAATTTATATAAATCATTTTATCCTAAGACTAAAAATGAAATAGAAAAAACAGGAGTAGATAAGCTTTTTGGTGTTATTATTAAAAAGTATAATCGAATCCCTTTTGTTAAAAAAGCAGATTTTGATTTATTAGATTATATTACAATAAAAACTATTGATGGTATTTTCCTCTTAATTGCTGAAAAGGAAAAAGACATTCGAAATAAACCAGATGCAAGAGTTACAGATTTATTAAAGGCCTTATTTAAATAAGCATGAAAAAATACATATACTTTATTCTAGTTGCCTGTTTTCTTTCATGTGAAAATTCAAAAGAAACAAAAACCATTATACTGTCTAAAGCATCTGCTAATTATGTAAATTGGTTGTCAGATCCTTATATAAATATTATTAATGCATATGATTGTACTAATTTAGATAGTATTTTATTACTTGCTAATGGTATTGTTTTAACTGGAGGAGAGGATATTAATCCATTAATGTACGGAGACAGTTCTAATCTTCAACTTTGTGAGAAAATGGATTTTCGTAGAGACACTATAGAAAAGATGTTATTTGATTTTTCTTTATCTGAGCAGATTCCATTTATAGGTGTTTGCAGAGGTATGCAAATGATGAATGTTGCTTATGGAGGTACATTATATGGAGATCTTCCCACCGAAATTGGAGAGCTTGTAACGCATAGAAATAATGGGGAAGTTATGCATGATGTAGTAGTTTCATGCTTTATTCCAAAAAACACACCTATCATTTCTTATACTTCTTCTAGTAATTTTGATTATACAGCTATGATTTTTCCTCAATCTTCATTTGCAGATACTATATTTTCTGTTAATTCCTGGCATCACCAAGGCCTAAAAGACATTGCAGAAGGGATCAAGGTAATTGCTAAATCATACGATGGTTTACCTGAGGCTGTAGCTATGAATAAGGATATACATCCTTTTATGATTGCTGTGCAATTTCATCCAGAAAGATTAGGTGAGGATAATGCTATACACAAAAACATGCGTACTCGTTTTTTCGAAGCTATTTATGATTCAGGATTCTATTAGTTTTCTCTATCTTTGTTTTAGATGAAAATTAGTAAAACATTACTTATTATTTTAGATGGTTGGGGTCATGGTGATAAATCAAAATCAGATGTTATTTATAATGCAGATACTCCTTTTATAAACTCTTTATATAAAAAATGTCCTAATTCAGAACTTTTAACTGACGGAGAAAAAGTTGGGCTTCCAGATGGGCAAATGGGTAATTCAGAAGTTGGCCATTTAAATATTGGAGCAGGAAGAATTGTTGATCAAGATTTAGTTAAAATTAATAATGCTTGTAAAGATGAATCTATTTCTTTAAACAAAAGTTTAAATGAATCTTTTGAATATGTAAATCAAAATAAATCTTCACTTCACTTAATTGGTTTAGTTTCAGATGGAGGAATCCATTCTCACCAGAACCATCTATATAAGTTATGCGAATTAGCTAATAAAAAACAAGTTAAAAATGTTTACGTACATATATTTACAGATGGAAGAGATTGTAACCCGCGATCTGCTAAAAAGTTCATTCAACAATTAGAGAAGAATTTAAATGGCGCTAGAATAGCCACTGTTTCAGGCAGATACTATGCTATGGATAGAGATAAAAGATGGAGTAGAATTAAAAAATCTTATGATGCTATGGTACATAGTATTGGAGAAAAATCTGAAGATATCATTGACAAGATTCAAAGCTATTATGATAAAAATATAACAGATGAATTTATTTTACCTACAGTATGTGTAGATGAAAATAATAACCCTATTGCTCAAATAAAGAACGGGGATGGAGTGATTTGTTTTAATTTCAGAACAGATAGGTGTAGAGAAATAACATCAGTATTATCGCAAAAAGATCATGATAAATTTGATATGCATAAATTAGATATTCATTATACTACAATGACGAATTATGATAATTCTTATAAAGATGTTAATGTAATATTTGATAAAAAAAATCTTAAAAGTACTCTTGGTGAGATCTTGCAAAATCATGAACTTACTCAAACTAGGATAGCAGAAACAGAAAAAAATCCTCATGTAACTTATTTTTTCTCAGGAGGAAGGGAAGATAAATTTATTGGTGAAAGAAGGTTGATGATTGATTCACCTAAAGTTGCAACGTATGACTTACAACCAGAAATGAGTGCCAATGAACTGACTTTAAAGACAATTGCTGAGATTAAAAAAATATCTCCTAACTTTATTTGTTTGAATTTCGCTAATGCAGACATGGTTGGACATACTGGAGATTACAATGCAATAAAAAAAGCAGTTGAAGTAGTTGATTGCTGTACAAGAAAAGTTGTTGAAGAGGCTGTTAGTAAGTGTTATAGCGTTATGATAATAGCTGATCATGGAAATGCTGATTTTGCTGTAAACAATGATGGATCTCCAAATACTGCCCATAGTTTAAATCCCGTGCCATGCTTTATTGTTAATTCAAAATACAAGAATATTAAAAATGGAATTTTAGCAGATGTTGCGCCAACGATTTTAAAATTAATGGGAATAGAACAACCAAAAGAAATGACAGGTAATAGTTTAATATAAATAATATGAAAAACATTAAAGAGTATATAGAAGAAAATAAAAATAGATTTATTGATGAATTAATAGAGTTGTTAAAAATACCATCAATAAGTGCTGACCCGGCGTATAAAGACGATGTTTTAGATTGTTCAAAAGCGGTTGCTAAATCGTTAGAACATGCTGGAGCAGAAAATATTGAGATATGTCCAACTGCAGGATATCCTATTGTTTACGCTGATAAAATAATAGATGTTAATCTTCCTACAGTTTTAGTTTATGGTCATTACGATGTTCAGCCTGCAGATCCAATAGAACTTTGGGAAAGCGGTCCATTTGATCCAGTAATTAGGAAAACAAAAACTCATCCCGAGGGAGCTATTTTTGCAAGAGGAGCGTGTGATGATAAAGGACAGTTCTATATGCATGTTAAAGCTTTTGAGTTAATGATTAATACTGATAATTTACCTTGTAATATTAAATTTATGATTGAAGGAGAGGAGGAAGTAGGATCACAAAACCTATCTACCTTTGTCATTGCAAATAAGAAAAAACTATCATGTGATGCCATATTAATTTCAGATACTGGAATCCTCTCTAATGACACCCCTTCAATTACTACTGGATTAAAAGGACTAAGTTATCTTGAGGTTGAAGTTACAGGCCCTAATAGAGATCTTCATTCTGGGCTCTATGGTGGTGCAGTTGCAAATCCTATTAATATATTATGTGAAATGATAGCATCTATGAAAGATGCTGATAACCATATTTCTATTCCTGGATTTTATAATAATGTTATTGAACTTACAAAAAAAGAGCGTGAAGAAATTGCGCGAGCACCTTTTTCATTACAAGACTATAAAGATGCTCTAGAATTATCTGACACACACGGAGAGAAGGGTTACACTACAATGGAAAGAACAGGTATTAGACCAACTTTAGATGTAAATGGTATTTGGGGAGGCTATATTGGAGAAGGAGCAAAGACAGTAATTCCTTCTAAGGCATTTGCTAAAATATCTATGAGGTTAGTTCCAAATCAATCAGATAAAGAGATAACTAAATTATTTTCTGATTATTTTAAAAATATAGCCCCTAAAAGCGTTAGTGTTAAAGTAACTCCTCATCATGGTGGAGAGCCATATGTTTCTCCTACAGATATAATAGCTTATAAAGCAGCCAGTCAAGCTATGGAAAAAACTTTTGGAATAAAACCTGTTCCGGTTAAGGCTGGTGGTAGCATTCCTATTGTTGCTCTTTTTGAAAAAGAATTAAATGTGAAATCAATATTATTAGGTTTTGGTTTGGATAGTGATGCAATTCACTCTCCCAATGAACATTATGGTATATTTAATTACTTAAAAGGTATTGAAACAATTCCTCATTTCTTTTGGAATTTCACTAAAATGTTTAATTCTAATTGATTAAGTGATGGTTTTTTTTACGAGATTAATTTTTTTAGTAGTAATAATTTTTTCTATAAGTTGTAATAGTCAGAATAATCAGATTCTAAATCTTAATTCAGAACATATGTATACGAATTCTTTAATTAACGAAACAAGTCCATACCTTCTACAACACGCACATAATCCTGTTGAGTGGTATCCATGGAATGAAGAAACTTTAGCTAAAGCGAAAGAAGAAGATAAGTTGTTGCTTATAAGTATTGGTTACTCGGCTTGTCATTGGTGTCATGTAATGGAGCATGAAAGTTTTGAAGACAAAGAAGTAGCTAAAGTTATGAACGAAAACTATATATGTATAAAAGTTGACAGAGAGGAACGACCAGATATAGATCAAATATATATGACAGCAGTTCAGCTCATGAATCAAAGAGGTGGATGGCCACTAAATTGTATCGCGCTTCCTGATGGAAGACCTTTTTGGGGCGGAACTTACTTTAGAAAAGATGATTGGAAAAAACAAATCCTTGGTCTTGCCAATGTTTATAAAAATGATAGAGAAAGTGTGATAGAGTTTGCAGAAAAACTCTCAAAAGGAATTCAGGATGTAGAGAAAATTATAAAAAACCCAAGAAAAGAGGTTTTTTCATTAAATGATCTAGATAAGATGATTAAGCCTTGGGTTAAAGATTTTGATAATTTAGATGGTGGAAGTGATAGGGCTCCTAAATTTCCCATGCCAAATGCTTATGATTTTTTACTTCGGTATGCTCATATTTCTAATAATAAAGAAGTGTTAAAGCATATTGAGCTTACTTTAAACAAAATGGCTTTTGGGGGTATTTATGATCAGATAGGAGGTGGTTTTTCACGATACTCAGTAGATAAATTTTGGAAAGCTCCACATTTTGAAAAAATGTTATATGATAATGGTCAGCTAGTTAGTTTGTATGCTCAAGGATATTTGAAATTTAAAAATCCTATATATAAAGAAATTGTTTTTGAGAGTTTAGATTTTGTAGAAAGAGAATTGCTTGATAAGACAGGTGCTTTTTATTCAGCTTTAGATGCTGATAGTGAAGGTGAGGAGGGTAAATTTTATGTTTGGAGTGAAGCTGAGTTACAAAACACCATTAATAATAGTTATAATATTTTCAAAGATTATTATAATGTTAATAGTAGTGGACTTTGGGAGCATGGAAATTATATTTTGCTACGAAATAAATCAAAATTAGAGATAGCAAAAAAACACAATATTTCTATTGATGATTTAGAGGTTAAGATTTATGAGTGGAAAAAAACACTTATGAAAGCTAGAGATAAAAGAATTAGACCGGGATTAGATGATAAGTCATTAACATCTTGGAATGCACTTATGTTAAAAGGTTATGTTGATGCGTATATGGCATTTGAAAATAAAAATCATTTAGATATAGCATTAAAAAATGCAAATTTCATTGTAGATACTCAATTAAATAAAGATGGAAAATTATGGCACTCTTATAAAGATGGAAAATCTACTATTAATGGATATTTAGAAGATTATTCACTAACGATTTCCGCTTTTATTAGACTTTATGAAGCAACATTTGACCAGAAATGGTTGAATTTATCAGATAAGATGATGCAATATGCAATCACCCATTTTTATGATACAGAATCATCTATGTTTTTTTTCACATCTGACTTAGACCCTAAGTTAGTTGCTAGAAAAATGGAAATAAATGATAATGTGATTCCCGCATCTAATTCAGTAATTGCAAATTCACTTTTTGATTTAGGGATTATTCTAGATAATAATAATTATCAAAAAATGGCTATAACAATGCTAAATAATGTAAAACCTAAAATGAGTTCTTACGCTTCTGGCTATGCTAATTATGGAACCTTATTAATTAAAGTTGCAAGTCCTTATTTTGAGGTTGCTATCGTTGGAGAGAATGCTCATAAGAAAGCTCTAGATTTTAATAAGATGTATTCGCCTAATAAAATATTCTTAGGAAGCATTCAAGAAAGCCTATTACCTCTTTTAGAAAATAAATTTATTGATGGAGAAACAATTATTTATGTCTGTGAAGATAAAGTTTGTCAATTACCAACATCAAGTATTATTGAGGCACAAAAGTTATTGAAATGAAAAAAATCTTATTTAAAGAAAATCAAAAGTTTAATCAAAAATGGTTGTGGATAATCCTTTCTCTTGCAACAATTACTCCAATATCAATGCTTATTCTTGATGAGGGTTTTAAATTAGATACTACTAATTTTGTACTTATCTCTATTATGTTATTACCACTCTTCTTAATTTATTTTATTGAATTAAGAGTTGAGATCTCTAGAGAAAGTTTAAGGTATCAGTTTTATCCTTTTCATCTTAGAGTTTATCAAATTAAACATGATGAAATTGACACATATGATCAAATAATTTATTCGCCTTTGAAAGATTATGGCGGCTGGGGAATTAATCATACAGCTAATGGGTCAGTCTATAATATTAGCGGAAATAAAGGCGTTAAGATGATTTTAAAAAATGGAAAGAAAATTCTTTTTGGAAGCCAGAAAACAAAAGAATTTTATCAAGCTCTAGATCAGCTTACTGGACAATAATTAAAAAGTAATTTTTCCTTCCTTTTTGCACAAGTATATATTTTGTGTTAATTAAGCTGTTCTCAGATAATTTAAAATCTTCCGATATTTTTTCTTTATTAATACTAACAGCATTTGATTTTATCATTCTTCGCGCATCACCTTTACTTTGAAATATTGATGTCTTCTCAGCTAATAAGTCTAGTAAGCCTACTTCTAAATCATTTTTACTAATATTAAATTGAGGCACTCCTTCAAATACAGATAATAATGTACTTTCATCTAAATCTTTAAGATCTTCGGATGTTGATTTCCCAAATAAGATAGAAGAAGCTTTTAGAGCCATGTCTAAATCTAATTGACTATGTACTCTAATTGTTATGTCTTCAGCTAATTTTTTTTGAAGCAGCCTTAGGTTTGGAGAAGTATCATGCTCTTTAATTATTCCATCAATTTCTTTTTTAGTTTTAAGTGTGAAAATTTTAATATATTTTTTAGCATCTTGATCTGATGAATTTAACCAAAATTGATAAAATTTGTAAGTCGATGTTTTGTTTTTATCTAACCACACATTACCTTCTTCAGTCTTTCCAAATTTTCCTCCATCTGCTTTTTTAATTAATGGTGTTGTGACAGCAAAAGCCTCACCACTTTCTTTTCGGCGTATAAGTTCTGTTCCTGTAACAATATTGCCCCATTGATCAGACCCCCCAAGTTGAACTTTGCAGTTTTTGTTTTTCCAAAGCCAATAGAAGTCGTATCCTTGAACTAGTTGATAGGTAAATTCTGTAAAACTCATCCCAGTTTCAAGTCTTGATTTGACTGAATCTTTAGCAATCATATAATTAATTGAAATATGCTTTCCAATATCACGAATAAAACTTAGAAAGTTAAGATCCTTAAACCACATATAATTATTTACGATTACAGCTGAATTATCACCACAATCAAAATTTAAAAATTTCTCTAACTGATTTTTTATGCACTCTAAATTATGATCTAATGTTTCTTTGTCAAGCAGATTCCTTTCTTTCGATTTCCCCGAAGGGTCTCCTACCATTCCTGTTGCTCCACCCACAAGAACAAAGGGCTTGTGACCAGATTTTTGAAGATGAATAAGAATCATTATTTGAACGAGGCTACCTATGTGTAGGGATTCTCCTGTTGGGTCAAATCCAATATATGCAGATGTTAATTCTTTCTCAAATTGCTCTTCTGTACCAGGCATAATGTCATGTATCATGCCTCTCCATTTTAATTCCTGTACAAAATTCATTAGTAGTTTTTTTTCAAAAATAACCAATATATATATATAATTATAATTAATACATTCAGGTCTTATGTGTATTTTTGTGATTATGATTTTTTTAACAGGAGGAACAGGATTAGTTGGCTCTCATATACTTCTAAAGTTATGTGAGAAAAATATTTCTGTTAGAGCTCTAAAAAGACCATCAAGTTCTTTAAATGTTTGCAGAAAAATATTTAATTATTATGAGCGTCAGGATCTTTTCAATACTATTGAATGGTGTACGGGCAATATTAATGATGTCCCATTTTTAGAGTCTAGTATGTCATCTTGTGAGTACATAATTCATGCAGCTGCATTAGTTTCTTTTAATAAATCTGATCTTGAGAATCTCAAGAAAATTAATATTGAAGGCACATCCAATATCATGAACGTTGCTTTAGATTTAGATATTAAAAAGTGTATTTATATTAGCTCCATAGCAACATTAGGTATTAACCCTAATATTGAAGAAATAAACGAAGATTGTGATTTTAAATTTACTAATAAAGAAAGTAATTATTCTATTAGTAAATATTATGCAGAGCAAGAGGTCTGGCGAGCATGTCATGAAGGCTTAGATGTTGTAATTCTAAACCCGTCAGTTATTTTAGGTCCTGGAGATTGGAACAAGGGGAGTTCCAAAATTTTTCAACGAATTTTTAATGGATTAAAATTTTATACCTCTGGTAGTACTGGATTTGTTGATGTTATTGATATTGCAAATATCACTATACTTTTTTTACATAATAATATTAAAAATGAGAGATTTATTCTTAACGGTACTAATCTTAAGTATAGAGATGCTTTTAACTTAATAGCTGATGAGTTTAGTCTTAAAAGAGCGAGTATTAAAGTTACACCATTAATAAAAGAGTTAGCATGGAGATTAGAAGCTATAAGATCATTTTTTCTACAAAACTCACCACTATTAACGAAAGAAACAGCAGAAAGTTCTATGACAATAAAATCTTATTCATCTACCAAGATTAAAGAAAAATTAGATTATAATTTCATTTCATTTAATGATTCTATTAAGAAATATTGTAAGTTTTTTAAATCTGACTTACTCTAATTGTGATTTTTCATTTTTGAGCTCCTCAATTGCATTTCCATAGATTATCTGAAGTTGGTCATCACTTAATGAGTAATGATTTAGAGATATTTTAAATGCATCATAATCCGTCAAATTCTTTTTAAAAATTGAATCATAATTGTTTTGTAAAATTTTATTTGCAAGCTCTTTATTTTTAAATTTATTTAACTCATAATTAGCTTCAATTAAATGAATTTCTTTTATGATTTTTGTGAAATTATTTATTGGAATTATATTCTTCAGATTATCCTTTTCATTATTTGAGCATGAGGTAAGGATAATCAGTAAAAATAAAGTAGTTTTTTTCATTTGTTAAAATTAATTTAAAGATAGGAAATACACAAATAGCTATTGATAACTTGTTATTCAAATTTTCAGCAAATATATTATAGTCTTTCTAAATAGTTATATTTGAATTCTAATCTTAATAATAAAAATAATGAAAAATTTAATGTATTTAATAGTAGCTGGTTTTCTTTTTGTCTTTAGCGCATGTAGTGGGGGTGCAAGTACAGAAGAGGCTGCTGCTGATGTAGTTGTAGAAGAGGCTGCTCCTGCTGCTGCTGCTGCAGCACAAGAAGTTGTTAATGAAGACACTGTTGCAGAGGAAGCACCTGCTGGACATTCTCATTAATTTTAGTTAATTTAAAAAAGGCACCTATTATATATAGGTGCCTTTTCTAGTTTTAAATAGTCTAACTAAATATAAATTAAGATGAAAAATTATTTTTTAATAGGATTCTTTACATTTTTTCTCTCGTGTAATAGTAACCCAAACAATACTACTATTTCGAATGAAGTAGACAAGGTAAAAGTTGTAGATTTAGGCTGTAAAGATGGTGGTATATGTTTAGCAGATCATTCTTGCTGCGCTCCAAAAGAAGATTAATTTTATTAGTATTTATCTTTCAAATACTAATCTCATCCCTTTTTTAGTTTCATCGAAGTTTCCATTTTCATAGGCTATATGCCCATTAATAATTGTATGCGTGATTTTACCTTGTAGAGTTTCACCTTCAAAAGGGGACCATTTGCATTTTGAAAGTATATTTTGTTTAGTTACTTGATATTCCTTATTAAGATCTACTAGAACTAAATCTGCATAATAATTTTCTTTAATAAATCCTCTGTTATAAATATTAAAACAAATAGCGGGGTGGTGACACATTTTATCTACAACTTTTTCAATAGATATTTTTTTATTTTTTACAAATCGCAGCATAACTCCTAAAGCATGTTGAACAAGTGGCCCTCCCGATGGAGCTTTTAAATATTTATTATCTTTCTCATCATATGTATGAGGAGCATGATCTGTCGCTATAACATCAATAGTGTCATCAAGCATTGCTTCAAACAAAGCATCTTGATCTGATTTTTGTTTAATAGCAGGGTTCCACTTTATAAAAGTCCCTTTTTGTGCATAGTCCGTTGAGTTAAAAGAAAGATGGTGAATACAGACTTCAGAGGTTATTCTTTTTTTCTCTAGTTTTATACTATTACTAAAAAGTGAGATTTCTTTTTTTGTTGATAAATGAAAAACATGAAGTCTAGTATTGTGTTTTTTAGCTAATTTAACTGCTAGTGATGATGAGCTATAGCACGCATCTTCACTTCTAATTTCTGCATGCATTTCAATCGGTATATTTTCACCATACTTTTCTATAGCGTTTTGCGTATTTTTTTTAATAATATTTTCATCTTCACAATGTACCGCAATTAAACATGAAGATTTTTTAAATATCTCATCTAATATATTTTTATCATCTACAAGCATATCTCCAGTTGAAGAACCCATGAAGATTTTGATTGCACCAACATTTTTTGGGTCAGTTTTGAGCACCTCATCTAAATTATTATTTGAAGCGCCCATAAAAAAAGTAAAATTAGCTAGTGATTTTTCATCTCCAAGCTTAAATTTTTCTTCTAAAATTTTCTGTGTTAGAGATTGAGGAATTGTATTTGGCATTTCCATAAATGAAGTTATCCCTCCAGCTACTGCTGCTTTACTTTCTGAATTAATATCTGCTTTATGCGTTAATCCTGGTTCTCTGAAATGAACTTGATCATCGATCAATCCCGGTATAAGATGTAAGCCATGGGCATCAATTATCTTATCAGCAGATAAATTGATATTTAAATCAATCTTCTTTATTAAGCTATCTTCAACTAAAACATCTGACTTAAATGATTTGCCTTCGTTTACAATTGTAGCATTTTTTATAATTAGCCTCACTTATTTATTTCCAATTTTTAAAATAGCTTTTAATCTTCATCTGGATGACACCTATAAAGGCTTCAAAAAATATCCCACTACTCATTTTAGAATTCCCCTCTTGTCTGTCTGTAAATATTACAGGTACTTCTATAATCTTGAAACCATATTTCCAAGCAGTAAATTTCATTTCGATTTGAAATGCATAACCTACAAACTGTATCTTATCAAGATTTATCTTCTGCAATACTTCTTTTTTATAACATTTAAATCCAGCAGTTGAATCTTGTATAGGCATCCCGGTTATTATTTTTACATATTTAGATGCAAAAAATGACATTAAAAGCCTGCTCATAGGCCAGTTAACAATATTAACTCCATTTATGTATCTTGAACCAATTGATACATCGCCATCTGAAAGGGAACATGCTTTAAGTAATTTAATTAAATCATCGGGGTTGTGTGAAAAATCCGCATCCATTTCAAAAATATAATCATAATTATTTTTTAGTGCCCATTTAAACCCATGAATATATGCTGTTCCTAAGCCTAATTTACCAGTTCTTTCTTCAATATAAAGACTATCAGTATAATTAACTTGTATGTTTTTTACAATACTTGCAGTTCCATCTGGAGAGCCATCATCAACAATAAGGATATCAAAGTGCTCTGCTAATGAAAAAACTTTGAGAATTATTTTTTCAATGTTCTCCTTCTCATTATAAGTTGGAATAATTACTAGATTCTTTGTCATAGATTTTAATTATTTACAAATTTAATTAATCTTAATTACTATTGTTAGATCCTTTAATTATACTTTGCACCACAGATGGGTCTAATAAGGTACTAGTATCTCCAAGGTTTTTTGTTTCTCCACTAGCAATTTTTCTTAATATTCTTCTCATGATTTTTCCTGATCTAGTTTTTGGCAATCCTACTACATACTGAATCTTATCAAGCTTAGCAATTGGACCAACATGTTTGACTATAAGCTTATTAATTTCTTTATTTAATTTTAATGTGTCTGAAGGTATTTGATGACAAATAATAAACGCACATATTCCATTTCCTTTTATATCATGTGGATAACCAACTATAGCACTTTCGCATATATTTTTGTGTTCATCAATTGCGCTTTCTATTTCTGCGGTTCCTAAATTATGACCTGATACAATAAGTACATCATCTACTCTTCCCGTTATTCTAAACATCCCTTCTTCATTTTTATAACATCCATCTCCACTAAAATAGTATCCTGGAAAAGTAGAAAAATAGGTGTCTATAAACCTTTTATGATCGCCATATATTGTTCTAGCCATTGATGGCCATGGATATTTTATACATAATTTACCTTCAATATTGTTGGCTATTAGCTCCTCCCCATTATCATTAACAATACATGCTTGAACTCCAGGAAGAGGTAGTGTTGCAAAAGTTGGTTTTTCTTTTGTTATACCTGCTAGATTAGATATCATAATTCCCCCTGTCTCTGTTTGCCACCACGTGTCTACAATAGGGCAGTTTCCATTTCCGATCTCTTTAGAATACCAGTTCCAAGCATCTTCATTAATAGGCTCGCCAACAGTACCTAATACTTTCAATGATGAAAGGTCGTATTTTTTTACAAAATCTAAACCTTTTGCTTCAAGTGCTCTAATAGCTGTTGGTGCAGTATAAAAAATATTAACTTTATTTTCTTCAACAATTTTCCAAAACCTACCAGAATCTGGATATGTTGGAACGCCTTCAAACATTACAGATGTCGCACCAGAAAGAAGAGGTCCATATATAATATATGAGTGCCCGGTAATCCAGCCTATATCAGCTGTACACCAATATATATCTCCTTCACTATATTGAAATACATTTTCAAAAGAATATTGACTATAAATCATATATCCTGCAGTTGAATGAACTATTCCTTTTGGCTTACCTGTTGACCCAGATGTGTATAAGATAAATAATTCGTCTTCTGCATCCATTATTTCTGCATCTATATATTCAGCTGAGCCATTCATCTCATTATGCCACCAATAATCCCGATTGCTTTGCATCGTAACTTCTGATTTTGTTCTTTGTAAGACAATACAAGTTTTTATCGAGGGTGTTGATTGCATAGCTTCATCAGAAATATCTTTCAGAGGAGTAATTTTATTACCTCTAAAACCACCATCAGCAGTTATCAGCGCATTGCACTTTGCATCATTTATTCTGTCAGATAAAGATTTTGCTGAAAAACCAGCAAATACAACAGAGTGAATTGCTCCAATTCGAGCACATGCTAAAACTGCAATTGATAGCTCTAATACCATAGGCATATAAAGACATACTCTATCACCTTTGCGAATACCGTGTTTTTTTAAAACATTAGAAAACTTACATACTTGCTTATGAAGCTGTTTATATGTTAAATCAATACTTTTTTCATTTGGATTATTAGCAATCCATTTTATAGCAACTTGATTGCCTCTTTTTTGAAGATGTCGATCTAAACAATTTTCTGTTATATTTAGCTTTCCACCACTAAACCATTTGATTTTTGCCTCATTAAAATCCCAATCTAAAACTTCTGCCCACTTTTTTTTCCAAACAAATTTATTAGCTTTTTCTTCCCAAAATTTTTGAGGGTTTTTTGTGAATTTTTCTTTTTGATTATTGTATTCTTTTAATGATTTTATTTTCATCGTTCTATACTTTTCTTCAAATATAAGAACAAAATTTATGAACATTTATTATTTTCATATTTATACTCTCAAAATTGTTCTTAATAGCTCTTAATCTTTTTGTAAATTAGCATTCAATTAAAAATATACTTATGAAAAAATATTTACTAGTTTTTATATCACTTTTTTCTATTTCTTTTTTGTCAGCACAAAATTGTTCAGACTTGTTTTTCTCAGAATATGTTGAGGGATATGGACAAAATAAAGCAATAGAAATATATAATCCAACCTCAGCTACTATTGACCTGAGCATCTACAAGGTTGAACGCTATTCTAATGGTTCTACTAATAGTACGGGTGGAGGAGTTACTTCATTGACGGGTATGCTAGCATCAGGTGATGCTTTTGTATTAACAAATGGAGATACCGATACAACAGGTCAATTTGGATATTGTGATATGGCTCTTTATAGTTTGGGAGATATGTCTACAGGACCATATCCATCTCCAATGCATATGAATGGAGACGATGCTATCGTCTTATCAAAAGATGCTAGTATTATCGATGTAATTGGAAGGATTGGTGAGCAACCATCTTCTGGAGCTTGGACTGATGATGCAGCTTCGGGTTTTCAAATGGGTTCATGGTGGACAGCTCAACACACTTTAGTCAGAAAGAGAACTATTTTGTTAGGAGATGCTAATGGAATAGATTTATTTAATCCTAGCGTTGAATGGGATTCATTAGTTGTTGGAACCTGGAGTAATTTAGGGTCTCATACATGTGATTGTATTGATGGTTCAGTGGGACTTAACAATATTACAGAATCTTCTTATGTCATATATCCAAACCCTGCTAATATCGGAGAGGAAATCACGATAATAGCCAATACTAAAATTAAAAATATTGAAATTTTTAATGTTTTTGGAAAAAAAGTATTAACTACAAATTCAAAAAAAATTAATACAACAAAGTTTTCAATTGGCACATATATTACGCTTATTAATTTGAGTAATGGAGAAGTGATAGAAAATAAAATAATTATTAAGTAGATAAGTAATTTTAATCATCATTATGTTAATTGACAATTAGCATTCACTGCTAATATATATGAAAAAATATTTTTTTTTATTTTTAATTTTATGTTTTGTTTTTCAACTAAAAGCTCAAACTACTTTAACTGGAAAAGTAACTGACGCCATAAGTGGAGAGCCCTTAATTGGTGCTACTATATTATACGGTAAAGGAATGGGTACAGCTACTGATGTTGAGGGCTTTTTTTCATTGTCAGTTCCGAAAGGTGAGAGGAAAATACAAGTTTCTTATGTGGGTTATAAGGCTATAAGTAAAATCTTATTAGTTAACAAAGAAACACAAATATTAGATTTCAAATTAAAAACAATATTATTAAATGAAGTTCAAGTAGTTGCTGATATTGCTATAGATAGAGAAACTCCAGTTGCTTTTTCAACGATTCCTATGAAAA
>MDSY01008875.1_pt1 | contig 15614 bp, 13 predicted proteins | sample 811131 | NCBI WGS metagenome assembly MDSY01 (sample SAMN05326643, study PRJNA326480) | marine metagenome | isolation source: seawater | place: Atlantic Ocean: South West | collected 2010
TCTGAAGTTTCTTACGGTTTTTTTGTCTTTACTGATAGCGGCAAGTTGCTGTTCAGTTTGCAGGAACTGGGAAAGGTCTATACCCTCAGCTTCGGCCACGGCTTCATGCATATTTTGATGGCGGCTGTAAGAAAAGTTTATCTCTTTTGCCACACCTTTGAACTTATAACGTACTTTATGGGCCATGTTCTACTCAAGTTGGTCGATGTAATTCAAAAACTGTTTAACCGCTATTATAAACTCAATTAGCGCTAATAATTAACGTGTTAAAAAAAGCGGGTGGCAAAACCGTAGCGTGAGGTGTCCGATGAAGAATTTAGTAGCTTTAAAGAAGCGCTAGCCTTGCCAGTGCGACATACCAAATAAAGAAAAGCCGGCTGAGCCAGCTTTATTTCGACAATGATGAAAGCCTTGATAGGGCGATTGAGGCGCAACCCCTGAAAAGCTGTTCAATGGTTTTGCACTCCTGAGGCAAAGGTCGCGCGTTCGAATCGCGCCGGGTGTGCCATTTTCAAAGGGCTGCAGCCTGATTCTATTTTCTCTGAAATCCATTTATTGAAATATGTAGCAAATATGTAGCAGTGGTATGTAAGTTCTTTTCCTTCCACTGGATTTTATTGTTTAACTTTTGTAGAGACTTATTATTTAGTGTTTAATAGGTACTGAACATTGGAAGTTAGAATTCAAAATGAAATTGAACACTTTATTCGAGGATTTCGACTTAGTTGAGCTAAGTAATCCTTCTCACAATAATAGTCACGTATCAACGACCCACAACGTAAAATTTGGGAAGCATATAACACCTAGGCAGCACATGTTACTCATGTCCCCTGCTGAATGGGAAGTGTTTATCTGTGAATGGGGTACTTTTCAAAAGTCTAACTATCATTTGGTTACCCAGCTTGGCGGTGCCAATGATTGTGGTATTGATGTAGCTTGCTTTCTAACTGATAAAGGCTTTCTAGGGGAGTGGGATAACTTTCAATGCAAGCATTATAAAGCTCCATTGTCTCCAGCCACTGCATCAGAGGAAATCGGCAAAATTATATGGCATTGTTTTTGCGGAACCATAACGGTCCCAAGGCGATATTACTTTTTTTCTCCAAAGGATTGTGGGCCATCACTCACCAAATTACTACTTAATCACGAAAAGTTGAAAGCGCATGTCGAGGAATCATGGAGCAAAATCTGTAGTAAAAAAATAACTAAGAGCCAAGAGATTTCTTTAGAAGGTGAATTCAAACATTACTTTGATTCTTTTGATTTTTCTATTTTTAAATACAAGCCAGTTGACGAGGTTGTTGAAGAGTATAGAAATACCCCATATTTTTCTTCAAGATTCGGTGGGGGGTTAAAAGAAAGGCCTCCTCAAGATGTTCCACCTGTCGAGATTGTTGAGTCGGAGTCTATATACACCTCACAACTCTTGAAAGCATATAGCGAGCATGTAGACGAAAAAATAGAGCTTCAAAACTTAAACGAGCATTCCACGTATAGCAATCATTTCAAAAGGCAGCGAGAGTCCTTTTTTTCCGCAGAGTCTCTTAGGGTATTTTCTAGAGAGGCAGTGCTGCCAGGTACGTTTACGGCGCTACAGAAAGAGATTTTTGAAGGCGTAATAGATACCGTGGAGGACGACCATAAATCAGGATTCGTAAGGGTAAAAGCTACTTTGAGTGAGGCTAGAACTACTCCTATCAACTCTAACGGCCTTTTTGATGTTGTGAAAGTAGGCGATAGGCATGGGATATGCCATCAGTTAGTGAATGATGGAAAAATAAAGTGGACAGAAGATGATTGAATCCGATTTTATTTTTAATAGTCCGATTGAAACGGGGCTTCGCTCTTTATGTATTTTAACTTCTGCGCCTGATGTAGAGTTTGATCTTCAAATGTTAGTTGCTTTTGATTACCTAGTTGTTCACGCAGGCGACTTTGATGAAGAGCAAAGAAGCATGCATCCAAGTGTAATGGCAAAGACAGGAGAGCTTCTTGTTCGTAGAAAGCTAATCGAGCAAGGGCTTTTGTTACTTGAAGATAAAGATTTAGTAAAGAAGTTGGCTTTGGACAAAGGTTTCTTTTTTAAAGCTACAGAGTTTAGCCAAATCTTTATGGATAGTTTAACCAACTCGTATATTAAACATCAGTTAACTAATGCAAGATGGGCTGTAAAACAGTTTTCAGGAGAAGGCATATTTAGAGAAGTCTTCGGTGACTCGTATGCAATATGGAATGCTGAGTTCCAAGCGTTGGAAAAAAGAAGATATAACAAGATGATGGAATTTTAAGTTGATAATTAAGTTTTTGGCTTTCACCGGGCCTAATAAGAAAATAGCGAAAGTCGAATTTGGATATGGGCTGAATATAATCTATGGCCCCTCCAATACAGGAAAATCTTCTATTTTGGATGCAATGGACTTCATGCTTGGTAGAGAGAGTTTAATGACTGAGCTTCCTGAGCACGATGGATATGATCAAGTTGTTTTAGGTATTCGTTTTAGTGACACTGAAGAGTACAGCTTGTTCCGTAATATTAAAGGTGGGAACTACATATGCCTTGAGGGTTTGACAACAGGGCGGCTTGATAGCGTTAATGGTAAGGTTTTGCGGGTCGGTAAGGGAACAAAAAAAGAGAGGAGCCTTTCTAGCTTTATATTCGAAAAGCTTGGCATCGCTGAAAAAAAACTCAAAGTAAATAAAAAAAACCAAGTTAACAGCTTAACTCTCAGAAATTCTATTAAATTGGCTATCGTTGAGGAAGAAGAAATTCAGAAAAAAGGTTCACCGTATTTCCATAAAGGATTTACGAAGGTGACAGAAGAAGAGTCACGGCTGAATCTGTTTCTTACAGGTGTTGATGATAGCAACCTCTTACCAGACGTAATAGAAAAAGTGGCAATTTCAAACGCAGCAAGGATTGAAGTATTAACCGAGCTAGTAGAAGAAAATAAAAATGAGATTGTCGAAAATGGATTTGAAAAATACGACTATGCAGAGGTTAAACAGCAGAAAGAAAGACTTTATGAAAGTATGGAAAAAAGCTTGTCCATAATTCAACATGAGGAACAGAAACTTAACACCTTGTATCTGGAAAAACGCGAGCGAGTCAGAGAAATCGAAAATCAAAAGGATAGGCTGGGTGAGGTTTCCGCTATGTTGGCTAGATTTGATATATTGCGTTCGCAGTACAAAACAGACATCGCGAGGTTAGAGAATATAATTGAAGGTGGCACTTTGATCTATGCTCTTCCGAGTAATAGCTGCCCTTATTGTGGTGCTGCAGTTGGTGATAGCTTGACTCACGAAAAATGTGACGATGATGTACGCCAAACCATCGACGCAGCAGTTGCAGAGATTAATAAAATTACTAAGTTGCAAGTTGACTTAGAAGCTACATTGTTAAGTCTCAATAATGAAAGAAGCAGTTTATCTGATTTGCTTGTAACTTTAGATTCTTTAACTGAAAAAAATCAAAACGATATTGAGTTAGCTAAAACTTCCATTGAAAAAAAACGCCTAAGTTATAAAGAATATCTGGATACGAAAGATAAGATTAATAAGTTTGTATCCTTAAGTGAACAGCAAGAGGCACTGGAGAATAAGTTAAAAGATATTGAGGCTAAAGTTAGTGCTAAACCAGATACTAGTAATGACAAAGCACCTGCAAAGCTTTCAACTAACTCGTTGTACAAATTGTCAAAAGTGGTACAAGGTTTATTAAATGATTGGGGTTATAGTCATTGCAACGACGTTCACTTCGATAAAGAAACTCGTGATTTTGTTTTTGATGGAAAGCATCGAAAAGGAAATGGCAAAGGTGTACGCGCGTTAATGCATGCAGCCGCCACTTTAGGATTAATGAAATATCAAGATAACGAGAACTCCTTTAATCACTTTGGTTTTGTTGTTTTAGACTCGCCACTGCTAGCTTACGAAGAACCTGAGAATGAGGAAGATGATCTTTCCGATACAGACATTAATCAAAGGTTTTTCAATGTACTTGCTACATGGAAAAGAAATCAAGTTATCGTCATCGAAAACAAAAAATCTATCCCAGAGAAGTATTTAGCAGGTGATCAAGTTATAGAGTTTACAAGGAAATCATATGGTCGATATGGTTTCTTCCCAACTAACTAAAAGTCATAGTACACTTATTTACAGAACTCCAAGTAAAAGCATCTGAGCCGCTATGCGGCTCTAGTGCCACGATTTTCTAAGCGCCATTCGTGAACTCTAGTAATCGCTTCTTTTTCGCCTAGCTTTATTCCTCGAAGCGAGATTGAAACCACCTCGTCAAAGTAACTTTGTTTAAGTTCACCTGTTTCTGTATCAAGCTTTTCTTTGTATAGAGGGCGAATAGCTTGGTCATTGCGCTTACAGAATACTCCACCCATAAGTTTTACAAACTCTGCCCATTTACCATTATCTGCTGCTTCGAAAATATCGGTGAAAGTTTTATTATCGTTACATAGGGTCTTTAGTCTTCTAAGTTCGCGCCACACAGTAACAGCGCCAGCACCTAACTGCTGGAACTGACGTATTCCCCAACAGCTAGCCCAAGCTTCAACACGCTGCGCTGCTTCAATAGCATTACCTCCGTCAATGTCACTTTCTAGATTAGTGCCATTAACGTTTTTACTTACATATTTAGCAATGTAGCCCGTTGCACTGCCTCTTGAATAATCAATATCTTTAAAATCACAACGGTTTTCCTTAGCGCCTGCTTCGTCGCCGTCTTCTCTTAGCGCGTAGTGTTCGATAACGTTTTTAAACTCGTTCGCTTGGCGCTGTTCTAGGAAAACAAGCATGTGCCAATGTGGTGTACCATCATGTTGCGGTTCAGCAATACGGAAGCCGTATAGCTTAATGTCCTTGCGGTTTAAATCGGCGCGAACAAGCGCCCACATATCATTTAAATACTGCTGCGCTTCATAAGGCGTTGAACCATCCCACTTAGGATTTCGGTCTCCAGACTTAGCATATGTATTGTGAAAGCGGGAAGGGCACGTAACCGTTACAAATAAGGCTTTATGGTTTAGCTCTTTAGCAATATCCTCGTAACCAGCCATGCGTGTCATAAGTTCATTTTTACGATTAACAGGGTTAGATACATTTTTATCTGACAATTCAGCGAGCGAAAACGACTCATTATTTTCGTTAACGATAACGAGATTTTCGAGCATTTGCCTCTGTAGTTCTTTTTGAATTAAGCGATGTTTTACAGTGTTATCACTACAGTACTTTCCTTTTCTACTGTTTACCTGTCCTAGGTGAATTTGCACTTTTTCTTCTGTACGGCGTAGCACCTTCCGTAATTTCCGAAGCCACCAGTATTTGTCCTGCATTCTTTTGATTGCCCCGTTAACGTTAACGGGTTTGTTTAGCTCTGGAGGGTTAATACCATACCCGTTAACGAACTGCGCACATTCGTTGAAAAGGGCTATATTCCCGTTAACGGGTTTTCCACCCGTTACGTTACGGTTTGCATGTGAATGAATATAGAGCTCAAGACGTTTGCAGCGTTTTGCATTTTCTTCTGAAAGTTCTCTTAGTTCAGACTCGCTAGCATCAAAATAGGGAATAATCTTTTCTGGAATAAGTGCATTTAACGTCTCAACTGTTTTACGCAAATAGCTGTTGGCATTATACGGCTTATCAAAGGCTTGGTAGCGGTTGATAAGTATTCGCTGAATAGATTCATTAAAATGCGAAATTCTCTCTTTTACAAACAGCCGATCTTCTTTTGATAGGGAACGGTAAAATTCACCGTTAATTTTATCTAGCTCATCAAGTGAACGCGCGATTGGAGTTTCTTTATGCGTTTTCATCGCGTCCCTCCAGTTCGTTGTGTAGCTTTATTCCTTTTTTAGAAATCGAGAAATTGCTCCAACGAATGCCAAACTCCATTTCCTCTTTGGTTTCTTTTAATAACCCGATACGAACTAAGGAAAAGAATACCGTCTTAGAAAACTTTATCGGCTTTTCTGTAGGGAAGTGATAGTCACCTAACTTGGGGCTCACGCTGGTACAAAACTCAACAATTCCGCCGTTATAGAAGAAGGTGAGCAATTCGATTTGGTGTATTGATAGTTTCTTCATTACGCTACACCTTCATCTTGATAAAGGTGAGTGCGTCGCACGAAGCTTTCTAGCCAAGCATCAAGGTCTTCTCGAAGATAACGAACGGCTCGACCAATTTTGATAAAAGGTGGGGCAGGTGTGCGATTTTCGCGATTACCGTCCATTCTCGCCTGTCGCAAGAAAGAACGACTCATGCAGATGTATTGAGAGGCTTCTTTTTCAGATAGTAGTCGTGGTGTGATTGCTGATGTCATAATTCATTTCCTGAGTACATGTTTGTATTTCAGGAAGGAATCTAACTGGCGTCACAACCATGATGACGGATGTGATGACGAAGGTTATGACAGTTTTTTCTTAACCTTGCTAACCGTGTTCTTAAACGAGGTTCTAGAGAGTTTTCTGTCTTTAGTTGGCGCGGTATCTGGCACATTCCAAAAAAGGGTGTCAGGTGTAATTTCTAATACCTCTCTTTCTGGATCTATTAGGTCTAGAAGCTCGTCGTCCCGCATAGCCTTGCGAACAATTGACCAGAGTGCATCTGACTTTTCATCAGGAGCGTAGCCTATTAGCCTTTCTGCTAGCCGTGCAGACCTAGAATTTGGGTACTGAAATTGCGGTATGTTTCGTTGATCTAACCTATTAGGGTTAGGCGCTTCGCTTGGGGTAATGGTATTAGGCCAAGTAGAATACGGCTTAGAAGCGCTATTTTGACCTAATAGATCTAAGCGAACTAAGTCTTCTACTAAAATGCAGGCATCTTGCTTAGTAAACACAAAATCATCACTGTAAAGAGTCTGCTCACCCTCCCTCTCAAGTGCACCCTGCATAGGATTAGGGATATCTTCGTTATTAGTACCAAAAGTTTTTAGAAACTCGAAAAACTGCACCCCCAATTTGGCTGTTGAAGGTTGCATCCGAGGAGAGCGCTTTACTGACAGTCCAGTTTGAGGTAAATCTTTGACATTATATGGTAACCACTCTGATATTTCAGCATTGGGTGTTTCTATTGAAAATGGGTAGTTATGACCATGATTTTCGAAAATAACCTCCCGTATAAAGGCGTATTTACAAGATACCTTCTGTTTATTGAACAATTGCTTAGATTGTTTCGAGCCTATAGACACCAAACCTTTTATATAGCTTTGCCCATAGCCAATAAAATCAGACCCTGATAGCTTCCCTACAAGAACGGAAGTTGCTTCTAGGAAAAAGGAAAAACAAAGCTGGTTTTGCTCTACGTGATATCTAATTTGATCACTGGTTATATTGTAGTGGTGTAAAAGCTCTTGTAATCGAAAGTAGCGTTGATTTTGCATAGTGTCTAATGGGTTAATTATTGGTGGATATTAAAACTACTTGCTATTTGGTCTGTAGCAACTTGTGGGAACCATCCGACATCATTTTAATTTCAAAATCTTGAAAACATGCGGGAGCATCTTTAGTTACCTCATGATATAGAGCACACGCGACTTTTCTCATTTCCCAGTCTCCTTCTATTGCTCCCCTCAGCGCAAAAAAATGACGTAGAGCACGTGCGTTAGCTGTTACGACTATTTTTGTTTCAGTTGCATTTGGGAGGACTGAACGAGAGGCTGTACGAAGGTCACGGATCAACTCGCGCCTGTTATCAGAGTTTACATTCGGAGTATTCGGTAACTTAGCCGCTAACTTTTTGTAAAGTTCAAGGCTACTTTCTACGTGTTCTTCCCATAAGTTAAATAGTTCCTTATCCTCTGCAAGATTTGGTGGAACTACAAACTTTGCATTATGTTCATCATGATATTGCTGTGAAAGTTGACTGAAAGAAAAGCCGACTCTGTGCCGCACTAATTGATGCGTAAATGCCCTCGAAATTCCTTGTATTAGAAATGTCCAATTTATGTGCTCAAGCACGCTTTCATGGCCTTGTGAGATGAGGTGCTTAATATATTCAGAGTTATTTTTACCTGACTGACGACCTTTCCCAAAAGACATATAGCACACTCTGCCAGAAGCCTCGATTAGTCCATCTGCATCAGTCGAAGGGCTTCTATCCCATTCGAGTTTCTCATCTTTTAAGAAGTTTAAAAAAACGTCTATATCAAAACTAGGTCTTGATAATATGTGAATGTTAAAATTCGCTAAGCTCATGGTAACTCTTTGTTATTGCACGTTGATTGCTTTTCATTTTTACAAAGGACGTCAATATTTTTCTTTATTGCCTTAATTTCTTTACGAAGTTTATCAAGATCGGGTTGGATTGTTTCTTCAATTTTCTCTGAAACACTCTTTTGTATATTGTTTTCTACAAAATACCTTTCAGAAATTGAACTTAATATTGGAATCGTTACAGCGATAATGCCTAAAAGTACAGTGAGGACAACAGCGTAAATCGGGAGTATCCTGCTAAAGTATTTTTTAACAGCGTTTAATGCTTTATCGTTTATGGTTGCGAAGTCTTGCCCAATGCTATTATATTGCATTCGTTCAATACCATTCCCCGTAGTATGATAGCCAGGGCTGTCAGTAGTTAATTTAAATACTAATAGCCGACATATAACTGAGCCTGCATTTAACGGTACAGCCTTCTTACCCATGTTAACAAGACAAAGAGAAATCAAACCTTTAAAGCCAGGATCTATGTGACCAGGATTAGTCAAGATTAGTCCTCGCTTTGAAAGACTGTTAGGAGGGAATATAACACCAGCCTTATCGGTGGGCATGGCAAACCTCTCCTTAACTTCGACGAGAACAACTTCTCCCGGTTCGAGTTCATATTCTGTAACCCTATGTTTTTCAAGTGCCTTTTTGTCGTCACTCCTAACCTCTTCTTCTGTAGGGAGGTATATGTAACTGATAGTCAAATCTAGTGATGCTGACTTTTGGTTATTGAGTTTAACATCTGAAGTATATCCATCCTTGTGGATTATACTTCCTATGCTTAGTGCTTGTTTTAGTGAATGCATCGATAGAAGCATAATTATCCCTAATTGTATTTGAGCGTCAAAGAAGTGATACAGCCTTCGCTTTATGCTCAGGTGCCAAATGAGAGTACCTGAGCGTCATATCTAAGGAGCCATGCCCAAGCAACTCACGAGTTGTATTTAAATCTACACCAGCCATTACCAGTCTACTTGCAAAATGATGGCGTAGGTCATGAAAACGAAAATCTTTTATTCTCGCTTCCTCTAAGACTGTAGACCAAGCTTTCTTTATATCTGTAAGGGGTTGTTCTGGCTTTCCCTCAAAAACCCACAGTGGGCTTTCACAGTCGCCTCTCCAGTTTGTTAGTGCTGACTTAGCTTTCTGGTTAAGTGGAATGTGCCGAGCTTTTCCGCTTTTAGCATTTGCCGCTTCAATCGTTAGAAAATCTCGCTCTAAGTTCACGTTTTGCCATCTAAGTGAAAATAGTTCACCTCTTCTCATTCCGGTATTCATTGCCAATATCACCAACGGCTCTAGGTAGTCCGCAAACGTTCGTGTACTTAAGCTAGGTAGAAGTGGATAGCCCCGTTCGGCTCTATGTTTGTTGCCGCTTTCTCGTTCACGCTTTATTCTAAGGTCTCTTGCTGTTAATGCTTTTCTTAGGCGTTCTTCTTCGTCAAAACTCAAATAACGAATACGGCTATTGTCTTCAATTAATGGCTTTAACTTATTTAAATCGTGGCTAGGTATAACTTCCCATTCAACAGCTCTACTCAATACAGATTTTAAAGTGGTAAATCGCCTATTAATGGTCGCGTTGCTTTTCTTTTGGTTAAGCATTTCAGTACGTAACTTTTCTAGCAAAGAAGCATTAATATCACGCAATTGCATTGGCAGCAGAGTAGGAAAGTTGACCCTTAAGTTTTTTAGCTCACGCTCGCCCGTTCGAGGATATTGCGCGGTGTACCATTTTTCAAACTCCAGCTCGATGAATGCTTGAAGTGTGGTGAGCCTCGCTAGCTTTTCTTGTGCTTTTATCTCTTTTTTGTTTTCGTGCGGATCAACACCTTGCACAATTGAAGCGCTAGCCATCTTTGCGGCATCTCGCGCTTGTGCGGGTGTAATTTCTGGGTGTGTACCCAACTTAACATTTTGCTGTCTTCCATTGTGGCGATAATATAAAAAGTAGGTCACCCTACCTTTTGGAGAGATACGCGCATGAAAACCTGAAATCTCGCTGTCGTTTAGCCTTTTATCTTCAGGTTGAAGTGCATTAATGCTGCTGTTCGTTATCTTTTTCTTAATAGCCATAAGCAAAATATGTAGCAAATATGTAGCAGAGTGAGTGATTTTAGGGGAGTTTACATGAACAAGCATGAACAAACTATGAATGTGTTTAAGTTATATAAATCAATGTCTTATTGTTGTTTTTGATGTGTCCTTGTTCATGGTTGTTTACCGAGAAATACCCTAAAATCAGGCTCCGGAGGCAAGGGTCATAGGTTCAAGTTTGTAGCAAATATCTCTAGAGGTAAAATGACCAGTTACGTATCAAAATAGATCCGACCCTCGCATTGTTAAAGCTTCAAGTTGATGGTTAATACGATCTAGAGATGAATTGTCTAATACGGTTTTTTTAGACAAAGCATAGTGTTTGGTTAATGAGTTATTATTCATAATTGGAATAACAGGCTTTTGTTTATATTCTATGAACCAGCCAGGAATAACTACTACGGGGCTAGCTACCACACTCATACCGGTGCTTTGAGTTAACTGCTTACTTAGCCAATCTGCTTGTCGTTTTGCTTGCTCAACCGTCGACGTATCTGTGTAATGTGGGAACTGAATTTTTTCGCCCTCTACGGTTAGTTTGTGAGAACTCTTAGAGTTTTTAACGTTTGGTTTCCGCCTTCCTTTAGTTTCGATAGCTAACACACCTCCAGGGAACGTTAGTACATGGTCAATATTGAAATTAGGTGCCTGTACGTCGTGAAAAACTCGTACTCTATTGTCTGATATTTTCGACAAAGCGAATGAAACTGCCCACTCGGCTTCTATTCCTAATCTGGCGATTCTAATTTTACTGAAGGCTCTTAATGCTTTGGACAGCGAATAAATAGCGGCTGCAAAAAAGATAATGCCGTATATCAACCAGTTCTTCGATACGTCCACGAAACCTAGCAGCTCAGCAATTGTTGGTAATGAAAAAGGCAGTTGGAAATATAAGGTTGAGAGTAGTGTATATACCAACATGTCTAGCGAAGAGTCTCTATGCTGCTGCAACAATGTAAAGGCAGGGATTCGTGCCGTACGTGCATAGTCAAAAGGTATACGTGATTTTTTATCTGTAATCTTGTTGTAGCAAGCGGCGAAAAGTATCACTAACGCGAAGGGGAAAAGAGATATCGCCATTACGAAAAGTATTTCCATGTACAGTCCTTGTTTCAAAGTACTTTAAAATTTTAAGTTGAAATGATGAGTCCGCGAACCTTTGCATTTACCTAGATTATTCACAATTCAACTCAATAACTCCCAAGTCACATTCATCGGTTTTTCACTCTCATGACTTATATATTTCACCTCGCCATAGAACATAAAAGGTGAGGCTGTTTTCCCTCTCAATTTGCTCTCTCGAACGAAAAGGTAAACGCGGCTACCTAATTTCTGGTGCTCAACTATTTCTCTTCCACGCTTGTTTCCTGGGAAAGTGTTATTTTGCGATTGCCAATGAAAATGTTTATCGTCAATAAAATAATCATGGTACTGATGTTCGCTGCCTTTCCCTTGTTTGTTTAGAGTAACTAACAAAATCTGAACATTCTTCTCCTTGAGCACCACATGTCCCGATTGCCAATTACCAGGATTAAACTCTTCGTTGAAAAGCGGCGGGATCTCTTCGCGCATTAGCTCTTGCCCTATAAAAAGTTCTAATGGGTCGACTTTTCCTTTTAGGCGGGCGAAAGTCACCATTTCTTCACTTGCTATCATGTCATCATAATCTGGATTAGCAGCTCTCAAAGTATAAGAGCCATCTGGATTCTTAAGGACTTTCCGCAGCAAGTATTGATTGTCGCCAGTTTCATCCTGCCTTTCGATAGCTACTGTTGTATTACTAATACTGCCAGCGTTATTTGGCGTGATTTGTTCCAATAGCAAATAGTCACCATCGTAAATAGGGTTCTTGCCACCGTTCATCGAGTTTCCAGATGCGCGAGCAATGAAGTGGCGAGAGTTATCTATATTCCCATAGCCGTAGGGTGCATTTACAAGCTCAGATACCTCGGCATTACCCGTTTTGAAATGGCCGCAAGCTATTTTAATATTTGGGAAAAATGGTAGTTGTACTCTCTCGGGAAACTGGACTACATTACTTGTAGAAGGAGTAGTTATAGATAACCTTTTGTGCTTGTAACTAGCAAGGCGCTGTTTATTAATCTCAACGGTCATTGATAAAAACAAATCATGTTGAATTGCTGAAATACTTTGCTTGAAATGGAATCGCTGATTACTAATGTCAAACCAAGCAACCTTCGATTCTGGCTCTTCAGTACACCAAAATTTAATTGGATTACTACGCCAATGTGATCGCCACTCTAATTTACTTAACGAGGCTAATTGTTGTTTGCTTTCTGGCAAATCAGAAATCCATTCTGGGTTGTCTAAAAACCACTGTCGGGCCCACTCTGCTAAATCATCAACGCTCACTTGAGACTGAAATGCCTTATGCTCAATCAGCGTGGCAAGTAACACCAACTTGTAGCACTTCGAAGTTCGAGTAACAGCTAGATCTTTAAACCACTGTAGGTGCCCTTCAAGCACTTCCAGTTCGTCAGCTTCAAGGTCGCCCTTGCTATCAACAAACTCCCACCATGATCCTCGATTTCGTCTTAGTTTTTCTAAACTCGCGCCCGCATGATAGAACTCGGTGTAGGCGGGTCTTCTGCCTAGCGTTTCTTTTAACTTGTCGTATTGGATATCAAGCTCGTCTTCAGAAAGGCTTGTAAGGAAATCAATAAACTCTAAATCGAAGTTAACGTAACATCCGTCTGGAAGTAGTTTATTTGCATTTTTGGCAAGATCGACTGTTTTCCTGCGGTTTTGCGGGCCATCTATTATGCTGGCTAATAACATTTCTGGGCGGTTTAAAAAGCTATGATGGTTACCCACAAAATCTAAAATAATTAGCCTATCTTTTCCTTCGCTTTTACGAAGGCCACGCCCCATTTGCTGTAGGAAGAGAATTTTTGATTCAGTAGGCCTAAGCATTAATACGGTATCTATCTTTGGTAAATCAACGCCTTCGTTAAATAGGTCTACCGAAAACAGTATTTTAATTTCGCCGTTGTTAAGCTTTTCTAGGGCTTCGCTGCGCGTAAGTGCAGAATCCGAATGAACACTCGCTGCTGCTACATCTTGTTGATTGAAGTAATCTGCCATGTAATCGGCGTGTTTGCGAGAGACGCAAAACGCCAGTGAAACATCTTGCGATTTTACTTTCCACTCAGAAAGCACATGCTTTGCACGGCCTCTTGTTGCTAGTTTATTCGAAAGCTTTTCAGGGTCGAATTTACCATTGCGCCAAGGTAGGTGCTCGTAATCTACTTCCTTATCGAATATTCCGAAGTAAGTAAAAGGGCACAATGCCTCTGCTTTTATGCCATCAAACAAGTCTTGTTGGTAAATAAGGTTGTTGTCGCATAGCTTGAGAATATCGCTCCCATCAGTTCTGTTCGGCGTAGCGGTTAAGCCTAGCAAAAATGACGGCGTGAAATGCTCTAGTAACCGTTGATAACCACCCGCAGCGGCATGATGAAACTCATCCACAACGATATAATCAAAAGCAGTAACAGGAAACTTAGCTAGATGAGACGACTGTCCGATGGTTTGGATAGAGGCAAACAAAAAGTCATATTCCTCATCCTTTTGCCTTCCGCTGTATCGACCTACCTTTTTGCTTGGGTGTATCTTAAGAAAGCTAGCCTCTGCTTGAAGTAAGATCTCTTCGCGATGTGCCACAAAAAGTACTTTTTTAGCATTTATCTGCGCCGCATCAAAGGCCGCTAGGTAGGTTTTACCCATACCTGTTGCTAGTACTACTAAACCTTTTTGAACACCATCTTCACGGGCCTGCTTCAGTGCTGCTAGTGCTGTTACTTGGTGTTCTCTTGGCTCCGGAATTTCATGCTCTTTTTCATCCGGCAGTGATGCAGCAGATTGAATTGGTGTAACAACCCTTGCTGTGTTGTACCTAATTTCGTAATCAGCTATTAAGTCGTAAGTTAATGGCTTAACTTGGGGCAATGTGAAAAGGTAGCGATACTGCTCTCGAATTTCTTCAATTCGGGCCATGGCTTCTTTATCGTTATCATTCGGGTAATCAATTCGATAGTTCCACTCTATACCGTCGGTAAGGGCAGTTTTACTGATGTTACTAGAGCCAACGAACGCTCTAGCTGAAGTTAATGTTTCGCCACTATTTTTGACAAAAATATATGACTTTAAATGAAAGCTGGTGGCTTGCTTACTTTCAAAGATTTGAATTTCAGCACCTCGTTCCTTAAGCAACATTAAACGCTTCAAGGCTTGTGGTTCAGTTATGTTCATATAGTCTGAAGTCAGCAATGACAACTTCACATTGCGCTCTTCCGAATTCATCGCATCTTCAATGTCTTGAATGATAAGGCTTAGGCCCGACATACGAATAAACGAAACTGCGATTTCTATACTTGTCGCATTTTTTAGGGCGTCGCGAATTTCATGTAGAAGGTATTGCTTGTTTCTACCGGTAACCAGATAATTTGAAGCAGTCATTATCCCCTCACCACTTCAACCGTAACCCACTTTACATCATCACGCTGCAAGCCATCTTGGCTTGGAACAGGGTTTAAATTGCGTGCAGATAGTCCATTATCTTTCGCCAAGGTAGCCACTTCCTCATAGCTTACAGGGTGCATGGGCCGTGCTTCATCATTTGGGCCGAATCGTAGACTTATATACATGATTCCATTTTCTGAAAGTAAATCAGCTAAACGGTTTAACGCGAGTGGCCTTTCAGATTCTGGTAAATGCATCCAAACAGCAGAAAGCAGTATTAGGTCGTATGTTTTTGGCGCTTGGGGTAGGGTGGTAAGCGCAGGTAAGCTGGCGTTACACCATGTAACACTGTTATGTGAATTGGCTTGTGCTAGGTTTCTTAGCTCATTTGCAGGCTCTACAGCTATTACTTTCCATCCTTTTTCGGCTAACCAATTTGCATCGCGGCCACTGCCAGCACCTACGTCTAACGCAAAGCCTACTTCAGCTTGCTGTAAAGATGCTTTCCAGTCAGTGTGCACACTTTCTGCATCAACCGAATTGTATAAGTCGAAGTAATGCTGCGCTTTTTCACTGTAATGCTTAATGGTGTTTTTTGTACTGCTAGTCAAAATGTCGATGCCTCCCTGATCTGAGGTACAGATTATCGCATTCCCACAAACGCAGCTACCTTTACAACTTTGTGAAATCTCTTTTTAGAAACTTAAATAGCAATAATTATCATTTAAATTAGCTTTAATTTATCTTATCCCCCCCCGCCGTAAAGTTCTTAACCCTTCATAACCAAATAACAGAGAAAACCATGAAACTAAGCA
>MDSY01033566.1_pt1 | contig 15606 bp, 13 predicted proteins | sample 811131 | NCBI WGS metagenome assembly MDSY01 (sample SAMN05326643, study PRJNA326480) | marine metagenome | isolation source: seawater | place: Atlantic Ocean: South West | collected 2010
TAAGTCCGGACTCGCTAATTGGTGTTGATAATACTTGTTCAGGGAATAAAGTAGAGAGACCTTTAGTAACTTTAAATGACCCTCCATATGTTAAACCAGAATTATAAGGGTCATCAACTATATCTTCTCCTATTAATATATTTTTAGAATTTTCAGATAGAAGTTCCTTGAGTGCTTTATTTATGTTATCTCTAAATAGCTCCTTATTGTTTGGATTAGTATTTTCAATTAATTTATGATTTAGCTGAATTGAGTTATCAATAGAAAAAACTAAATCATTAGAATTAGATACTTTTTCAAATATTTTTTCTACTTTTTTAATCTCTTTTTGGTCATATGATATGTCTTCCTTTTTAAGATGAACATTTAATAAATCCTCATCAGATAATTTTTTAATATATTCAGGAGAGCGATTATCATCACTTTTTGAATGTGATGAAAGACGTTTTGTATGTAAATGAATTAAAGTTGGAGTACCCTGGCTTGAAGATCCAACAGCTTCTTTAATAGCTATTTTCATTTCCTCGATACTCTTATCAGAGGTTTCTAAATATTTTAATCCAAATCCTTCAACTCTTTTTTTAATATCACCCGAAAACGTGTTAATTGCAGGTGTTGATTGGGCGATTTCATTATCTTCTAATACATAAATTATTTTTGAATTATATAAGCTTGCCATATTCCATGCTTCATAAATTGGTCCAGCCCCTAAAGTGCCATCACCAATAAACATCAAGCTTTTATACTGTTTGCTTTTATTTATATTCGAAGAATAACCAGCTGCAATTGCAGCTTGGCCTCCCTGAATTCCATTAGATAAAAAGTTCTTGTTTGATAAATGTTGACTACCTCCTACACCGTGTGCAACTGAATTTTCTTTTCCAAGTATTTCTGCAAATAATCCTTCAAAGTCATTTGTTTTCGCAATATAGTGACCATGTCCACGATGATTAGAAAACCAAAAATAATCCTCAGTTTGATCTGCTAATAGTACTGGAAAAATTTCTTGACCAATACATGTATGTATTGTTCCGCGAATTGAACCTTTCCTATATTCTTCAAGAAGCAATTCTTCAGATCGTCTTATCTGCAATGCTTTAGTTAAAATATATTTATCTACCATTTTTAAGTCTTGTAAGTTCTAATTTAATATCAAATAATTAATAAGCTTAAAGTAATTATTAAAGAAATATAGAAGAAATTTAAATCTATTTGTTAATTTCAGATATCATTGTTTTATGAATTTAGTTCTAGTAGGCCTTGGTTACTGGGGTAAAAATTTTAAAAGAATATTAGAGAATAGTTCTTTTTCATTTTCACTCAAATATATTGTTGACCCAAATCTTAAAAATATAGAGGGAGAATATTTACTATTTGAGAGTATTGACCAGCTACTTAATGAAGCCAGTGATATTGATTGTGCTATAGTTTCCACCCCAACTTCAACACATTATGATATAGCAAAAAAATTAATTGAAAACAAAATACATACGCTTATCGAAAAACCTTTGACTACAGAATTTGAAACTGCAAAGGAGCTTATAGATTTAGCTCAGGACCAGAAAACAGTTCTTATGACTGACTATATCTATCTCTACAATGAGTCAATAAAAAAAATTATTTCATACATTCAGAATGAAGATATAGGTAAATTAATTCATATTAGTTTCGAGAGATCTAATTTGGGACCAATAAGAACTGATGTAAATGCTTTATGGGATTTAACAACTCACGATGTTTCTATTTTGCAAGCAATGACAAATCTCGAACCAAAAGAAATAAGTTCATCAGGATATAGAAGAAAAAATTCTGAAGTAGAAGACATGGTTAATATTTCAATTAAATATGATGATTTATTTGTAACAATATTTTCCAGTTGGCTTCACCCAGAAAAATCAAGAAAAATAAAAATTGTTGGTGACAAAAAGATGATAATATTTGATGATCTTTCTCAAGAAGAACCTATAAAGATATATGATAAAAAAATTTCTGATATTAATGAGAAAGAGAGTATTAAGAATAGTTCAGTTTTTTCTTTTTCTGTGGGTGATGTTACGATTCCATATATAGACAGAAATGAACCATTGTCGCAAGTAGTTATTGATTTTAACAATAGAATAAATGGAAATGAAGGCGATTTTTTAAATAGTGATGATTTGTCATTAAGAACTATAAAACTTCTTAATGATATTGAAGAAAAACTATAAACTAATATTTCTGTATTTAATTTTTAATTTATAAAAATCAAAATAATCTTTAAATGAAGGTTTTAATTTATCTTTAATTCCAAAACAATCAAAACCAAACTGTTCTTTAGTAAGTGATTCTAATTTATTTAATATAAATTTTGGATGATCAGCAATTGATGCTTTTATAATTTGTTTTTTATACCTTTCTTTTACCATTTTGAACCAAGCATTGTAAGCTAGCTCAGAAGTTTCTCCGCCTCTGTCATCCCATTTTTCAAATTCTCTAAACCAGGCCCTTGCAAATCTAGCCCTATCTTCTGCAATAATTTCTTTAGTTCTAAATGAAGAGTCATAATTCCATATAGGCATATTAACAATAGGGATGTTATTTTGATCTAATACCGTGTTGTTTAAAGTAGCTAAACAAAGATCACCTCCACCATTAAACTTTACTGAAGGAAAAGATTTCTTATTTATTGCAAGTGTGTCAAATGTTTTAAATTCACACTTTGTAGGATTGAAAAATTTAAATTTTGGAAAAACAACAGCTGGTTGATCGTTATGGTTATTTAATTCTGACATAAGTTTATCCTTATCCTTTTCATGGAAGAACATGTCTGTTGGCATGTTAATAACCCAATCGCCCGAGCACTTTTCAAAACCTTCTTGAAAAACTTTGCCAATATAGTCCCACTTAAATTCATAAGGCCATTCTTTTCCAACAATAATTATTTCATCTGCAAAATACTCAAAACAACTTAAGGCTTCTTTCCAGGGGTCCATTCTTTCTTCAGGATTAGTCATATGTGTAAAGATTGATAATTTCATTTTACTTTTTAATTATTTAATTCAATGGTACCTGAATTAGTTTCTAAGCTTTAAACTATTATGTTATATATAAAAATTGAATTAACGCAAAGCAAGAAAGAAAATAGTAAATGATTAACTTCTACTCTTTTACAGAAGAAGATATTAATAAAAAAATTCTACTAGCTTTAAAAATTGCTTTTTTTTCAATACTAAATTTAATGGTATTTAATTTTGTTTATACTAATGCAAACATTCTTAACACCTTTGAGGATGAAATTATTTCATTGGCTTCTAACTATAATTTTTTTACTTCATTAAATTTTGATGCAAGACCATTAATACCTAAAAACTATGGTGTAGGTTTAACATCAGGACCTCTTTCTGCAATAGGAGGAGTTTTAGGATGGGGGTTAAGTAAAAGTTTTTTAGTTGCTAGGGTATCAAACTTTTATTATGTTTTTTTATTACAGATAATTTTTTCTTATTTTTTAGCAAAACAATATAAGTTAAATCTAAAAAATTTAATAATTTTTTCCAGTATACAAATACTTTTAGTACCTTGGTGGATTGGCTCTCTATATAGCATTGGAGAGGTTGCTTCTACTATAATATTTGTAAATTCTTTATTTTTATTTAGTAAAAATAAAAATCTATCTTTAATACTTTTTGGCTCATGTGTTATTTATGGAAAGTTTTTGTTAATCCTTCCATTTACTGCTTTTTATATTTCTAATTTGTTCATGTCAAAACTGGACCAAAAAAAAATAATTTCTGTTTTTAAAGATTTTCTTATATTTACAGTTCCTTTTTTTATTTGGTATGCATTAATTATTCTTAAAAGCGGTCTTAATAATTTTTTATTATATATAAATGAATTTGTAGGCTTTATTTTTTATTATGAAGATTCTGGCTTTGAAAGCGCAAGACAGTTTTCCTTGAATCTTATTTTAAATCAGATTCAAGAATCTGAAGTACCTGATTGGTCATCAGCATCTTTGTTAAGAATTTGCATTGTTCCAATATTATTTGGAATGATAGTGTATAGAAATAAAGAACAAATACATCATAAGTTTGAAGTAAAAATTATTCCAATTTTATTCAGCGTTTATAGTACATATTTATGGTTTTGGCTTTTAAGCCCAACAAAATATATAAGACATACGAAGCACTTTACAATAATTATTATTTTTATACTTTTCTATTCCCTTATTGCTGAAGCCGTTAATAGTGATTTTGATAAATTAATTATTACTTCAATAATTTCATTATTTTTTTCTGATATAGTGTTAATTTTAATTTTCAATATTTTAATTTATTCTTTATTTTTTATAAAGTTAAATAAAAAAACAAAGAACTTTATGATGAATATTTTATTTTCAGGGTTCCTAATTTTAAATTTAGGCATTGGCTTAAATGAATCTAATACAAAAGAACGAGTTGATTTAAATTTTCCAGCCTGCGCTGATGGTCTTACGCTAGAAAAATGTTTCTCAAGTTATCTTTATTACGATATATACACCGGTGAAAAGAAATAGTTATTATGACGAACTTTGATTATGAAAATATTCCAATTGGTTATTATGACAAAGTTTTAATTGAAGGAATGCGTAAAAATAAAGGAATTCAAGCAAATTGGCATAATAAAAAATTTACAAAAGTTTATGAAAGAATATCAACCAGCAGATCACATTTAGATTATGGCTGTGGTCCAGGAACATTTATTGGAAATTATTCAGAGATTGAATCAGTAGGAGTAGATATTTCTGAAGTTCAAATTGAATACGCTAATAAGAAATATGGTGATCGATTTTTATTTAAAAAGCTTGGAGATGAAGAGTTGGAAAACCTTATTTATAAATTTGATTCTATAACCATGATTGAGTTAATTGAACATTTAACTGATGATGAAATATTAAAGATTCTAGACAGGCTTTATAACTTAGTTGACTCAGGTGGCAAAATAGTTTTAACAACACCTAATTTCAGAAGTTTTTACTCAATTCTTGAAATGATTGTAAATCTTGTTGGGAAAGTTAGTTATAAGGATCAACACATAAATAAATTTAATGAACAAAAATTAATAGATCTCTTATTAAAAAGTAAATTTACTCAAATAGATTTAATTAAATTCTTAAATTTTGGAATATTCTTTTCGATTTTTAATATTAATTTAGCACTCAAGATTAACAATTTTCTTGAAAGATTATTTAACAATAAATTTGGTTATTTGTTATTAGTTGAGTTGCGAAAGTAATTTTACTATTTTATTAATAGACTTAGATTATGGATAAAACTTTAGTAGTAATACCAACTTATAACGAATCAAAAAATATTGAGAAACTGCTTAATGAACTTAATAAAATTAATTTAGATATTCTAGTTGTAGATGATAATTCACCCGATCAAACATCAAAATTAATAAAAAATAATTCAAATTTTAATAATTCAATATTTATTATTGAAAGGCCAAAGAAAATGGGCTTGGGTTCAGCATACAGAGAAGGTTTTAACTGGGCAATCAAGAATAAGTATGAATTTATTGCTCAAATGGATGCTGATTTTTCACACAGAATTGTAGATTTAAGTAAATTGCTTTCATTTAAAGAAGACTTTGGCTTAGTTCTTGGTAGTAGGTATGTTGAGGGAGGGAGGACTGATGGATGGAATATTAGAAGAAAACTTCTATCAAAGTATGCCAATATAGTTACAAACTATGTTACTTCTTCAAATATAGGAGATATGACAAGTGGATTCAGAGTTTATAACAGAGAAGCTTTAGAGAAAGTTGATTTTTCTACAACGGAAACTGACGGATATTCTTTTCAGATTGAAATGTTAGTTAGAGCATTAGACAACAAGATTAAAATTAAAGAAGTACCAATTACCTTTGAAGATCGTGAGGATGGAAAATCTAAGCTTGATTCAAAAATAATAATAGAAGCAATAATCACAATAATTAAATTATGGTTTAGGAAGAATTAGTTGATTAACGAATTAAAATTATAAAATGTCTTCTAATAATTACGAGATATATAAAGGATATATCGAATCTCCTCTTAGGTCAGTAAAGTACGATACTTATTTTCCTGCCTATGAAAAAGTTTTAGGTTCCTTCAAAGAAAAGAAAAGCATAACATTAGTTGAGATAGGTGTTCATAATGGTGGATCTTTATATATGTGGCAAAATTATTTTGGTAAGAAAGCAAGTATCATTGGTATTGATTTAAATCCAAATGCAAAAAAATTTGAAAAAGATGGATTTAAAATATTTATAGGGGATCAAGCAGATAAAAACTTTTGGGATAATTTTTTTAGTGAAGTTGGAAAAGTTGATATAGTCATTGATGATGGGGGCCATACATATGAGCAACAAATAATAACCCTAAATTCCTGCTTAAGTTTTATAAATGATGGAGGAGTTTTAATAACTGAGGATGTTCACACAAGTTATTTTAAGTCATTTGGGTATCCTTCAAAACTTACATTTGTAAATTGGACAAAAAAAATTATTGATAATATAAACTCAAGGTCTGAAAATGTAAGAACTGTTGACAATATATACAGCCAGGTTCTTTCTTCAGTAGAGTTTTTCGAGTCTTTAGTTGTATTTAATGTTGATAGACAGTTAGCTGTAAAAAGCAAAAGCATTTCTAATGATGGAGAAACACAAAATCTTACTGATTTTAGATATCAATCTAATCTACTAAATAAATTAGTTAATAAACTTGATAAGTATGAAAAGAAGATATATACCTACAATAAAAAGAATTTAATAAACAAAATTTTATTAAGATTAATAAGTTTAATTAGAGAGAATACTCTAAGGTTCTATAATCTATCTAAGGTTAGGAGATATAAAAAATACTTTTAAATTTGACGCTAAAGTGACCAGCCATCATCTACAATAATATTTTGTCCATTTACAGCCCTTGACTTTTCAGAGACCAACCATTCTATTGTATTGCTTATATCAAAAGGTTCAAGCATACCAATGTTTGATGTAGAAGATTTATAATTATTTAGAAAACTTTCAGGCTGTTTATCCTTAATTCCTCCAGGGCTTACACAGTTTATTCTTATATTTTTATTTTTGTAATATTTTGCTAAATATTTTGTCATTGAAATAATAGATGATTTAGCGAGGCTATATTCAATTGGTGAAGACATATCAGTTCCATCATAATGCCAAAATTTTGGTGGCTGTATTCCTTGAATTGAAGCTAAATTGACTAGATTGCCACCTCCATTATTTAAGAAATGATTAATTGATAATTGGGAAATAAGAAAAACGGAAGTTAGAAGCTGATCCATACTTTCATTAAATTCTTCTTTCTTGATTTTAGAATGATGCTTGCCCCACGTTTTTCTTTTAAAGTGTGTGCAGTTAATGACAGTGTCTATTTGACCATAATTTTTCTCAATATCTTTAAAAACTTTTTTTATAGATTCTATATTTAGAGCATCGCCAAAATAGTTATGTATATTGTTTTTAATTTTATAATCATGTTTATTTTTTATATCAACATTAAAGACTGTATAGATATTATTTAAATTGTTTACAACTGAAGAACCAATTTGACCATTTCCACCAATTACAACAATATTTCTTTCTGATTTTTTATTTAACTTATATTTAACATATTCTAAATCCTCAATTGTATCTATATCACATGATCTATCTTGTGGCATAATATAAAGCCCTTGATTTTCTGAGAACATTTTCTTTTTTTCGATTAAGAAATTTCTACTATAAACATAAACAGCTGCATTTAAATCATATATTTCTGGAGCTTTTTGTCTTGAAGGAATCGGATTATTTGATTCATTCACAAGTTTAAGTTTATTCTTTTTTACTTCAATCATATTAAAATATGGGTTCTTTCTTGATTCACAGCCTGTAGTGACAAATTCATGATTATTATTTTCATATAAGTTTAAAGCTCCTATCACATCATCAACCGTCGTTAAGGGCGCTGTAACATCTAAATCAATAACAGTATCAAATTTTTTATTAAAGTGTCTTTCAGCTTTTATAAGTGCATGATTTATTACTTCAACTTTAGGAACATTATCTTTAGACAAATCATGAGGCCTTTTGAACCAGCAATCAACCCCATTCTTTAATGCTATTTTCTTTATATCATCAGAATCTGTACTTACAACTATAAAATTTGATAGTTCAGTATTTTTTGCAAGATTAATAGCTCTTTCAATAAGAGATTCTCCATTAATTTTAATAAGATTTTTAGAAGGAATTCCTTTCGATCCCTGTCTAGCTGCAATCGTTATTAAAATATTATTCATTTTGTTCATCAATCTCATTTATTAACTTAACTATCCATTGTCCTTCATTAAATTTTGAAAGAAAATTTTCTTCCTCATTAAGAATAATCTTATGCTGTCTTTGTAGTAGAAATTTCTTTGAAGATTGCTCATTATTTAATATTTCAACCCCTTTATTCGATGTCAAACTATTGTTTATAAAATCTGCTTTATATGAGTCATTTTTTGAATAAATATTGATATATTTTTCAATTTTTTTATTTCCCATAGATAATGAAAAATCTATTTTTATATTATTTTTAATATTTTTAGCATTACCAATAAAAGTATCATAGACGTCTAAGTTAAGTTCATTATTTTTACTTAAATTTAGATCATGAAAACTATAATCATCAAAAATATATTTAGCTAAATCTAGATCATGGCTTAGCTCGTTAAGGACACCACCACCAAGTTCTTTTTTAGAGGAGACAGTTTCTTCATATTCTCTATCTTTTCTCCAATCCGGTAACCAGCTATGATTAACAAATTCAACTTTTTCTATCTCAGTAAGGTTAAGTTTTTTAATTTTTTTTATTAAAGGATGAAGCCTTAAGTAATACCCTACATAAATATTATCTTTATTGATAACTTGGTCTTTTTCAATATTTTTTGTAAATAATGGTTTTTCAACTAATATTTTTGAATTTGTATTTTGAAGTTTTTTAATCCATTCAAAATGAAGTGTTGCCTCATTTGCTATAACAAAATAATTAAATTCACTAAGATTTATTTCATTAAGATTAGATATACAGTTGTCTATGTTTAATTTCCTTCTAGAAAAAATAAACAAGTTTTTTGCTCCAACAATCTCTTTTAAAGACTCATAATGTTGTTTACCTATGGAACCGAAGCCAACAACCATTGAATACATACTAGAATAATAATTAAATATAAATTATAAAAAAGTATGAATAAAGATATAGAAAAATATACAATAGACCATAATTCTTCTATTTTCAAAGGATTAGAAACTATAGATAAAAATAATAAGAAATGTTTAGTAGTTTTAAATGAAGAAAAAATTTTAGGTACAGTTACCGATGGTGATATTAGAAGAACTCTTTTAAAGGGTTCTACTATTGACTCAAACATAAAAGACGCAATGAATAAAAATTTTCTGTTCATTTTAGATAGTGAAGATGAAGAAAGTAAAAAAAATAAGATAGATCAAATTTTAGAAAAATCTTCAGACAATATATTACCAGTTATAAATAAAGAAAATAAAATTGTTGATTTAATTTTGGATTATGAAAATAGAAATAATCTTAATAATTTTGAAGCTTTAATATTAGCTGGTGGCGAAGGGAAGAGACTTAACCCAATAACACTCAAAACACCAAAACCTCTTATTCCTATAGGGGGAGAGCCCATAATTTTTAGAATTATTAAGCAGATTGTAAACTCTGGAATCAAAGATATTAATATATCTGTTCATTATCAATATGAGAAAATTATTAACGAGGTTGGAGATGGTTCCCAATTTTCTGCAAAAATAAATTATATTATTGAAGAAAAGCCCCTAGGGACTTTAGGATCTGCGTCAAAGTTAGAAATTGGTAAAAAGTCACTTTTATTAATTAATTCAGACATACTTACAAATATGAGTTTCAATTTATTTATTGAAGAATATATTCAATCGAATGTTGACATGCTAATGGGAATAAAAGAATATTATTTAAATATTCCATATGGAGTTGTAGAAGTTAAAGAAGATGAAATAGATAAATTTACTGAAAAACCTGAGTTCCCATATTTCATAAGTGCGGGAATTAATATTCTTTCTAATAATATTATTAAAGAGATTCCTGAGCAAAAAACCGATATACCTGAGTTATTAAAAATTGCTAAATCAGACTATCGTATTAAATCATATTTAATTTCTGAATATTGGTCTGATATTGGTAATTTAACTGATTTAGATGATGCAAATAAATTATTTGAGAGTTAGTATAAAAAATTAGAATCTAAATTCCTATGAAAAAATATATCAAGATTGAAAATTTTCAAAAAATATCAATATTGTTATTTTTTTATTTTACTTATTTCTTTAATAAAAAATATTATGTACAAACAATTGATTACCTTAATCAGGCCTATGTATATAAAACAATTAAAAGAAAATATTATAATATTTTTGACATAGAAAAGACCATACCTAATTTTTTAGATGGTTATAAATATAATTATTTAATACCTTCAGAATTTCATTTTACTTCAATAACAGAATATTTCTTTGGAGTTGAAAATTCAGAATTATTTTTTCAAATCTTAGGTCGAATTTTAATCATATATGTTTCAGTAAAAATATTTAATAAATTTTCTCAGAATAATGTTGCAATATATACTGCAGCAACATTTGTTGGAGTATCAGATTTTTATCCAATAATAACCACATCCATTCTTGCAATGGTTATTTGTGTTTTTGTATATTTAGAGTCAAAAGAAGAACTTACATTTAAAAATTTTAGTCTTTTATTGGTTCTTCCATTTTTATATGAGATACAACTTGGAGGTATTTGGATATTTGCTTTATCTACTTTTATATTCATAAAAGAATTTATTAAAACTAAAAAATTTAAAAATATTTATTTCATTCTTTTGAATCTTTTTTTTGTAATCGTAAACAACTATAGGCTTTTATATGAAATATTTTTTGGGGAAGAAACTGTCAGAACATATACAGAAAGAAAAGTTTTTGATCTAACCAAAATAGGGAAACTATTTAAAGAGTTTATAAAAGTAAATATTGAAGGTCATTGGCACTTTAGTACTTCTGTGAAGTATTTCATTTTTCCAGTTATAACATTATTTTTTATATACATTCTTATTAAATTATTAGTTAATAGAAGCATCAGTGATGATGAAAAAATATTTTTATTTATTTATTTAATTATTCAAATTTTTCATTTTCTTTATTCAATGGACAGAGCAGGAGTTTTTGACCTTAACTCTTTGTTTGGATTGAGAATAAATCTATGGAGAATTGTTATTTTTAACCAGTTATTAAATCCCCTATTGTTTTTATTAACTTTAAATAAAGTAAAATTTAAAAGCATTATTTTAATATTTTTCTTCGCATCTTTTATGCTCAATGGGGCGGCTAGAGCAAAAATTACAGAACCATATACTTTTAGTAACTCACCAACAATATTTGCAAATATATTAATTAATTTTGGACAAAAAATTAATTTTATTGATTACTTACTTATGACTAATTGGAATAATGCACTGCCCTTTTTAAGCACTTATGGTTCACCTCATATGTCAATTGATGATTATTATATGGTTTCGTCATTTGATGAATATAAATCTCAGACAAATGATTTAAATAAACTGAGGTTTGTCTCTTACAATATAGATCCAATGATTGCTGGCTATAATGATTTAAGAATTTTAGATGGTTATTACAATCTATATGAAAAAAAATATAATATAAAATTCAGGAAAGTAATTGAAAAAGAACTTGAATACCTGGGTCCTTCAGGGGCTTCATATTATGATAATTTTGCTGCAAAGGTTTCACTATTTATAAAAGTTCAAAATCCTTCATATAATTTAGATAATATTAATTTCTGCGAGTTAACCAAATCTTTAGGGGCAACCCACTTAATTTCAAGTAAATTTATCAATGTTGATGATTTTAAAAATAATAAATATATTGATTTAGAGTTTGAGAATAAAAATCTATTTATATATAAAATAAAACAGCCTTCTAATTGTCTGTAATTTATTTTTTGGTTTGATAGTTTTTTCTACCTGAAGTTTGGTCAAGAATTTTTTTTATGTAATAACTTAGAAATATAAATGATGATGATTGCAAAATTAACACTAAAAGAATTGTCATTATCAGAGACGACCAGCCTTGAACCAAATTATCAGGGAATAAAAGATAAGTTATGATAATCCAACTTATAATAAAAATGATTCCGATTGTAGAAAAAATAAAGATTCTATTTAATATTTTTGGGAAAAAATCTGATAACGAGACTAGTCCGTTTATAGCTACTTTATAACTTTGTCTATACTTATATCTTCTTTCTCCTCCAAATCTTTCATCTCGATCATAAAAAACTTTTTCATTAATTCCTCCAAGCCAGTCTATAAAACCTCTTAGGTATAAATTATGTTCGGTAACTATTTTAATTTCATCAACCATCCATTTTGAAATCAATTTAAAATCACCAGAATTTCTCGTTGATTTAAAGTCAGAATTTCTATCAAATATTCTATAGAAAACATTTGCTGTAATTTTTTTAAAGTATGATTCTTTTTTTCTTAAATTTCTTACACCAGAAACACAATCTGCACCACCTTTCCATTTTGAGACCATATCAATAATTAATTCTGGTGGATCTTGTAAATCTCCATCTAACATAACCACTGCATCTGAAGAAGAACTATCTACCCCTGCTCTTAATGCAGCCTGGTGTCCAAAATTTCTTGTAAGATTAAGTACTTCTATATGAGGACTTTTTTTACTGTATGAATTTAGTATCTGTTTAAAATTCTCTTCACTTCCATCATCTACGAATATTATTTTTGTTTTTAGTTCTAATTTGTTTAGTTCACTTACTACATTTTCTAATCTATTAACTAACTCGTCAATACATTCATATTCATTAAATAATGGTATTACTAACTCAATGCTTTTTTTCATAATCTTTCTTATCTCTATTTTATTTCTTTTATTCCTAATAAACTATCACTTTTTATTTGAAAGTTAATTTGTAAGATTTCAAATAATCTAGCAGTATAATACCCAATGAACCACGGAACATTGATAATTGGTTTATTTAATTTCATCACATTTTTAACGAGTTCTTTAAATGAATATTTCTTTTCATTAAAACAATAATTAATTCTTACTTTACTGTTTTTTTCATATTCAAAATTTTCAAAAGATTTTTTTATATTATTAGTATTTGTAATTTGGTAAATTCTATTAATCCCTGAAAAATTAGGAATTATTGGTACTTTATTTGCTAATTTATAAAGATCGGAGAAAAATCCTTCTGAAAAAGGATCTTGTTCATTAATTAATAGTCCACACTTAAGAATGAGTCCATTATTTTTAATAATATGTTCTTCCACTTCGTATTTATGTTTTCCATATGTTGAGACGGCATCTCTATGTGCGCCCACAGAGGATACAAATATGAATCTTTCTTTTAATTTTTCATCTAATGAGTTAAAAAAATTAATAGAGCCATTAATATTAATTTTTCTAGAAGCATTTTCTTCTCGTGTTTCCATATTCCAAGCAGAGTGAACAATAAATGAATCATTTTTTACTTGATTTAAGAAACCTAAGTCAAATAACATTTCTTCCGATTTTCTGTTTGTTGTTGATTTAATATCTAGAATTTCTATGTTCTTACTTGATTTAGACAATAATTTACTAAAAAAACTAGAGTTACCTGTTATAAATACTTTCATTATCTAATATTAACTTAGTAAAAGTATCCTTATGAAAAAAAAAGTATTAGTTGTAGGGTCTGGGCCAGCTGCTTACGGATCTTTAATGTATTTACAAAAAAATAAAGATTTAGAAATTACATTAATAGATAATTCATATCTTAATAATGTCAAAAAAAATAAAAATTCTTGTGTATTTGAAAGTAAATTTATTGACGGAACCAGGGTTTCTGAAAATATTAAAGTATTTGAAGAAAATAATTTTGAAAACAAATCAAATATTAAATCATCTAAAGCTTTTGGGGGATTTTCAAATGTATGGGGAGGGACTTTTTCTTCCTTAGACCCTGCAAGTTTAAAAGCCTTTAATGATATAAATATAGACATTGAAAAATATTTATTAATTATAAAAAAATTTATACCAAAAAAAACCTACTTATCTAAAAATACAGAAGATTTAATTATTAAACCTTCTCAAAATACAATTAGATTATATGAAAAAATAAATTCTAGTCTTTTTCCAGAAACGAATGCTGAATATTCATCAATTGCGATTACAAATGAAATAAAGGAATCAGCAATTAATAAAGAAAAGTGCGACTCTTGTGGTCAACCTAAATGGACATGCGATTTAAACTCTATTTGGTCTTCAGTAAACCCAATTAAAAAATTAATAGAAAATAATCAAATTAAATATTTAAGCAATACCCGGTTAGTTTCTTTTAAAGAAGAAAATAGTAAAGTTATTTGTGATTTAGAACAAAAAGAAAATCAAATTAAAATAGAATTTGATAAAGTTTTTCTTGGAGCTGGTGTGTTAAATTCATCAATTATAATGATAAATTCTGGTGTTACACATAAAGTTAAAATAAAAATAAGCGAGATGATAAATTATCCAGTTTTAGTAATGTATAAAAACGTAAAAAAACTTGATTCTTTTGCAGACCTTTTTATAAATCATAGAAAAGGAGATAACAGTTATTTTTTACAATTTTATTTTTTTTCAAAAACCTTATCAAAATTTGCTGAGGATAATTTTTCATTTTCAAAAATATTAAGATTTATACCAAATTGGATTATGCAATATACAGGAGGTATTTTTGTTTATTTTGATTCTAAAATATCTAATAATGTTGAAGTATTTAAAAATGATGAAAATAGAATTGAAGTAGAAAATATTCTAAACCAAAATTCGTTAGAATTACAAAAGGGCTTAAAGGAAATTACTACCTTATTGCGAAAACTAAAGATATTTACTTTACCTAATTTAAAAACAAATTATTTTTTTGGTAAAAGTTATCATTTTGGTTCCCAATTCCCACATGCAGAAAAACCATCTAAAAATGAGTCAGACATACTCGGTAGATTAAACGGTATAAAGAATGTTCATATTATTGATTCCTCAGTTTTGCCTGTTGTTAATGTTGGATCAATAACACCAACGATAATTGCTAATAGTTATAGAATCACTATGGAAAGCATAAATTAAATTTGTTTAATAAATAACTAAATAAATTTATCTTCTACTTTTTTGTAGATTTTTTCTTCTATAGCTTCAAGTTTGGATAAAAGATTTGAATTGTTCTTTCCTGATTCTTTCCAAACTGGCACCATAGCATTCCATAGACCTTCACCTTTGATTCTTGAATAAAGTGAAGCGCCTACATGAAGAGCAATTACTACATAACTAAGAAATGCTGAAAATTCATGTATTACAATAGCAATCTCCACGCCCCCCATTTCTAAAGAAAAAAGAGCAGCGATTAGGAGTCCAGTAGCTGGGAGCATTATCAAACTGAAATACACTAGTCCATGAACCGTTTTTGCTATGAATAGATGACCTTTATGGACATCATAATGAGCACCA
>MDSY01070965.1_pt1 | contig 15605 bp, 16 predicted proteins | sample 811131 | NCBI WGS metagenome assembly MDSY01 (sample SAMN05326643, study PRJNA326480) | marine metagenome | isolation source: seawater | place: Atlantic Ocean: South West | collected 2010
CCAACGACAGTGCCAACGACAGTGCCAACGACAGTGCCAACGACAGTGCCAACGACAGTGCCAACGACAGTGCCAACGACAATGACTTTGGAAAAATTATTGCCGATTTTGTGAAAGATGTTTTGAATACTTTTCCCGAGATTGCCACTTCCTTAGACAATAATCTGCTATCCATTGCGAAAGGGGAAAATGTCACACCGGAATGTATTGGTGCGGTAAAGACCGAATGCCAGGCAGTGTATCCCGAACGATTCTTTGATATTTTGTATCAAAACGAGAAAATCTTCGAACAAGACGTTCCGCTATTTCTGTTGCCTGGTATTGACTTCCGGCCGCTGTGGAAAGAAAACATTAGCGACACGACCCGCGAGACGATTTGGAAGTATTTACAACTAGTCCTTTTTTCGGTGGTATCGAACATGTCTGACAGCAGTTCGTTTGGAGATACTGCGAAACTGTTTGAAGCAATTGATGAAGATAAGTTCAAGGCAAAGCTCGAAGAGACAATCTCGCAGATGCAGACGTGTTTTGACACCAGTGGAGCAACGGGCTTCGACGTGTCGGGCATTAACCTTGAAGACCTGCCTGATCCGGAGTCGTTGCACGACCACGTTACGGGTATGATGGGTGGGAAGTTGGGAAGTCTAGCGCGAGAGATTGCGGAAGAGACTGCGAGCGAGTTCAAGGTTGACATGGAAGATGAGACATCGGTCGGAGACGTGTTCCAAAAGCTTATGCAGGAGCCTACAAAGTTGATGGGATTGGTTCAGAAAGTTGGTGGAAAACTGGACGAGAAAATCAAGGCGGGTGAACTGAAGGAGAGCGAACTATTGGCCGAAGCAGGTGAAATAATGGAGAAGATGAAGGATATGCCTGGAATGGCAAATCTTCAGAGCATGTTCGGTGGTGGAGGAGGCGGCGGTGGAGCAAAAATGAATGTTGGTGCGATGCAAGCGCAGATGGAGCGTAATATGAAGTCTGCAAAGCAGCGCGAACGTATGAAAGAGAAGGCAACCAAAAAAAATGCGCAGGCAGATGCTCATGAAATGTCGGCAAGCGAGTTGGAGGAGGCGATGTTGGCTGCAAACGATGCGATTACATCGCTTTTGCGTTCGGAAGGTGTCAGCGATGAAGGAATCGAGAAGTTGGTGTTTTCAACCGGCGAGGCATATAAGAAATCGCGACCATCGGATGCACCAGGCGTGCCAAATGCACCAGGCGTGCCAAATGCACCAGGCGTGCCAAATGCACCAGGCGTGTCGGGTTCTAGCGGCGCGGGAAACAACGCAACCACAAATACTTCTGATACAGGGAAAAAGAAGAAGCGCAAAAAGAAAAAGGGGAAAGGGGGGAAATAAAAAATCCCTTCAACATATATAATGTCCAAGTTCTGGTTAGAAGATCCAGCAGTATTAATGAAACAAAATGAATTGACAAAATTATGGCCTTCTGGTATGAAAAGTATGAACGAAAAATTAAATGCGATAACCAGAATGACAATAATTTTCACGTTGCTTGCTTATGCTGTGACAAAAAAGGCAAAGGTGGTAATATCTGGATTCGTAACTCTACTAGCAATCGTTCTCCTGTATTATATAAAAAAAACCAACATGATAAATAATTTGCGCGCGGTAGTCAAAAACGAAGGTTTTGGTAATCCGAACCACATTAAGGAAATCGATGGCGGTGGTAGTAGATGTAATGCCACGAAACCAACGCCAAAAAATCCGTTGATGAACGTGATGCTCCACGAAATACACGAGAATTCGTCTCGCAAACCGGCAGCGAAGTCGTTTCATCCAGTAGTTGAAAACGAGATCAATGAGGCAACAAAAGAGTTCGTTTCTGGAAACTTCGACGACCCGAACATTCGATCCAAACTTTTTGATGATTTAGGAGATAGTTTTACGTTTGACCGTTCGATGCGTGCGTGGCATCCCACGGCAAACACACAAATACCGAACGACCAGAAAGGATTTGCTGATTTCTGCTACGGTAATATGGTATCCTGTAAGGATGGACACGAAACCGCGTGTATGAAATCCGCGCCTCATCGATGGATGAACAACTAAATGCTTGGAATTAAAAAATAAAAATATATAAAACCTATATATATATAACAATGTCCTCTGTATACGATTACACCTTTCACAAATCTTCTAGAATTGGACAGGATGAATGTGATAAGAGTCAGGACAACATTCAGAACATGGCGTCGTCCACTTATATGCTGGACCGGTTTATTCCGACATCGCCCACGTCGAATTTCGTGGACTTCGCCACAAGCCAGTTGAATATGAACTTTAAGGGTGGTTATCAGGTTGACGCTGGAGGTTCGAACATTGATACCAATTCGGCGCTATTCCACGGTGCTTTATCGAAACCGAAGTGTAAAATCAGCCTTATTGAGCGTCCGTTTGCCACAGTCCCTTATCTTGGCCGCGGAAAGAGAAACATCGTGACCGAGTCGCAGATTTTGCAGGGAAATAATCAGGTGAACCGGAAGAGCGTGAACCCGTCGAGCGAGATTTCCTACCTGGGCTACAGCCAGACACCGTTGGTTCCTTCGCTCAAGTCGTCCATATCGAATCCTAAAAATCTTGTCGAGGGCGTGGCCGACAAGACTTGGGTTCGCGGCGGCGTTGCGTCGCGGGAGTACGCCCGCACGAACGATTATGTCAATACCCACAACTGAATATAGTAACACCTCATTAATAAGAAGTCCTCAACAATAAAAACTTAAAATAAAACCATCATCATTACATTATGTATGTTGATGACTTTATTTGCACCTATAAACAACACGAAGACGAGAATCAGGAAAATGTATACCGAACCCAATTTTTACAAGCATTCGATCTCCAAACGTGGGATGATACAAAGGTAGAGGAGGGAATGTCGTCGTTGTACGAGACCATCAAAAATTTGGACGATATTGTGTTCATTATTAACGCGGCTAAAAAAAGCAAGGAATTAGAGATGCTTATATTATTTAGTCAAGCAGACGATGCCACTATATTCAAAATGCTTTTCAAATTTGAACTGTTCGATATGACACACAGATGTATTTGTGACGCCATCGCCAGACAGAAGGTCGATGATGTCCATAAACAAGTTCTTGTTGACGCACTTGCTAGTGAATAATTCAGAACCCACTTTTCAAAACTTTATAGTATCAGTTCAAAACTTTATAGTATCAGTTCAAAACTTTATAGTATCAGTTCAAAACTTTATAGTATTATTATAGTATAATACTATACAGATGACATCGACAAGGAATAATAATACACCAGGAAACTATGCCATGGAGCAGAGAGAAAATCGCATGAACGAGCAATACAAAAATTACGCTCATTCGCAACATGGAATGGCCTACCGCAACGAGACCCCGGCAGTTGGTATTCTCCACGGACAAATGCCCCGCGAGACCCTTTCGAAGAACCCGATTGAGATTGAATCGATGCTGTTCGGCATTAACTCCACAAATCTGGTGAATCCACAGAAACCCCCAACGCCGAAGCTCAAGACGCTTCCTGAGCGTAAATTCTTTGAACGCCCGACGTTGATAATGCCTGAACCGTTGGTGGTGGAAGCAAAGCAGAGACCGCTTCCTATGGCATAATTTGTGTTATTAAAAACGTAATAAAAATAGTATGTTTAATACGTTTATAAGGCGATGTCTGAAACCAAAGGTGCCAAAATATTCAAGACAAAATGCTCGCAATGTCATACGATTGAATCAGGCGGTGAGCACAAACAGGGTCCAAATCTTTTTGGTCTCATTGGAAGAGTTGCGGGAACCACGCCTGGATACTCGTTTTCCAAAGCAAATACTGATTCGAAGGTCTTGTGGAATGAAGACACGCTCTTTGATTACTTGCTTGCACCCAAAAAATATATCAAAGGAACCAAGATGGTATTTGCCGGTATTAAAAAACCTGTGGAGAGAAAAGACTTGATTGCTTACATTGCTACTTTCCAATAATTTTTATACTTCATATAAGCTTACTCGCGGATTCGAACCACGGACCTTTGCATTACAAGTGCAATGCTCTACCAACTGAGCTAAGTGAGCGAGAAATGTTTTATGAGTATACTTTATCAATACCTAAGATAATCGCATTTTAAACGCATATAAATAAATATATTCGCTTAAAAATAATTTGTCATATTCTACGAGTAAAAGAAATGAAATATCCACACGTGATATTTTTACGGGACTCGAAGTATTCCATTGTGGACCAGAAAATTCAAAATGCGAAAACTGCCGGATTGCTAAAATGTTCAATAACGATCACATCGGACGCGAGCGATGTTGCGAAACTGTTTCGTGAAAATCACAATATTCTTGTGACATATGGAAGGTATAAAACCGAATACAATAGAGTGAAGGCACTTATACCAGAGAGATTACAAGCACTGTGGATACACGCGTCCTCGTTTGACAACATTGCCGAGTTTAATAGCAGCGTAAATTACTATTACATAAACCATGTTATTGGAAATCGCGCGGCAACGAGACCGAAATTCTCTATTTTCACAACCTGTTTCATGTCTTATGAGAAAATATTGCGCGCATATGAGAGCGTGCGTTCGCAAACATTCATCGATTGGGAATGGGTAGTATTAGACGATTCCCCCGAAAACAAGCATTTCGAATATTTGCAAGAGATACTTACTGACCAACGGGTGCGTCTGTATAAGCGCGCGTCAAACAGCGGTATTATCGGAAATGTCAAGAATGAGGCGGTATCGTTATGTCGCGGAGAATACTGCATTGAACTCGACCACGACGACAAAATAACCCCATCATGTTTAGAAGATGCGATTGGTGTTTTCGAGGCACACCCTGATGTAGGATTTATTTACATGGATTTTATCAACATGTTCGAAGACGGCTCTCCTACACGTTATATGAACGATGTTATTAGCAAGGGCTATGGCGGATACTACGCGATGAAATACGATGGGGAATGGCACTATGTTTTTATTACACCAAATATCAACAACATTTCTCTCTCAAACTTGGCGTGCTGCCCGAATCATCCGCGCATTTGGGAGCGCCAAACCCTGTTGGACATTGGGAATTACTCTGAATTGCTTCCGATTTGCGATGACTACGAACTTCTCCTTCGCACGTGCACAAAAACCAAGGTAGCAAAGATATGCAAGGTCGGTTACATCCAATACATGAATGAGGGAGACAATAATTTTTCGATCATTCGAAAGGATGAAATAGCGCGTCTTGGAGCGGAATGTATAAGACCACACTACGCGCGCATGCACAACATCAATGGGTCTATGAGAACGATGAACGCATATGAAGACCCGCAGTTTGAATGGAACCACTCGAATATTTGGGAGCGCGAACATTACCACCATAAGTATTCGAATTATCGGTTATCACCTGATTATGATGTGCAAGTTTTGGTGATGGGGGGAGAAAGATTGCGTAGGTCGGATGTCCGAAAATATATCAACGAATCGAGAACGGAGGTATTCGTGATAGATGCGAACAATGACATCGCGGCACTGACGAGTTTAGCAGATACACTGGGTTATGGAGATGTTAGGTGTTGTAGTCTCTCTTATGGTTCTAAAAAGGATTTGTTGCGATACTTTGAACTGATGTGTCGTGTATGTAATTACACAATCATTCTAGAATGATGATGTTTACATCACAGTATTTCAATCACATTATTTTTCTCTCGCGAGATGTATATATGGCTTTCACGAGATATCACGATGAACCTTGTAGAATGGAAAAGCAGCTCCAAGAATTAACCGGTCCTGGTAGGTATGTGCTCAACGTTCCTGGTCAGGGCGAGAGCCCTTGTTTCATGGAAGACCCCCATATACGAATGGAGAAATGGGGCGCAAATCTTATGAAGAACAGCATCAATCTGGAAAGTGACTTGCGCGGTCTTACTAGGAAAAACAACAGGGATATTGTCGACCAAAATCGGCACACAACCAGGTCGGCTAAGGGTAAAAAACTCAGTTTTCCCGTATCCAGTGCTTGCACCGATCAATCGCGCGCGACGCATCCGGCTTGGATGTTCAAGGATTTAGAACAGACGAAATGGGATTACACGCATCTTGACCCGCGAGAGAATACCTGTCTTCCATTTCAAAACAACTTAAGCACGCGCATGTTAGAACGAGACCACTTCGTGCCGAAATATCCGAATGTCTCCAATTAGTGTTTGTGTCCCATATTATTTGTATCCCTTATTATTTGTATCCCATATTATTTGTATCCCATATTAGAGAAATCTTAGTGATAATATTATATATTATTGTATATATAATGGCACAGCTTGCGATACCTCTTTTGGCATTAGGTGGATTTTATGTTATTGCCAATAACCATAATAAAGATGATGAAGACGATGAGTCTGAAAAAAAGAATGTCACCGAGGGATTTATCAACACACCAGTAATCAATTATCCTGTAGTGGAACCGATTAACAAAAGCAATGTAAAATATTTCCCTACTGCCAATCAGACAACCGATAAGTGTTTCGACCAAAATGTTTCGGAATCGGTAATGCGAAACAATCCGAAAGAATCGGTAGGTTCGGGAAAAGTCCCACAAATGTCCCTCACGGGTGCTAACATAAATACTTCTGATTTTAAACATAACAATATGGTTCCGTTTTATAGCGCAAAGAGTAATGGTGCTTCGACCTCTTCTGACGTAGCCGAGATGAGACTAGACAACATGCAAGGTGGTGGTTCGCAGGCGTTCAAGAAAAAGGAACAGGCACCACTGTTCAAACCACAAACGAATATGCAGCACGCGCACGGCGCTCCTAATATGAGCGACTTTCTTCAATCCCGCGTCAACCCGAGTATGCGAATGGCAAATATCAAGCCGTGGGAAGAGCAGCGGGTTGCTCCTGGACTTGGCAAAGGTTACAACACGGAAGGCGGCATCGGTTTCAATAGTGGCATGGAGGCGCGTGAATCGTGGCAACCCAAAACCGTTGACCAACTTCGCGTTGCGTCCAATCCCAAGCAGAGTTATGGTTTGGCAGGGCACGAAGGTCCTGCGAATTCGATGGTCAAGGAGGCAGGAAATATTCATACACAAGGGCGCGTCGAGAAGTATAGCCAAGACACTTATTATACTCTGGGACCTAGTCGTTGGAACACAACAACGGGCATTGAAAAGGCACAAACCGCCCGCGGTGTGGAGGTCTTGCGCGATGTGAATCGCCCTGATACCACAGAGGAGTATTATGGTACTGGTGCGGTCCAGGACGGACAGGCCAGTTACGCAAAGGGTAAATATCAGATTCCGCGCAGACCTGAGTTACAAGCAAACAGCGTGACGAATGTATCGGCGGCAGGTAAACGCGGTGCCGGACAGAACGACTATGGTGTTCAAGGTTTTGTCCCCCTGCCGACAAACCGTTCCACCATGAAACAGCCCGATGGTTTTGGTGCTGTTCGTGGATTGGCACACGCGGCGATTGCCCCGCTGCTTGATGTGCTACGTCCTTCCAGAAAGGAAAACACTGTCTGTAATATCAGGGCAAGCGGAAATGCCGGAACGTCCGTCTCAAACGCCCGTGTCCATAATCCAGGCGACCGCACAAAAACAACGCTGAGAGAGACAATAGAGGGGGCAATTGACCTGAACTATCTTAATTATCAGGGTCGGACTACAGAGGGGTATTCCATTTCGGAACACCAACCAACAAATGTCCAACGCGACACAACAAACGTTCATTATACAGGAGCAGCAGGACCGAGCGCGCAGAAGGCTAACCAGACATACGACGCCGCATATCGTCAGCGGAATAACGAGAACAAAACGCACGAGAACCGACCAAATCAGGGGGGAACACAAATGTTCAACCAACAAGAAAATATTCGGATTGGGCGTGTCGACGCCGACCGAAACAACAATCGCATGTATGTGCCTGGCGTGGGTACTTCGATCATTCCGTCGGCACAGACACTGGGCGCCGCCAAGGTGCCGCAAGGATACGACAGCACATTGAATAGCGATCGTATGAACCCCGACATTCTCACCGCGTTCAAACAGAATCCTTACACGCAGAGCCTACAGAGTGTCGCGTAAGACGCCCCATTGGTTTCACTGAAAATTTATACATAACACTATCAAGCGTTATGTATAAAATACATAAAAATACATAAAATACATAAAATACATAAAATATATTACTCCATTATCAGTTAAGAACAAACTAGAAAACCTCGATATATGTCTCTTTCTATACATGCCGATATTTATAGAAAAGTTGAGTATTTTTTGACTTCCCAAAAAATACCAAACATAATTTTCCATGGCCCACACGGCGGTGGTAAGCGAACTCTGGTAAACGACTTTGTTGAGAAGATATATGACAACGATAAGGAAATGACGAAGGCATATGTGATGAACGTCAATTGTGCGCACGGAAAAGGTATAAAATTCGTAAGGGAAGAGCTCAAGTTTTTCGCAAAGACGCATATAAATTTGAAAGGGCGGGGGCATTTCAAAACAATTATTTTGTCCAATGCCGATAAACTGACCATCGACGCACAATCTGCCCTGCGACGATGCATCGAATTATTCAGCCATACGACCAGATTCTTCATCATTGTTGAAAATCGTTATAAGTTGCTAAGACCAATTCTCTCGCGGTTCTGCGAGATTTATGTGCCACTTCCTCTCAAGAATGATAAATCCTTTAATTTGCACGATTATGTTACACAAAAAAGTTTCCAACCGCACAAGTGTGCCACAAATCGAAAGAACTGGTTGAAAAAGTTTATGAATGGATTAAACATCAACGATTATACCGAATTGGTTCAATCATCCATCTTGTTGTATGAAAAAGGGTACACCGGATTAGATATTATGTATTATTTGGAGAATTCGAATATGGAACAGGAGAGAAAATACCATCTATTATTGACATTTCATAAAGTTAAGCGTGAATTTAGAAGCGAAAAACTTCTTCTGTTGTTCATGCTCAATTTCATTGTTTTTCGTTCTGAAACTGATTTAGAAAATATTTCATTTATGTAAATGGATGATTATTCGATGTCTAGTTTGGGTGAATCAAAAAACGAGTGGTGTGCTCGTTTAGTAAACATCCTTACTCCCGCAGTAATTGATGGACTCAAGTCTATTTTCAAAGAGGCTTTAGAGCTTTGCGAAGAGAACGATGAACTTGACAAGTATCTGATGACGTTCCAGACATTTCTCTCCCGCATACCCAAGTGGAATGATTCTATTATCGGCGAAGAGCGTGTGAGGATTGAAACGTTTACCAAGTGTGGTTATCTGGAAGAGTTGATTACATGCGTCCACGTTATACAATTGAAGGCTCTCACATGCGTCCGCGTTGGACAGAAGCAAAAGAAGATTGATATTGATATTCCATCTGCCGATGTTTTCATTCACAAGGTGTACATCAATGTCGCAAGAAAGCTATACACAAATGTCTACCTCTTTGAAGCCGAGTTGGCCCCACTTGACCTTCAAAAAAACAACCGGCAACTCGAACTGTTTGCGCAAGAGAGTATCCTCAACACAATTCGCGACACGATGCCTGTAGAAAGCATCCTCAGAGCATACATGGACGAGACCGAAGAAGAGGAGGTCGATATCAAGGAGGAAATCATCGAAGAGGCGGTGCAAGAAGAGGCGGTGCAGAAAGAGGCGGTGCAGAAAGAGGCGGCGCAGAAAGAGGCGGTGAATGAGAACTCGTTGCCAATCGCAAGTGAACCCGTAACAGGAGCACCAGCACTAGGAGCACCAGCACTAGGAGCACCAGCACTAGGAGTGGCACCTATGTCGGATGTGAATATGATTATGAATGATACCGTGTTAGAGACAATGCAATCCATTCCCTCGCAAACAGAAAACATCTCATTTTCGAATACTGATAAAGCGCAGGATACTTTAGGAAACGAGACACTGGTATCCGCACCAAAGACAATTGAACGGTTGGAGCAAATCGCATTAGATGGGGCACAAAAAAGGCGCGATGAGGAGCCCGATGATGACGACGAGGACGATGATTACGAGGAGAGAATTACAATTGGCGGCAATGTAAATATCGATACGCTGGATATTAATGATATGAACGCACCGTCGTCCAGACCGCCCATTGTTTTAGATGATATAGAGTTTTTGTAATAATGCGTTGAATGGTTGACAGTTTTGTAACACGATATTTTAATGAAGAATCACTTTAGTATCGCAGGACTTATTGCGTTTGTATTTGTTATCGTGAAATTTCTTGAGATGAGATTTGTATTGAAGGAGGCAAAACCGGTAAAGGAAATTACGCGCGATACACTTGTTGTCTACATCAGTTCGGTTTTGGCTTTATTTGCGATTGAACAAGTAGACGCATCCGACATCGGGAAACAAAGTGGTGCTGGTGTCTTTGTGGGTGCCCCAGAATTTTAGAATCAGCAAATATTATTTGTCTTTGTATAGGTATATATGGAAACAGAACGGGAAGTATTAATGTTTTATCAAACGTCCCTTAGAAATGTTGGTCTTTACACATCTATATCGTTTGCGCTGTTGGCTTCAAGCAGATTTTACAGAGGGAAAAACAAGGCATATAATGTTTTGTTTCTTCTATTGAGTTTGTCCATATTATTTTGTGCGATTTCGCTATGCAAATACTTGATTGATGATCTGAAATCGATGAAGGCAAACTTGGACGAGACAAAGTATTTGAGTAAATGGCAAGCAATCCCCCAAGCAATATTATACATTGATATTGCGATAGGATGTATTATAACATTCACTTTGGTGAAAGAATTGTATAAAAAATGATCTAAGTTAATTTGTCAAAACACTATTTGACAAATTAAGTAAAAAGAGTAACCAACCAATTACTGGTGGCTGATAAGCGCGTCAATATTCATTATTTTTTGCTTGTTTATTTTCTTTTTGGAAATATGGTATCTGTTGAAATACTCATTTTGGATTACTTTCGCAGGAACGTGATTGTGAACCGTTCTAGCAATCATCTTGTATAATTTGAAATCAGGATATCTCTCTTCACCATTGTTCTTGTAGAGTATGTTGCGTCCCTTGTCGTCAAGACACCAACCGGTCATTATCTCAACAATGGTTGATTTCATTTCAGTATCATCATCCAACAACATGTCATAAAGTGCGCAACCCAATCTACACAAATCAAAACTAAAATTTGGTTCAACCCGTCGCTTATTTGTATCGATGTATGGTTCGAAATTATATTGAGTTGCGGCATCGCCTTTCGAATGGTATGAATCGCTACACAATAGATTCCCGCGGAACTTATAGATTGCCCGCCCATAGTCAATTATTTTGTATATTTTACCAAATGTAGGCACCTTGTAATGCCTGCCGTCGTGCTTGTAGAAGAGGTATTGTTTGTCCGTCTTCACATACATAATGTTGTTCGTATGTAAATCGTTGTGCGTGAGTCCGAACACTTTTTGATATGTGATTAGCATCATGAGGATTTGCGTCACAATCGAACCAAACTCTTCATCGGTCACATCTGTGCTAGACATGAAAGAGTCGAGGGTTTGTTCGCATCGCTCAAGCGCAACCACTTGAATTGGAAAAGAATGAATTTTCACGAATGCTTCGTCTTCCGAGGCAGTAGACAGCGACAAACCGTCGAGCGTGCTTTCGCTTTGAATGGAACCTGTTTCCGACCCCAGCGTGTTCGACGAACGCGATGAACATCTCGATGATTCCGAGGAGGCGTTGGATGACTTGGTTGTGTTTGCACTCGGCGCGGCCGTCGCCTTCTTCGTTTCTTGGTGAGGCGAATCGTAGAGCAACGCCGCAGAAATATCACCAGACACGTGGGCGGAATTATCCCCCGAAGAAATGTCAGTAGATACCTTTCCCATTCCCGGTGCAAATATGCCATCGAATTGAGAAAGATCGAGTTCACAGATATCCGATAACTCGAGAATATTTTCGTCGTCTTTTGCGGACAACACTTTGATTGGCTCCTTATAATCTCGCGTATCACGATTCATCAAGTCGTATTGAAAATTATCATCAAATACATACAAATTTCCGCGATTTTCGTGAAATGGTTTGCAGTCTTGTAAGTAATCAATGTCGTCGCCAATATTGAATAAAAAGTCATTTTTAATCCCTAGATACGAACCGTAAAAATCGATGCCGTGCACGAATCCCGACTCTTCGAGCATGGTGCTTGTGAGATATGTGAAAAAACTATCGACATACGCAGCGTTGTTTGTATCGCGAACCTTTGCGGCGCATTGTTCCTTTTCCATAAAAGATGGTAGTTTCAAAATATTATTATCAGACAAATCATACTTCGAACACATGTATTTAATTGGATCCAATAAAGGAATTAATTTGAAAAATACGTTTTTTTCGCACACAAATCCATCTGTGCTGTCACGGTTTTCAAGTTCGACCAAATACTTATTTTCTGTGCTCTTTTTAAGAATTTTTTTCAGCTTTAGTTTGTGATTCAAATTGATGTTTTTAAAATTGGTTTCATTTAGAGTAAAAAATCTTTGATAAACAGGTATATAATTCTGTGGACATTTCATATTTAAAAGTTCAGTATTTTCAAAACTCTCAAAGAGAGTATTATTGTCATTTTTCTGATAAGAAAAGTCCATAGTTGTGGATGATATAATTTCCCTAAAAATCTAACTCATTCACATACATATGCGGATAAAGTGTTCGAATTATTTCTGCTCTCTTTTTACATGACCTTAGAATTAAAGAAGTTTGATATGTCGCATATAAGCTTCAGACCCGACGAAAATAAGGGTCCCGTGGTGGTCCTCATCGGACGTCGAGACACAGGAAAAAGTTATCTCGTGCGAGACCTTCTATATCATCACCAAGATATCCCCATCGGAACAGTGATATCGGGAACTGAAGCAGGAAATGGATTTTATGGAAGTCACGTCCCTAAATTATTCATTCACGATGAGTACAACACCGCCATTATTGAGAATATATTGAAGCGTCAGAAAACCGTCCTGAAGCAGGTGAAAAAGGAGATCGAACATTACAAGAAGTCAACGATTGACCCGCGCGCTTTTTGCATTCTAGATGATTGCTTATTCGACAACTCGTGGACCAAGGACAAGATGATGCGGTTGCTTTTCATGAACGGCAGGCACTGGAAAATTATGCTTATCATCACTATGCAGTATCCATTAGGTATACCTCCCAATTTGCGGACAAATATCGACTATGTGTTTATACTGCGCGAACCCTACATTTCCAATAGGAAAAGGATTTGGGAAAACTATGCCGGAATGTTTCCCACATATGAGAGTTTCGCACAGGTAATGGACCAATGCACCGAAAACTATGAATGTTTGGTCGTGGACAACAATGCCAAGTCTAATAACCTACAGGACCAGATTTTTTGGTATAAGGCACAACCACACGGAGACTTCAAACTCGGTTCGAAAGAGTTCTGGGAAATATCGAAGGATCTTCATTCTGACGATGAGGACGACTCATACGACCCCAACTCGGGGCGAAAGCGCGGTCCCAAAATAAATGTGCGGAAGACTCGGTGGTAAGAAGCAGTATGTTCAAATTTTAGCAGCAACACACTTATTTGCTTTGATAAATTCGTCCTTGTCAATCGTGTATATGAAAGCGCAGCAGTGCGACTCTGGCATTCGGTGCTTCGAACAATAAACGTTTTCGCAGCGACATTTCCCCATCATCATCTCTACCTGGTTCACTTTTTTCGCACAACCTTGAAACGCACACTTTTGTTTCGGCACACCTTTTCCCGAGGCAATATGGTTGTTCGCACTTTGTTCCCGCATACTTTGGATGGGCGCACTCTGTTGCGGCATTCTAGTTATTTACATATACTACTAGGGATTATATGTAAATTCAATTTTTTAGTTTTTCTTAATTTATCTTCTTCACGGGGTAATTATAGGTTTCACGCCTGCTTATTACCCTTGTCCGCTTCCTCAGCATCCTCAGCACCCTCAGCACCCTCAGCACCCTCAGCATCCTCAGCATCCTCAGCACCCTCAGCATCCTCAGCAATGTTCACTAACACAGTCTCCTTCTCCTTCGGTTCTGAAACACCAGTATCGGTCAGTCTGCTGAGACCGTGGTCGGAATTCTTATGGTCAATCACCACATCTTCATCCTCGAACAACTCCTTTCGAACATCAGCAACCGTGACCTCTTCGCCCATACCAGTCTCCATGTTGTTGACGTTGTTCACGCTCACCAATTGACCATTCTCGTCCAAGGTCTGCGTAAGCACGTTGCCGCTCTCGAGCGCCTTCTTCTTGTTCTCCTCAATCGCCTGCTCCTTCGTTTCACGCATCCGCTTGTCAAACTCAACCTTGGCGTTCTTCTCGTTCGCCTGCTTCTCGTGCATGAGCTGGTTGAGTTCGTCCTCCAGATACTCGACGCGCCCCGTCTTGTACGCCTCGGGGTGGTAAGGCATCCACATACCGACCGGACCCACAAAAACGTCGTGGTTCGGATCCACTTCGCGAAGCATTTTACATCTCAGTTCAGCCTCTTGCTGACTCGGATAAGAACCGCGCACCTTCAATCCACGAACGCTCGTCTGGAATCCATTCTCCTGATTGAATGCCTCGTCCAACTTGGTCTCGTTCGAGTCCATAAAGTTCTTGAACTCATCCTCTAGATTCGTGGCAAACAGATTATCCCGCTCCTCTTTACAGAACTCCTCCAAATCCTTGGTGAGATCGTCAAAGACAAGATTATACTTGAACGAGAGAAAACTCAAGAATTGTGTATATTTAGACAATGCCTTGGACATTTCCCACTGCTTTAGGAATTCATTGAAATTATAAAGTCGGCGGTCGCTAAGAATCTTCTCCGGAGAGAGAAACGATACGCAAACGAATTTTTGTCCGGCAACTCCCTTGTCCTCATCTAACACATCGACATACTTCTTGTTCTCGGAGCCGTCAATGTCCAATCTACATTCGATTCCCTCAGGTCTGGTTGTCGTCTTCGAAGTGTCGCTCATATAGGAATATTAATCCTCATAAACTTTAAGTGATTTCAAATCGACATATTATATTTTTTTCTTTTTATTAAATATAAGAATGAGCATTACTGATATTGTCAACGATTTCGATCTTGGTGAACTTTTGAAGCGCGCGATCAAATACCTTGTGGAGGGTATCATGGTGGCACTTGCTGCCTTTGCCATCCCGAAGCGCTCGCTCGACCTTGATGAGGTTGCCTTCATCGCGCTCACCGCGGCCGCCACCTTTAGCATTCTTGATACGTTCGTCCCGGCCATGGCCGTGGGTGCTCGCTCGGGCGCTGGGTTCGGCATCGGCGCCAACCTTGTCGGTTTCCCCAAACTCGGGTAAGCATAAACTCGGGTAAGCATAAACTCGGGTAAGCATAAACTTGCCTATAAACACGAAAAACACCAATAAATATAATATAGATTTGAATATAGTTATCAAATCTATATTGTGGGAATGAACTCCCAGTCGAGTTCGTTACATATTTTCCTCCATATTTCGTCTTGTTCGATTCGCTTCTCGCGGTCCTTTAGCATTGGGAAGAAAGGCAGGAATTCGCGCTGGTCGAGCAA
>MDSY01130953.1_pt1 | contig 15604 bp, 15 predicted proteins | sample 811131 | NCBI WGS metagenome assembly MDSY01 (sample SAMN05326643, study PRJNA326480) | marine metagenome | isolation source: seawater | place: Atlantic Ocean: South West | collected 2010
ACATAAGACTCAATAAAGCTTATTTTTTCAATTTTTAAAGTCTATTGATATCTAAGTTTTATCTTTACAAAAAAATGAGCGTATGAATACCATTTGTCCTAAAGAGTGTATGCAGAGAATGCAGGCTGACGCCTCCTTCAAGGTGATTGATATTCGTGAAACATTTGAATATGAATTTTGCAACCTCGGTAACGATCACGTTCCTATGCAAACTTTTTTAGACAATGCTGATACCCTAGACAAAAACCAGACCTATGTTTTAATGTGCAGAACTGGTCAACGCGCTGAAGCCCTTGCCAATCTTCTTAAATGTGAGAAAGGATTGAATAACATTCTTGTTATGTCCGGAGGAATTACGGGTTGGAAAGAAAAAAATGACCCAAGCTTAATCATAGAATAAATGAATATCATTCAACAGCTCATTGACTTCATCCTCCACCTGGATGCCCACCTCTTCACTCTTATCATGGATTATGGAAATTGGATATACCTTATTCTTTTCATGATTGTATTTGTAGAAACAGGATTGGTTGTTATGCCTCTGCTTCCTGGAGATTCCTTATTATTTGCAGCAGGTACGTTTTGCGCGGGTGTAGTGCACCATGACCAAACAGCTGAGCTAAGCCTCTGGATTGTTATTCCGTTGCTTTGTACCGCAGCTTTTATTGGTGATAACTTGAACTATTATATTGGAAAAAACATTGGGCTAAAGGTCATGCAATGGAAAATCAGAGGACGGCAAATTGTAAAACAGTCCTACATTGACAAAACACAAGCTTTCTATGACAAGCACGGACCGAAGACGATTATTCTTGCCCGCTACGTACCCATCGTTAGAACCTTCGCTCCATTTGTCGCTGGCGTCGGAGAAATGAAATACCTTAAGTTTTTAAGATACAGTGTTATAGGTGGAATAACATGGGTTTTCGCTTTAACACTATTAGGTTACTTTTTTGGCAACCTCCCAATCGTTCAGAACAACTTTGAAACAGTCATATTTGGCATCATAGGACTCTCCCTCCTCCCTATGCTCATTGAGTTTATCCGAGTCAAGCTCAAAAGCGCCAAATAAATTACATAATAAATTATGCACGCATAATATATTTTTAGTAATTTTAAACAATTATATATACTCTTTATTAAAAGCATTTAAAATGAGCAATACAGCATATATCGTTGCCGGATTTAGATCCGCAGTTGGAAAAGCAAAAAAAGGTGGGTTTCGTTTCTACAGACCTGACGAGATTGGCGCCTCTGTTATCAAACATTTGGTTAAAAGTATTCCCAACCTAGATAAGGATAGAATTGATGATGTAATTGTTGGAAATGCCACACCTGAGGCCGAACAAGGACTCAACATGGGAAGAATGCTTTCTTTAATGGGTCTCGATACAGACAAAGTACCGGGAATGACCGTCAACAGATACTGTGCATCGGGTCTTGAAACTATCGCTATTGCTCAAGCGAAAATAGAAAGCGGAATGGCAGACTGTATTATAGCAGGAGGCGCTGAATCCATGTCGGTTATGGCGATGGGGGGTTGGAGAATTGTTCCTAATGCACGCGTTGGAAAAGAAAATCCAAACTGGTATTGGGGAATGGGACTTACCGCTGAAGCTGTTGCGAATCAGTACAAGATTAGTAGAGAAGACCAAGACGCATTTGCATTGTACTCTCATGAAAAAGCAATTAATGCGATCAAAGAAGGCAAGTTTAAGGATGAGATTGTTCCTATTGATGTGGAACATATTTTTCTAGATGAGCACGAAAAAAGACAAGTCAACAACTTCACTGTAGACACAGATGAAGGTCCTCGTCCGAGTACCATAGAAAAATTGAATTCACTTAGACCTGTATTTGCCCAAGGAGGATCCGTTACAGCAGGTAACTCTTCGCAAACCTCTGATGGCGCTGCATTTGTTATGGTAATGTCGGAAAAGATGCTGAAGGAACTTAACTTAGAACCAATTGCAAGATTGGTCTCCTATGCAACTGTTGGTGTCGAGCCAAGAATAATGGGAATAGGACCTGTAGATGCCATTCCAAAAGCACTTAAGCAAGCCGGTTTGTCAATGAATGATCTTGGTCTTGTCGAACTGAACGAAGCTTTTGCCTCACAGTCTTTGGCTGTATTGAGAGAGACCGGTCTAAACCCAGATATCGTGAATGTTAATGGAGGTGCAATTGCCTTAGGTCATCCGCTAGGTTGCACAGGAGGAAAACTAAGCGTTCAATTGATCAATGAAATGCGAAGAAGAAAGCAGAAATATGGCATGGTTACCATGTGTGTCGGAACAGGACAAGGTGCCGCAGGCGTTATCGAGCTGCTAAAATAATTCTTGAAACTCTTTTTTAACAATCTTCACGGCAATACTCGTTGGAAATTCTTCAAGTTGGGCAATGATTTCAAATATCTTTTCTGAAAGCTCAGTACTTGTTGATTTTTCGTTCATTTGGCTACCAGCCATATGAACCAACTTAATGACTTCATCTTTTGAACTTCTAATAATCTCCCATGTACCTGTCGATATAAAAATCTGTTGAGCCAGATTGTGCTCAAATTCACTACGAACAGACTTCACGAGTTCTGCTTGAAAAAGCGTGGCGTTCAAGCTTGGATTGTGGGCGCGCATAATTAAACTAGTGGGATGAATTCGCTCTAAAAGCAATACAGATCTCTGATAAGCATCTAGCCTACTTGGTAAAAAAAACTCCTGTCGTTGCTTATGAAGCTCGGTTCGAAGCTTAGTTACCTCTTTATCTGATTGCTTTTTTAAAAATCGAAATACAATCAATACGAGCGCTCCGCAACTCACCATTGTCATTAAAAGAAAAACCCACGCGTCCATATTCTATTTTTACAAATATACTTACCTTTTCATATTAACGTTAAATGACAAATAAAGATACATTTGTAATCATCTTATTTAATTCGTTTACAAAATGACATCCACATTAATTGTTTTCATATTGGTCCTCTATTTTGGACTTCTTGTAGCTGTCTCATTTTTTACGTCCAAGGCAAAGGGTAACGATGGTTTTTTTATCGGTGAGAGACAATCTCCCTGGTATCTTGTTGCATTTGGAATGATTGGAGCATCATTGAGCGGCGTCACCTTCTTATCTGTCCCTGGATGGGTTGGAAATGAAAGCAACCAGTTTAGTTATATGCAAGCCGTACTCGGTTATTTTATCGGCTACCTGATAATCACCTATGTCCTCATGCCTATTTACTATAAAATGAATGTCGTGTCTATTTACGAATACCTTAAGGATAGATTTGGTTTCCTTAGTCATAAAACTGGATCTGTCTTGTTCCTTATTTCCAGAGTTATCGGAGCTTCGGTAAGACTTATGCTCGTAGCAGAAGTACTACAAAGTATTTTATTTGATGATTGGGGTATTCGATTTGAATTTACAGTGACCATTTGCATTTTACTAATTTGGTTATACACGAATCGCGGAGGGATAAAAACGATCGTTTGGACGGACACTCTTCAAACTGGATTTATGCTTCTTTCTGTTGGTCTCACAGTTTATTTCATTGCCAATGCACTTCCAAGTGTTGCGGACACAGGAATTATAAACCAGGTTGCAGATGGACCTTATGGAAAGATTTTTTTCTTTGACGACTTGTATGACTCCAATCACTTTTTAAAACACTTCTTCGGTGGTATTTTCATTGCCATTGGAATGACCGGACTGGACCAAGATATGATGCAGAAGAACTTGAGCTGTAAAAGTTTGAAGGATGCTCAAAAAAACATGGTCAGTATGGCTAGTGTTTTGATTGTTGTGAACCTTGTTTTTTTATTCTTAGGGGCCCTACTCTATATGTATGCGAGAGCCAATTCAATTTCCTTTGAGAAATCCGACATGCTCTTTTCTGCTGTAGCCATGGATACCAACACGCCAGTTATAATTGGTGTGCTATTCCTATTAGGTCTAATTGCGGCAGCCTATTCCAGTGCGGACTCAGCACTCACTTCATTGACCACCTCAATTTTTGTTGACCTGATACCTGAAAGAAGAAAAACAGAAGATAATAAAGTCCCTTTGCGTAAACGCATTCACGTTGCGGTATCTATATTAATTATACTTGTTGTTTTGCTGCTGCATCACTACACGGACGATTCTGCAATTGGATTACTAATGAAATTTGCTGGGTTCACCTATGGACCATTAATTGGCATCTTCTTTTTTGGAATATTAACCAACTGCCACGTTAAAGACAAAGCAATACCAATTGCGAGCATCCTATCTATAGCATTCACCTTTGTGCTGTGGTACTTCTCAAAAGGCGCACCCGGCGTTGAAAAGGGCGCATCAGGGAACCTAGGAGAATACTCGTTTGGTTTTGAGATTATAATCTTAAATGCCTTTCTTACCTTTACATTATTATTTATTGCGTCAAAAGCTCAATCAAGTCTCAAAAGATGAAATTTAACTTAAGTGATTTCGGAAAACACAAAAACTTTGCACCGCTTAGCTTAACGAAACCTATCGCATGCCTTCGCATGGGTATATTCACCAATACTGAACGCTATACCGCCTATTTACCTGAAGCTCAAATAGGATACGAAACCGAAGATTATCTAGCAAAAAAATACCCTAGCTTATCTTGTGATTTAGTAGTAAATGCATGCGTTATACCGAATCCGGAATTCATCGCCGCACTCGTACATTTAGAAGAAAATCAAAGCTTATACGCCAAAGATGTACTAGTGGCTAGAAAAGGATCCGGTAAAGAGAAGGTTGAATACACTGGATTGGAAGTAATTATTTTAGAGCATAGATGGCACATGTTTCAAAAAAATGAGCAAGCGCTGAGTGTAGACTTTGTTCAGGTTACCGAAAACAGAACTAGCCAAACCTTATCTGACTCAAATCTATTAATTGGTGACGCGAAGGATTTATTCCTGGAAGAAGGTGCGCATGTTGAGGGTGCTACGCTAAATACGACTAATGGACCTATTTACATCGGTAAAGACGCAGAAATAATGGAAGGTAGTATGGTTAGAGGTGGTCTTGCCCTGTGTCATTCTGCAAGTATCAAAATGGGCGCTAAAATATACGGTGCAACGACGATTGGACCTCATTGTAAAGTAGGCGGAGAGGTAAACAATGTCATATTTCAAGCCTATTCCAATAAGGGTCATGATGGCTTCTTAGGCAATTCATTAATTGGTGAATGGTGTAATCTAGGTGCAGATACCAATACCTCTAATCTAAAAAACAATTATTCCAATGTAAGAACCTACTCCTATTCAAAGTTGGAAGAGGTTCAGACTGATTTACAATTTATCGGATTGAGTATGGGTGACTATTCTAAATGTGCCATCAATACAATGTTTAATACCGCAACTGTCGTAGGAGTTTCCTGTAATATTTTCACCCACGGTTTCCCCAACAAACACATCCCTAGTTTTTCATGGGTTCAAGGAGAAAAATACACCATAAATAAGCTAGACAAAGCTTATGAGTCCGCCAACAACATGATGAACCGAAGAGAAATTTCCCTGAATACGGAGGATAAAGCTATTCTAGCACATTTATCAAATTCAAAAGATTAATCCCGACATAATTACCTATTAATTTATTTTGGCACGCAGATTGAACCATATGACCTGCAGGCTTGTTTTATTTAGTTTTGCAACAATTGACAAGAATCAATGACATAATGTCATAAACATACTATATGAACGACTTATTTGATACCTCCTTATTAAATTTATCTGGCATAGAATCTGATGCCGAATTCATTCCATTAACTACTGCTGAAGAAGAAGAGACGGTAAATAACCAGGAATTCCCTGAAAACCTTCCGATTCTTCCCTTGCGCAACAACGTTTTGTTTCCAGGGGTTGTTATTCCAATCACTGTTGGGCGTGATAAATCCATAAAGCTTATTCAAGAAGCCAATAAGGGAAACAAAATAATCGGTGTGGTATCACAAAAGGTACAAGAAGAAGAAACGCCTGAGTTTAATGATTTACATACTGTGGGGACAGTAGCACAAATTGTAAGGCTACTTAAGATGCCCGACGGAAGTTCTACAGTTATCATACAAGGAAAGAGACGGTTCAAGATGCTTGAAATGACACAGACAGATCCGTTTATGCGAGCGTCGGTAGAAATATTGAAGGAACAAAAGTTTGATACAAAAAATAAAGAGCTCAATATGATGTTTAAAAACATCAAAGATCTTGCCCTTCAAATCATCAAGGACAGCCCAAATATACCGTCTGAAGCACAGTTCGCTATTAAAAACATTGACAGCCCTACATTTCTAGTCAACTTCATATCCTCAAATATGAATGCAGATGTTACCAAAAAGCAAGAAATGCTTGAAGAGATGGAAATCAAAAGCAGGGTAATGAAAGTCTTAGAACACCTATCCATGGAGTCTCAAATGCTAGAAATGCGAAACGAGATCCACAATAAAGTTAGAAAAGACCTTGACAAACAGCAACGCGAATACTTTCTTCATCAACAAATGAGGACTATTCAAGATGAACTTGGCGACAATCCTCAAGAACAAGATGTGAGAGATTTTCGAGAACGCGCCAAATCAAAGAAATGGACAAAAGAGGTAGGAACACTATTTCAAAAGGAGCTAGACAAGCTTCAAAGAATGAATCCTCAAGGTGCGGAATATACTGTTCAACTCAACTATATTGACACCATGATTGAGCTGCCTTGGAATGAATATTCGAAGGACAACCTTAACCTAAAGCGCTCCAGAAGAATCCTAGAGCGAGACCATTTCGGTTTAGAAAAAGTAAAAGAAAGGATCATGGAGTACCTCGCGGTGCTGAAGATTAAGGGGAATATGAAATCACCAATACTATGTTTCTATGGACCTCCTGGAGTTGGTAAAACCTCACTTGGAAAGTCAATTGCAGAGGCATTGGGAAGAAAATATGTCCGAATGTCACTCGGTGGATTGCACGATGAATCTGAAATTAGAGGACACCGAAAAACCTATATTGGGGCCATGCCTGGAAGAATAATTCAAAATTTAAAAAAGGCAGAAACAGCAAACCCTGTTTTCGTGCTTGATGAAATTGACAAACTCGGAAGAAGCAATCACGGCGACCCTTCTTCTGCCCTTCTTGAGGTATTAGACCCCGAGCAAAACAATGCATTTTATGACAATTATATAGAAACAGAATTTGATCTTTCTAAGGTTCTGTTTATTGCTACTTCTAACTCCCTATCGACTATACAAGGTCCATTGAGAGACAGAATGGAAATCATAGAGGTCAATGGATATACATTGGAAGAAAAAGTTGAAATAGCTGCCAGACACCTTATTCCAAAACAAATTAAGGAACACGGGATAAAAAAAGAGAATATTGGTTTTGGCAAACAAATTCTGCGTAAAATCGTCGAAGAATATACGAATGAATCTGGTGTTCGTGGTTTGGATAAGGTAATCGCCAAGCTAGTGAGAAATAGAACGAGACAAATCGCGATGGAGGAAAGCTTTGAAGCAAAGCTAAGTAAAGATGATTTATTCACCATTCTAGGATCGGGACGCTCAAAAGTGAAATCTATTGACCACAATACATTTGGCGTTGTAACAGGACTAGCTTGGACAAGTATTGGTGGAGACGTATTGTTTATTGAATCTTCCATCACTAAAGGAAAAGGGAAACTCACCCTGACAGGGAATCTTGGTGACGTCATGAAAGAATCTGCGATTATTGCTTTAGAATACCTAAAAGCGCATGCGGACATGATTGATACAAAACAAGAAGCATTTGACACTCACAACGTTCACATTCATGTACCGGAAGGAGCAACACCTAAAGATGGACCTAGTGCCGGAATCACTATGTTGACCTCGCTAGCATCTATTTTCAGTAAGAGAAAGGTAAAAAAGAACCTTGCCATGACCGGGGAAATAACCCTTCGTGGAGATGTACTGCCAGTTGGTGGTATCAAAGAAAAGATTCTTGCTGCAAAAAGAAGCGGCGTCAAAGAAATAATTTTATGCTCAAGAAACAAGCAGGATGTCGATGAAATAAAAGAAAGCTACCTCAAGGGTCTTACTTTTCATTATGTAGATAAAATGAAAGAAGTCATTGGGCTTGCTTTGGTATAAAAGCAAGTAGTTTTTTTTAACAAAGCTATTTACCCTCTGCCCTAATCACGATGAGCAGTGTATGAAGCATAATCTTAATATCTAAGGATATACTTCTATTCTTCAGATACAAAAGATCAAATTTCATTCGTTGCAACATTTGGTCTACATTCTCCGCATAACCATACTTCACTTGACCCCAAGAGGTAATACCAGGACGTACTTTTGTGAGCTGATTGTATTGTGGTTCAATTTTAGCAATTTGATCAATGTAAAACTTACGCTCTGGACGTGGTCCGACGATGGACATGTGACCCATTAACACATTAAAGAACTGCGGGAATTCATCAAGACGGGTTTTTCGCATAAAGCTTCCTATACCAGTAATCCTAGGGTCGTTCTCAGAAGACAGCTGCGGACCATTTTTTTCCGAATCCACGTACATGGTTCGAAACTTAAAAATTTTAAACACCCGACCATTCTTTCCAATTCTATCTTGCAGAAAAAAAATTGGTCCTGGAGATGAAACCTTCACAGCAATAGCAGAGAACAAATAAAATGGCATTAATAAAATAACGGCCACAAAAGACATGGAGAAATCAATTATTCTTTTCAGTACTTTTTGCCAGAAAGGCATTGCATCTGAAAGAACATCCAAAAGCAAAGCACCATAAATATTTGTCATTTTTACACTCCCCGAAAGAATAACATAGGTGTCCGGAAGGGTTTTAATCCGGGTCGTTCCATTGTCTATTTTGAGTAAAATCTGCATAAGCTTATTATGCTCTGAGCTTTCTATTGCAATAATATACTCATCTATGTCTAGACCTTTTGAAACCTCTTCTAAATCATCAAAATGCCCCAAATAAGGTAGTTTACCGTCCAACTGACGGTCATTTCCATTCATATTAATGTAGCCTACAAATGTGTTTACATTTTTTTCATTTTTCCTGATCTCCTCTAAAATATCAACCGCCTTTTCTGTTCCGCCAATAATAACAGTTTTAAAACCATTATTTGGCTTTCGAATGGTATGCACAAGCCATGTGTTTATTAACAGTCTAGGTGTAAAAGTCGCTCCGAAATGAACCACAAATAAAATTAGAAAGTTCCAATAATACCCCTCATAAGAACGGACCTGGTCGTCAAGTATAATTGAAAAGAAAATAATCAGCGAACCAATTACACTTATACTAATTGTAAGGTTTAAAAGCTTAAGCCTGAACATACGCCTTATCTCGATATAAGTTCCTTGCACGAAATAAAGCAACATCCAAAAAAGTGGAATCAATCCAATACCCAACCAGAAATTCACATCCATCTCAAAGGCTTGATTTTCAATCAATGTCTTTCTAAAAAAGAAAAATAGGGCCCAAGAAACGAGTGCTGACAGATAATCAGAAACTAAAAAAAGACTTAACCAAGGACTATTTTTATTCATTAAAACCAAATCACTTTTATGTTATCAAGGCAAATCACACCTTCTGAATCATCGACATCTAAATTTGCCTGAAACGATTGTAGAAAAGTAGATTGATTCGGAGATGCTGTCACCAACTCTCTGAGCTCGATATACATCTTCTTCCATATTACATTTTCGGGTGATTGCGCATTCATACGAATATTTACATTGTTCACTTGTCCTGATGCATACAAGGAAAAAAGTCCTTGATAAACGTCGTTGGTATTGTAATAATCGATTTCAAGATAGCTATCAACGCCTTTGGGAATCGGCAACTGATCTAGCGTATAAGCTACCCAAGTAGAGTCATTTTCGTTTAACATTACTTTTCCGTAGTAATTCCCGTTGAAAGTATTTAAAGACTCATTTGAAAGCAAAAGATTTGCTAGAGATGTATTTGGATCATTTTCGATTGAAATATTAATATCCTCAAAATCTTCAATCCAAAAATTCGCATTAGACTTGTAGCTCGTCGTGGGTGATATCTCAACAGTCTCATTCTGAATAAGCGTTACGGTTTCTTGGTAGAAGTTGGTAAATGGATACACTTTTTTGGTAGCAGAAATACCATTATTGATAACAACTGGATCTAGCCTTACAACACTTTCACCGGAAGAAAGCAGCGGAATACGAAAAGGAGTCTCAAAAATACCTATAAGCTCGTCATTCACATACACCTTGGCGTTAGTTATCTTTTGCGTAAGCTCGCCTTCTTCTCCTGACAAAGCCACATTCGCTAATAATTCCCAATCATTAACACGCAGCCACGAAGGGTCCGGGTTGTTTTTCACACACGAAAACAGGATGGGTAAACTAATAAAAACTAAAACTATAAAACGCACTAAATTCACAACGATTGAATTAAAAGAATATTGTAACTATTTCAGGTAAACTTTTGACATTTCTTCTAAAATTCGGTGCGCCAATTCCATAGCAGTAACACCAGCATCAATCGGCACAGGTGACTGCTTATGCCCTACCACACAATTGTGAAAACAAATTAACTCCTCTTGAATTGCATTTGTTTCTATAATTTCAGGCTTATCAATTAGGATTTTCTTTTTTGGCTTGTCACTCCCTAAATCTAAAATCAGATCAAATGGATCGGGCTCACCTTGAACATCTTCCATTTCAAAAACCTCTGCTTCCTTGTTTAAAAAATCAACACTGATATAGGCATCACGTTGGAAAAATCGAGTTTTTCGCATGTTTTTTAAAGAAATTCGAGATGCTGTAATATTGGCTACACAGCCATTGTCAAATTCAACCCTTGCATTGGCAATATCATGCGAATCACTGATCACAGCCACCCCAGAAGCAGATACCTTCTTCACATTAGACTTCACAATACTTAAAATAATATCTAAATCATGTATCATCAAATCTAATACGACAGGAACATCTGTGCCTCTTGGGTTAAATTGAGCCAAACGATGGGTCTCGATAAACATTGGTCGATCTAAGTACTTCTGTGCCGCGATAAAACCCGGATTAAATCGCTCAACATGACCAACTTGTGCAATAATATCAGCCTCTTGGACCAGGCGCTGTAGCTTTTTAGCCTCTTCGATTGTTTCTGTAAGTGGCTTTTCTATAAAGACATGCTTGCGTGCCTGTATAGCACACTTAGCCACCTCAAAATGTGATAAAGTAGAAGTAACAACAGCCAGGCAATCAACCTGCTCGATCAAACTTTCAACTGATTCAAAAGCAGGTATACCAAAAGTTGACTCAACTTCTTTAGCCGAATTTGGGTCAGAATCATAAAAACCGACCAAATTATATAGCGCTGTGAGCTCTTTTAGGATCTTAATGTGAATCTTACCTAAATGACCCGCTCCAGCTACTCCAATTTTAAGCATACTCAAAGCATTTTGCGTTTAAATCATTTGAATTACAATGAATTAAAGATTGAATAAAAAAAAGCCATTAGAAATCTAATGGCTTTACTGATATAGTCTTAAACTTATTTTTTTACTGAATCCACTACTGCTTTAAAAGCATCAGGATGGTTCATAGCTAAATCCGCTAGAACTTTACGATTCAATTCAATTCCACTTTTGTTCACTGATCCCATAAATTGAGAATAGCTCATTCCATGGAGTCTTGCACCAGCATTAATACGGGCAATCCATAGTGAACGAAAATTTCTTTTCTTTTGTTTACGACCGGTATAAGCATACAACAACCCTTTTTCAATGGCGTTTTTAGCTACGGTCCATACATTTTTACGTCTACCAAAGTAACCTTTGGCAAGCTTCATCATGTTTTTTCTTTTTGCTCTTGAAGCAACGTGATTTACTGATCTTGGCATATTTTCTATTTTTTTTAATAAAGAGTGCATCTTTATTTCAGATGACTTAGTTACTCATTACTTGGTTTATAATAAAGAACCTATTATTTCATGCACAATTGCAATTTGATATTCGAAAGGTCGGCATCATGTACCAAACCTGAATGAGTCAAATTACGCTTACGCTTTTTGGCCTTTTTCGTTAAAATGTGGCTTTTAAAAGCGTGTTTACGCTTTATTTTACCACTACCAGTGATGGTGAATCTCTTCTTCGCACTGGATTTTGTCTTCATTTTAGGCATTTTTCTGTTTTTTAAAAGATGAACACTATATCAGTTTTTTTATTTCTTTTTTGGGTTGATCATCAAAATCATCTTCTTCCCTTCAAGCTTGGGAAGTTGTTCGACAACCCCATAATCCTCCAGTTCTTGTGCAAAGCGAAGCAATAATATCTCACCTCTATCTTTAAACACAATTGTTCTTCCTCTGAAGAAGACAAAGGCTTTCACCTTACTCCCGTCAGTTAAGAACTTCTTTGCGTGAGCTAGTTTAAAATTGAAATCATGGTCATCCGTATTGGGACCAAATCTAATTTCTTTTACAACTACCTTACTTTGTTTGGCTTTTAACTCTTTTTGTTTTCTCTTTTGATTGTAAAGAAACTTCTTGTAGTCCATTATTTTACAAACCGGTGGAACTGCTTTGGGTGAAATCTCAACCAAGTCCAAACCTTCCGTTTCCGCCATTTCTATCGCCTTAGGTGTCAAAACAACAATTGGTGCACTTCCTTCAACAACCAATCTTACTTCAGGTACAAGAATTTTTTGGTTTATTTTGTGTTGCGCTGTCTCTTCTCTTCTAACATAAGGACGTCTAGGAGCTCTTCTCATTCAAATATTAATCGTTTATTGCCAATTCTTTATTAACTAAATCTTGCACAAATTCTGCAAATTTTTCCACACTCATAGATCCCTGATCCCCCTGCCCTCGTTGACGAACAGCGACTGTATTAGCCTCAAATTCTTTCTCTCCGATAACAAGCATGAATGGTCTTTTTGCCAATTCTGCATCTCTTATTTTCTTACCGATCTTTTCATTCCGGTCGTCAATAAGACCGCGAATATCGTAATTATTTAGCATATCTGAAACTTTTTGAGCATACTCGTTAAATTTCTCAGATATTGGAAGAATCACAAATTGATTGGTAGAAAGCCATAATGGAAAGTCTCCACCACAATGCTCGATAAGAACTGCAACAAATCTTTCCAAAGATCCAAACGGTGCTCTATGAATCATAACGGGTCTATGCTTCAAATTATCCCGCCCTACATACTCTAGCTCAAAACGCTCAGGAAGATTATAATCTACTTGAATCGTTCCAAGCTGCCATTCTCTTCCAATGGCATCCTTTACCATGAAATCAAGTTTAGGGCCATAAAAAGCAGCTTCCCCGTATTCAACAACTGTATTTAATTCCTTTTCGGCGGCGGCTTCTATAATTGCCTGCTCAGCTTTCTCCCAATTCTCATCAGAGCCAATATATTTTGTTTTATTATTGGGATCCCTTAAAGAGATTTGTGCCTTGAAGTTCTTAAAATCTAAAGTTTTTAAGACGTAAAGAACAATATCGATAACGTTTTTGAATTCTTGTTTCACCTGATCTTGGGTACAAAAGATATGCGCATCATCTTGCGTGAAACCTCGAACACGTGTCAATCCATGTAGCTCTCCAGATTGCTCATATCGGTAAACAGTACCGAACTCTGCATATCTTGTAGGTAAGTCCTTGTATGACTTTGGACTTGACTTGAATATTTCACAGTGATGTGGACAATTCATTGGTTTCAAATAAAATTCTTCATTTGGATCCGGAGTTCTGATCGGTTGGAAAGAATCCTCACCATACTTCTCATAGTGACCCGAACAAACATATAAATCTTTATTTCCGATATGAGGTGTTATTACCTGATCGTAACCTGATTTTTTCTGAGCCCGCTTTAAAAAGTTTTCCAAACGCTCTCTTAAAGCTGTACCGTTTGGAAGCCATAATGGGAGACCTTGACCTACTTTTTGAGAAAACGTAAACAACCCGAGCTCTTTCCCTAACTTTCTATGGTCTCTCTTTTTGGCCTCCTCAAGCATCTCCATATGTTGAGTTAACTCAGCGTTCTTGGGAAATGTAATTCCATAAATACGTGTCAGCTGTTTATTCTTCTCATCTCCTCTCCAATATGCTCCGGCTACCGCAGTAAGCTTAACGGCTTTAATAAAACCCGTATGCGGAATATGTGGCCCTCGACATAAGTCTGTAAACCCTCCTTGTGTATAAAACGTTATCGAACCATCTTCCAAGCCATCCAGTAATTCGAGCTTGTAAGGATCTTCTTTTGTCTTGAAATAAGCTATGGCATCTGTTTTTGAAACCTCCTTGCGAACATATTGATTCTTTGGCTTTGCAAGTTCTTTCATTTTTGACTCAATCTTTTGTAAATCATTTTCAGAAAATGATTCACCCATAAAGTCAATATCATAATAAAAGCCTTTGTCAATAGGAGGTCCTATTGCAAACTTAGCATTCGGATAATAAAATTGAATCGCCTCTGCCATCAAATGCGCTGAAGAATGCCACATCGTTGATTTTCCATCATCGTCATTCCAAGTCAATAGCTTTAAAGAAGCTGATGCGTCAATTGGCAGATGGGCATCTACCACTGAACCATTTACCACGGCTGCAAGCACGTTTCTGGCCAAACCCTCTGATATAGAGCGAGCAACATCCATTGCCGTAGTGTTTTTATCAACTTGCTTTATCGTTCCATCCGGAAGCGTAATGTCAATCATAGGGAAAATTTGAGCAAAGATAAGCAAACAGGAGAAAACTGAAGAACAGAAATCTAACTTTTGTTCTCGATTCTAAATAGACTCTTTTGGATTGCCAAAAGAGAATCGGAAATTTGCGCTTCTCCTAACGCCAGAGAGGAAAGCTCCATAGAAATATAGCAACGAAATCTCCATATCTCCAAAACCTCATTTATAGATACAGCGTAGGGTTCATAAAAAGTATTTGTAGAGGACAAAATCAAGGTTTTGCTCTCATTTAGGTTATTTTCAACAATTTTAAAAACAATACCATTGTCACTTGTAACAACAATACATGGTGTATCATTAGGGATTGTAGTCCAATCTTCTAAAAATTCTGCAACCACAAAAGAACCATCAGCTACAGGAGGCATTGAGTCTCCTGAAATAGGAAAAGTACGGTGCTTCCTGTTTTTAGATAGAAAAGGCAGTCGTATTGTAGGTAGCTCTTTGATGAATTCTGGATCAGCATAACCTGCTGTATAACCTGCCCTCGCTTTTGCAGGAATCATTTCAATAAGGTCCTCATTTTTATCCGACACTTGTGAAGTTAGGATACGAAGCCCTGCTCCCTTTGCGGTTTGCTTCCATGCTCCTTGTATTTCCTTCCATTGTTTTTCCGTAAAGGAGGAAAAGTCATTCCTAAGAAGCACATCGGATGTAATATTATAATAGTCACAGATATTCGTAATGATATCGAGACTCGGTTGAGCAACAGCATTTTCATATCCGCTATAGGTGGATCTATTTAAACCAAGAGCCTTAGAAACCTCATCTTGGGATTTTAAAAATTGCTTTCGCAAGAGCTTTAGGTTGTTACCAATCATAATATATTTTAATGTAAAAATACAAAAAAATAATTAATAACTACGCATAATAATTGATTAGAATTTAATCCTAC
>MDSY01135802.1_pt1 | contig 15602 bp, 13 predicted proteins | sample 811131 | NCBI WGS metagenome assembly MDSY01 (sample SAMN05326643, study PRJNA326480) | marine metagenome | isolation source: seawater | place: Atlantic Ocean: South West | collected 2010
AATCACTCTAGATTGCGGAATAAAAGCTATTGATTTAGTGAATTATGCAAAAGAAAAAAATCTTGATATTATAATTACTGATCACCATACACCGGGAGAAATTCTTCCTGATGCAATTGCAGTAATTAATCCTAAACGACTAGATTGTCTATTTCCGTACAAAGAGCTTTCAGGTTGTGGAGTAGGTTATATGCTTTGTCGTGCCGCATACCAATTAGAACTTCTTGACCTTAATGAATTGGACTCACTAATGGATCTTGTTGCTATAAGTATAGGTGCAGATATGGTTCCTCTAACTGGAGTTAATCGGTTTATTGTACGAGAAGGCCTGCAAATGATGAATAATGATCCGAGGCCATCTATTTCTGCTCTTTTAGGAAAGAAAAAAGAAGGTTTAATTTCTCTTCAAGATGTAGTCTTTGCAATTGGGCCAAAAATTAATGCCGCTGGCCGGATGAGTCATGGTCATTTCGCCGTAGAGCTTCTAACTACGCCAAACCCTGAACTTCTTGAAAAGCTAGGGAAAGAAATTGAGAATTATAATCTAGAACGACGATCTACAGAAGAAATAATAAGTTCAGCTGCTAAAAGATTAGCACTTACCTATAAAAAAGATATTGCATTAATTTTATATGATTCCAATTGGCATAAAGGCGTGTTAGGAATAGTTGCTCAACGCATGGTCGAAATTTTTCATAAACCTACCATTGTGCTCACTGAGAACGATGGTGTCATTTCAGGAAGTGCAAGATCAGTGCCTGGATTAAACATTTACGATGCGATAGAAAGCTCATCAAAATACATACTCCAATTTGGAGGGCATCATGCCGCCGCCGGACTTACCTTGACTCCACGTAACCTTGACTCATTTAGAAAGGAATTCAATATTTCGGTAAATAAGCACTGGCAAAAAGAGAAAAGAGCTCCAGAAATATTAATTGATACAGCTGCAAAACCAGAGGATTTAAACAAAGATCTTTGTCTTTTGCTAGATAAGCTAGCTCCTTTTGGGATGGGTAATAAATCTCCCGTTTGGGGACTATTTGAAGTCACAATGGAGAAGACTTCATATATGTCTTCAAACAAACATTTAAGGACTCTCTTAACGAACCCCATATCTCGCAAACAGATTCCGGCAATAGGATTTGGTTGGGGATCATTTCGTCCAAAAAATAAGCTGGTTAATGCCGCGGTAATATTAGAATGGAATTACTTTAGAGGTGAGCGGCAACTACAAGCTCGAATAATTGATATTCAAAATGTCATGTAAATGGGAGGGAAAAATAAGCTTGCACGATTTAAAGAACTTGATGAATTGAGTCGAGTTATTCAACCAACTAAAGATGATGTCTTGAAAGGGATTTCACTACGTGGTAAATGGAATTCAGATTTTTTTAAAAATGAAAACCCAATTATTGTTGAACTAGGATGTGGAAGAGCAGAGTACTGTACTGAGCTTGGATCCCGAAATAAAAATCAAAATTTTATTGGCGTTGATATTAAAGGAGCTCGAATTTGGTATGGTGCCAAAAAAGTTATTTCTGAAAAAATGGATAACGTTGGATTTTTGCGAACGAGAATTGAATGGATAAAGCATTGTTTTAGCCCAGGAGAAATCGATGAGATTTGGATAACATTTCCTGACCCACAAATAAAATTTCAAAGAGCTAAACATCGAATGGTGAGTCCAGACTTTTTATCTGTTTATCAAACTCTACTTAAACCTGGAGGAGTAATTCATTTGAAATCGGATAGTGAATTTCTTCACGGTTACTTGCATGGAATAATCAAAGTTTGTGGATTTGAGATTCATGAATCCTACCATGATATCTATAATCAATTATCCGATAAACCGGAACATAATGCATTTGCGGTAAAAACGTTTTATGAGAAAATTTGGATCAATAGCGGTAAACCAATTAACTATTTAAAATTCTCATTTCCTGATTAAAAAATATGTCATTACCAAAAAGTTTTTATGATAATATTTATCAAATAGTTAAAAAAATTCCATTTGGTCGAGTTACATCTTATGGTGCAATTGCCCAAGCATTAGGTTCAAAAGGTTCAGCGCGAATAATTGGGTTCGCAATGAATAGGAGTCATCACTTAACAAATATCCCAGCTCATCGAGTTGTTAATAGAGTGGGTGTCCTAACGGGAAAACATCATTTCAAGAGCATCAATGAGATGGAATCCCTTTTAACCCAAGAAGGGATCCTAGTGGTCAATAATAAAATTCAAAACTTCCAAAAACATTTTTGGGACCCGATATCTGAACTCTCTGAATTCCATTAACTAATAAACTGTGGCAATTGAGTTATAACTTAGTCTGTTGTTTTAAATAAAAGTATATTCACTGAAATAAAATGAAACGTTTACTATACTTCTTTATTCAAGGATTACTTTACACAAGTCCCGTGGCCATCACGTTTTATTTTTTGTGGACAGTATTAAGCTATTTAGATGATTTAATCCCCTCAAATATTCCTGGCATAGGGCTTTTAACATTGATTGTAGTAATTACTTTTATTGGTTTCATTGGCGGATTTACATTAAAGTTTCGATTTGTAAAGTTCTTAGATGAAATGCTTAAAACTGTACCACTTGTTAAGATTATATATTCATCAGTAAGTGACGTAATGAAATCGCTAACTGGTAAGAAAAAAGGCTTTCAACAACCAGTTCTTCTAAGGCTTTCATTAAAAGAAGAAGTTCGCAGAGTTGGTTTTATCACTGATGAAAGCCTAAGCGATCTCGGAAATTTAAATGATGAACTTATTACTGTTTATGTCCCTCATTCACTTGCTATTTCTGGGCAGGTATTCGTCGTCCCTAAGAGTTATGTTGAACCACTAGATGCAAGTTCAACCGAAATAATGAAATACATCATTGCTGGAGGGGTAACGGGAGGAAAATGAATTATCTTATGAAGAATCACTTATTATTGATCAGCGTGCTTGTCTTCTTTAATACAAGCTGTCAGAACAAATCAATTGAATTTTCAAATACAAATATGATTACAAAAGATCCGCACTCTTTTGCTGATCCTGAAAAGGCAGTAGTAAATCATTTAGACCTTGATCTTAAGGCCAATTTTAATGAAAACATTCTTTCGGGAACTGCTACGATAAGTTTTAAATGTCTGGATGCTGACACTATTCGTCTGGATACATATGATTTAATCATAAAAAAAATAGAGGCATTAAATTCTAAAGATATTATACCTCTTGATTTTCACTTAGGGCAAAATGATCCAACTTTAGGAACAGAGCTATTGATTTTTCCTCAAAAAAAAATCACTGGAAATTATACCATAATTGTCTCATACGAGACAAGCCCAAATGCAAAAGCTCTACAATGGTTAACCCCAGAGCAGACAAATGGAAAAACCAAACCCTTTCTATTTACTCAAAGTCAAGCAATATTAGCTAGAACCTGGATACCATTACAAGACAGTCCAGGAATACGATTCACATATAAAGCTAAAATTCAAGCCCCTAGAGGTATGATGGCATTAATGAGCGCCTCCAACCCTACTGAATTATCAGATGACGGTAGCTATGAATTTGAAATGAATGAACCCATCCCAAGCTATCTTATGGCGCTGGCTATAGGAGATCTCGCTTTCCAATCTACCGGTCCTAGAACTGCGGTATACTCCGAACCTTCAATGTTAAAGTCGGCAGCATGGGAATTTGCCGAGACGGAAAAAATGATCTTAGCAGCAGAAAAACTTTATGGTCCCTATCAATGGGAGAGATATGACTTACTTGTGCTTCCAGCATCTTTCCCTTTTGGTGGAATGGAAAATCCCAGGCTAACGTTTTTAACTCCAACTGTGATAGCAGGTGATCGCTCTCTAGTTGCTTTAATTGCTCATGAATTGGCCCATTCATGGAGCGGTAATTTAGTTACTAATGGGACATGGAATGACTTCTGGCTAAATGAGGGATTTACGGTGTATTTTGAAAATAGAATTATGGAGTCCGTATATGGAAAAGGGTATTCTGATATGCTAAGAAAACTCTCCTACTCAGATTTAAAATCCGAAATCAAAGAATTCATGAATTCCAAACCCAATGACACAAAATTATCCATTGATCTGGTAGGGCGAAATCCTGATGACGGAGTAACTACAATTGCTTATGATAAGGGCTTTCACTTATTATTGGTCATTGAAAATCTAGTTGGGCGTGAAAAATTTGATTTGTTTTTAAAAAACTACTTTAAAACATATAAATTCAAATCAATCACAACATCAGAATTCGTTAAATATTTAATGAATAACTTATTGAACGAAAAGCAATGGGAAATGGCTGATTTGGAAAACTGGATATATGGTACTGGATTGCCTGATAATTGCCCAAAAGTTCATCCTAAAAGATTTTCAGCTGTTGAAAATGCTATCGAAAATATTCTGATTAATCCGGAATACCCTTTTAATAGTTCTGAATGGAGCACACATGAATGGCTCCATTTTTTAAATATTTTAGGGGAAAATGAAATTGCTCAAAACGACCTAGTCAAGCTAGATAGTCGATTTAATTTCACGAATGCTCAAAATTCTGAAATACTATCAGCTTGGTTCGTAATTGCAATCCCCCAAAATTATGAGAATCAATATTTTAATAAAAAGATCGAGGAATTCCTCGTTAAAGTAGGACGAAGAAAATTTCTTACCCCAATATATCAAGCACTAATTCATTCTGGTAGAGAGGAGTTTGCTAAACAGGTTTATTTCAAAGCAAGAGAAGGGTATCACTCAGTAGCTCAAGAAACATTAGATGATCTGTTTAAATGAGGCTATCCACAGATTACTTTTGAGAATAAATTAATTCAATTTTAAATCTACAAAATTCGGTTCAGCTTTTTGAAAAGGCTATTTCTTATCGCAATCAAGTCATTAAAGTCTTTCAACTGAACTAGTCTTTCTTTTTCATTTGTGGTTTTCCCTAATATCGACTGCTTTTCTGATATCATTTCTTTTAATTTTATTTCCTTAAACCTAAAGACGGATTCAAGTACATGATTTGAAAGTTTCTCTTCCATTTTCGGTATATGGATATTCTTTTTTTTCCAATCAGCAAGAACATATTTGTCTACTAACAATTCAGCAACGATGGCAGCAACTTCAGAGTCCTTAGATCGTATAAAGTGATGAGCGCCAAGTAACTTTCCATCCTTATCAAATGCTGTCTTTAAATCAGCATAAATGATTTTATATGTAGGAAATATAAACTCTAGCTGATCGAAATTCAATTCATTTAAAATAAATTCCCCAGCTCTCCCAATAAATGGGTCATCATCTGGAATTTCAATTTTAACTTCATCAATTCCATTGAGCAATAATATCTGCATTAACGTATCTTCTGCAGAAGGAGGTCGTGTATCTATTGCCTCCTTTTTTTCAACTACCATTGAATCGTTAAGAGGCAACTCTTGACGTTGCTTTTGAATTTTTCTATTCCCTGAGTCTATTATACGATTTAGCTCTAAAAAGAGACTTTTCTCTTCAATTTCTAGTCTTTTTGCAGAATCCTTTATGTATACTTCCCTTAAAATTGCATCAGGGATCTTGGCAATACTCTGAACAATATCTCTGACCATTTCTGCCCTCTGAATTGGATCATCTGCAGCAACCTGAATTAATGACTCTAATTTAAACTGAATGAAATCTAGTTCTTTAGTTTTTAAATAATCGCGTAACCCTTCAGGTTCCATTGCTTTCGCTAGAGTATCAGGGTCTTGACCTTCTGGAAGAGGAACTACTCTCACTAGCATGCCTTCTTCAAGTAGCAGGTCTATACCTCTGAATGATGCCCTTACTCCTGCTGCATCCCCATCATAAAGTAAAGTGACATTTCTTGTTAGTCGTTTTAATAAACGTATCTGTTCTATGGTTAAAGCTGTTCCAGAGGTAGAAACTACATCCTCAATACCATGCTGAGAAAGAGAGATGACATCTGTATAACCTTCAACTAGATAACATTGATCATTTCGAACAATCATCTTTTTTGCTTGGAAAAGGCCGTATAATACTTTACTCTTATAATATATTTGAGATTCAGGACTATTTAAATATTTCGCAGTTTTAGCTTTAGTCTTTAATGTTCTTCCACCAAAACCGATTATTCTTCCACTCATACTATGAATAGGGAACATAACCCTACCCCAAAATCTATCAATATATGAACCGTCCTCACGACGTATTGAAAGACCTGTTTGCTCAATCACCTCTGGCTGATATCCAGAATCAATTGCAATATCACTAAAGTTCGATCTTCCCTCGAGATGAAATCCTAATTCAAATTTCCTGATAGTCTCGTCGGTAAAGCCCCTTTCCCGAAAATAAGCTAAGCCAATTGACCTCCCTAGATCATCTTCCCAGAGCCATTGGCTAAACGTTTTCAAAGCAAATGTGTTTACTGCTAATAAACTTTCGCGAATATTTCTATTTTCATCTTCTTCCTCAGAATTAGCTTCTTCTTCAATTTCAATATGGTATTTCTTTGCGATCCATCGAAGAGCATCTGGATAGGTCATTTGCTCATGTTCCATTAAGAAAGTAACTGCTGAACCACCTTTTCCAGAAGAGAAATCCTTAAAAATTTGTTTTGAGGGAACTACATAAAATGAAGGTGTTTTTTCATTTGAGAAAGGACTCAATCCTCTAAAAGTAGATCCGCTTTTTTTTAGCTGTACAAATTCTCCTACCACCTCTTCAACCCGAGTGGCGTCATGAATTTTCTCTATACATGATGCAGTTATTCTACCCATAACCGAAAGGTACTAATTTTGAAATTATAGAAAAGCTAGAGATTCCTTTTCACAGCAAATTTAACTAACTGAAGTAATGCTTTTTTGCTTTCTGATTCTGGAAAATGTTCAAGGTAGAATATAGCCTGATTTTCATATTTATCCATAACTTTTTTAGAGTAATTCATTCCACCTAACTCTAAAACTTTGTCCATTAGCCATGAAATACTTTCAGGGTCATCTTTCTTGTTTTTTACTATCCGCATCATTTTTCTTTTATCTCTAAATGATGCAGTATTTAGAGCATAAATTAATGGCAAAGTTAATTTTTGCTCTTTTATGTCTATTCCTGATGGCTTTCCACTTTTCCCATAGTTTTGATAATCCAAAAGGTCATCTTTTATCTGAAATGCCATTCCTAAGTTAAATCCGAATTTTTTTGCAGATTCTAATTGATCTTTATTTGCACCTGCGGAACTAGCGCCAATTATGCAGCAAGCAGATATTAATGACGCTGTTTTTTTTGAAATTATCTCTATATAAATTTTTTCATCAATATCTAATTTTCTTGCTTTTTCTATTTGTAAAAGCTCTCCCTCTGACATTTCCCGGACTGATTGACTAATATGGCCAAGTAAATCATGATCTCCATGATCCACCGCCAATAATAGTACTCGAGATAACATATAATCTCCGATCAAAATAGCAATTTTATTTTTCCAAAGAGCATTTATCGAAAACTTACTTCGACGGACTAATGACTCATCAACAACATCATCGTGGACTAACGTTGCAGTATGCATTAACTCTACTAAAGTTGCTCCACGATAAGTCTGATCATTCACCTCTCCAGCAATGGCCTTTGAGACAAGGAAAACAAGTGCCGGTCGAATGCGCTTACCTTTCTGTTTAATCGCATATCTCAATATTAGATCTAACAAAGCAACATTGCTACTAAATGCCTTAGGGAAAACTTTATCAAACTTTTCTAGTTCAGACTCTATGGCGAATTGGAACTTCATTTTATTTCTCGCTGTTGACATATTTCTTCATATGCTTCTTGTATTTTTCTAAATGTATTTTCAGCCTCGAGAACGACTTCATCGCCCATATCCTGTAGAGAATCTGGATGATATTTTTTTACTAATGTCCGATACATTTTTTTTAATTCATGATCTGAGCTACTAGATTTAATACCCAAAATCTCATATGGATCTTTTACAGTCTTTTCTTTAATTGACTCTATCCGATTAAACTCTTGCGAACTTATACCTAAATAACTTGAAATCCTGGTAATTTGTTTATGCTCATTAATTGATATTGCACCATCAGAAAAAGATAAGTCAAATAAAAAACTAATGATTTGTATTCTGCCCTTTAATGGCATGTTGTTACTGACTTGTTGACATATTTCACGAAGATTAGGCTCAGTTCTAACTAAATCTTTAAATACTTTAAAGCTGTTATTTGTTTTATTAATGCCAAACCATTTTACAAATTGTCTGCGAACAAAATCAAGCTCTCTTTTATCAATTTTACCATCAGCTTTAATTACCACCGAAGCTAAAACCAATAAACTAGTATGAAAGTCCGTTTCAGAATTTTTAGATCTTTTTGATGATTTTTTTATATCAGCTATTTCTTCTGAAAATATATTGCCCAGTGCAGCACCAAGAAAGGCTCCAATTGGACCACCCAATGCCCAACCTAGACCTCCGCCAATAATTGTCGTAAACCTTTTCACTTCCGCGAAGGTACACTATGAAAATATTTAAGGGAGACTTACTATGATGTTAGATAAACTGCAGCTCCAATTATTAAAAGAATCATTGCAATAACAAAAATGGTTGTTGCCATTGAATGTGAATCATGTTCTGCATCTTCTCGTCGTTTTTGAGCTCTGCGTTCACGCATAGACAATCGCTCTTGCGAACTATTAGGCTCTCTGGGGTCATGTTGCGCCATACTTCAAACATTTGTATTTAGGTGTTACTAAAAGTAAGAATATTTTACCTAAATAACAATAGATTAACACATTAAGTTAATCACTAAGCACGGGCCATCCTATTTTTTAAAGGCTATTCTAAGACCCACAAGCTTCACAATCATCAGGATTATCAATTGAACACGCTAAGATCTCTTCTTCAGTAAACTCTTTAACCGGATCTGTTGATGTTTTTTCTACTTTTTTTACTGGCATTTCAGAAAAGACTTCTTCCTCAGGAACTTTCTCTTCTTTTTTCTTAACTGTAAACTTTATCGCTGCAGATGCAGCTTTTGTTCTTAAGTAATACATCCCTGTCTTGAGGCCCTTCTTCCATGCATGGAAATGCATTGATGTCAACTTACCCATGTTGGGAGATTCAACGAAAAGATTCAACGATTGAGATTGATCTATGAATACTCCTCTGTCAGCAGACATATCAATAATATCGCGCATAGAAAGTTCCCAAACGGTCTTATAAAGTAGTTTAATATTTTCTGGAATTCCATCTATGCTTTGAATGGATCCATTATTAGCCATAATTGCATTTTTAACATCTTCATTCCAAAGACCGAGATTCACAAGGTCTAAAAGAAGGTGTTTATTAACTACAATAAACTCTCCCGAAAGAACGCGTCGGGTATAAAGGTTACTAGTATAAGGTTCAAAACATTCGTTATTTCCTAGGATTTGGGATGTCGATGCAGTTGGCATAGGTGCTAAAAGCAGCGAATTTCTAACGCCATGTTTTTTGATTTTTTTTCGCAAACCAGACCAGTCCCATCGCCCACTTAAATCTTCATCTTTAAGTCCCCACATATTATATTGAAACTCACCTTTTGAAATTGGAGAACCTTCATAACTTTCGTAAGCTCCATCAACCTTTGCTAGGTCATAAGAGGCTGTAACTGCTGAGAAATAAATAGTCTCGAAAATATCCTTGTTGAGCTGCTTAGCCTCAGGGCTTGTGAAGGGTAATCTTAAATGAATGAAAGCATCGGCTAACCCTTGCACTCCAATCCCAATTGGGCGGTTCCGCATATTAGAATTCCTTGCTTCGGGAACTGGGTAATAATTCTGATCTATTACTTCGTTTAAATTTTTTGTTACCTTATATGTAATATCGTAAAGCATTTGATGATCAAAAGCTCCATCCTTAACATATTTAGGTAATGCTATTGATGCTAGATTACAAACAGCAACTTCATCTGGAGCTGTATACTCTATGATCTCTGTACAAAGATTTGAAGAGCGAATAACCCCTAGGTTTTTTTGGTTTGATTTTGAGTTACAGGCATCTTTATATAAGATGTAAGGGGTCCCTGTCTCAATTTGAGCTTCGAGTATTTTAGTCCAAAGTTCGCGAGCTGCAATGGTCTTACGCCCTTTATTCTCAGATTCATAATTAGTGTAGAGAGCATTAAATTCAGCGCCATATGTATCAAATAACCCTGGGCACTCATTAGGGTCCATTAATGTCCAATCTCCATCTTCCTCTACGCGCTGCATAAAAAGATCCGGAATCCAAAGAGCATAGAATAGATCACGCGCTCTATTTTCTTCTTTTCCCGTATTTTTTCTAAGATCCAAAAAGTCAAAAACATCTGCGTGCCAAGGTTCCAGATAAATAGCAAATGACCCTTTTCGCTTACCTCCGCCCTGGTCTACGTATCTAGCAGTATCATTAAATACGCGCAAAAGAGGAATCAAACCATTTGAGGTACCATTTGTTCCGCGGATATATGAACCTTTGGATCTTATGTTATGAATGCTAAGTCCTATTCCTCCTGCACTTTGAGAAATCCTTGCGGTCTGCTTTAATGTATCATAAATACCGTCTATGCTATCATCCTGCATCTGAAGTAAGAAACAACTAGACATTTGAGGCTTCGGCGTGCCGGAATTAAAAAGTGTTGGTGTTGCATGAGTATATAGCCCTTTAGACATTCCATTATATGTCTCAATAGCGTCTTCTATTTTTTCTTTATGAATCCCAATTGCCACGCGCAAAAGCATTTGCTGTGGCCTTTCAGCAATTTTTCCATTAGTTCGGAGGAGGTATGATCTTTCTAACGTTTTGAAGCCAAAATAGTCATAACTAAAATCTCGATCATAAATAGGTGTAGAATCTAATAGTTCGGCATTAGATTCTATAATCTCCATAACGTCATCAGCAATTAAAGGAGCCTTTTGACCTGTTTTTGGGCTGACAAACTGATGCAATTCGCGCATTGTATCAGTAAATGACTTATTAGTATTCTTGTGTAAATTTGATACGGAAATCCTAGCTGCAAGCTTAGCGTAGTCCGGATGTCTAACCGTCATTGATGCCGATGTTTCAGCAGATAAACTATCTAGTTCACTTGTGCTAACTCCATCGTATAAACCTTCGATCACTCTCATTGCCACAGCTACAGCATCAACGTGTGAACTCAAACCATAACAAAGTTTCTGAATCCTTGCTGTAATCTTGTCAAATTTGATGGCTTCTTTTCGGCCATCGCGCTTTAATACATTCATCATAAGATTTGTTTTTTAGAAGTCTGAGTCAAATGAAAAAGAATCTTCCTTAGTCTCATGTTCCATTCCAACACCGGCCTTACGATAATCTGAAACTCTTTTTTCAAAGAAATTTGTTTTTCCTTCTAAAGAAATCATGTCCATAAAGTCAAAAGGATTTTCAGAATTATAACTCTTTGGACAATTTAATTCAGTTAATAAACGGTCGGTAACAAACTCTAAATACTGCTCCATAAGACGGCTATTCATGCCAATTAAGTCTGCAGGAAGGGATTCAGTAATAAATTCTCTTTCTATATCTAAAGCTTCTGTGATGATTTGGATAATTCTCTCTTTTGGAACTTTGTTTATTAAATGTTCATTATGAAGATGAACAGCAAAGTCGCAGTGCATTCCTTCGTCTCTACTAATTAGTTCATTCGAAAATGTTAATCCTGGAAGTAACCCTCTTTTCTTCATCCAAAAAATAGAACAAAATGCTCCACTAAAAAATATCCCTTCAACAGCTGCAAATGCGATTAATCTTTCCGCAAACGAAGGTGAATCTATCCATTTCAAAGCCCAATCAGCTTTCTTTTTAATTGCATCAAAGGTTTCAATTGCATTAAATAACTTATTTCTTTCACTTGGATCTTTGACATAAGTATCAATCAATAATGAATATGTTTCACTATGGATATTCTCCATCATAATTTGGAATCCATAAAAAAACTTTGCTTCTGTATATTGAACCTCATTGACAAAATTTTCAGCAAGATTTTCATTAACAATTCCATCCGAAGCTGCGAAAAAAGCAAGTATATGTTTTATGAAATATCTTTCATCGTCAGATAATTTATTTTCCCAATCTGTAACATCTTGATCTAAATCGATTTCTTCAGCCGTCCAAAAACTTGCTTCTGCTTTCTTATAAATATCCCAAATGTCATTGTGTTCAATAGGGAATAGCACGAATCTATTTGGATTTTCTTTTAAAATTGGTTCGTTTTGCGTAGTTGATTTGCTCATTTTTATTTATCTAATCGCCTAATGGCGAGGTTTTTAAGTGTGTTCTAGGTGCGTATTAGTAGCAGAAACGGTCAAAGCCGACGAAAACATGCTGCAGGTGAGCTTTACAAATCTTGGAAAGCCTCGGGGTTTTCACAAGGGATAGATTTGAACATTAAGTTGGAGTTTTCAACATTTATGATTCTTTACAAAATCAAAAAGCGCCCAAAAATCAGGGTGTTTGAATTAACCAAATTATTTTATTCGAGTTCCTTAAAAATAATCCACATCAATTGTTAATAACCTAGATTCCTTTTTAATCTAATTGCTTCGCAATTTTCTTGTAAACCAACTCTGCTTCATCTACCCACTCCTTTCCATAAGCGCGTTCGAGGCCATTTTTTAAAAATCTAAAGACCGGTAATTTTAACTCTTGACCTAAACTACATGCCGGTTCACAAACCTTCCAGTGATGAACATTTAGTGCGTCAAAATCGGAATATTTAGTGACTCGAATGGGATATAGATGACATGATATAGGCTTCGGCCAATCTATAGCTCCGGCCTCATGCGCCTTTTCTATTCCGCACTTTGCGACTCCTGATTCAAATACTACATAAGCGCACTCCTTTTTAGCGACAAGAGGAGTAGTGTATTCTTCATCCTCATCAATAACAAAATATCCCTGAGACTCTATAGCTAATATGCCTTCTGGACGGAGATATGAACGAATTTTTGGCTGAATATCCCTTAAAATTTTAACTTCATTTGGCATTAGTGGAGCGCCAGCATCTCCTTCAACGCAGCATGCTCCTTTGCATTTAGATAAATCACAACAAAAGGCTTGATCAAAGACAACTTTTGAAACAACAGTTTTTCCGATTTGAAACATATAGCAAAGGTCTACCTTTGATCATGTAAATCAATGTTGAATATTTTTTAAATGAATATTTCTGAGATTCTTTCGGTAACAATGGTATTGTTTGCAGTTATTGATATAATTGGCAGTATCCCTATCGTAATATCCGTTAGAGAAAAAGTTGGCCACATACAATCTGAGAAGGCAACTATTGCGGCATGTTTAATTATGATAATTTTTTTGTTCATCGGAGAAGAGCTTTTGGCAATATTTGGAGTCAATGTAGCCTCATTTGCTGTAGCCGGTGCGCTGATTTTATTTTTTCTAGCGCTCGAGATGATTCTTGGTGTGCGTATTTATAAAGAAGTCGAGCCAGAATCTGCAAGTATTGTCCCAATTGCTTTTCCTTTAATTGCAGGAGCAGGGACACTTACCACCTTAATCTCTATTCGAAGTGAATACGCATCCATTAATATTTTAATTGCCATAATCATCAATGCCATATTAGTATATTTAGTTTTAAAGAATACCCATCACATCGAACGAATATTGGGTAAAGGAGGGATTTCAATTATTCGAAAAATCTTCGGGATAATCCTATTAGCTATTTCTGTTCGTCTTTTTACTGCCAATATTAGTTCTCTTATAGCCTAAGAATAATTTATATTTCAACATTTTAGAACTCACCAACAATACATAAATCAAATGTCTCAAGGCCCTGAAGAATTATTCAAAAAAGTTATTTCCCATGCCAAAGAATATGGATTCGTGTTCCAAAGCAGTGAAATCTATGATGGCCTGAGCTCCGTATATGACTACGGACCAAATGGTGCACTATTGAAAAATAATATTAAAAATTATTGGTGGCGATCTATGGTTCAATTGCATGAAAACGTGGTAGGTATAGATTCTGCTATTTTTATGCACCCTGATGTTTGGAGAGCCTCTGGCCATATTGATGCCTTTAATGATCCATTAATTGATAATAAGGATTCGAAAAAAAGATATAGAGCAGATGTCTTAGTTGAAGATTATGCTGAAAAATTATTTCAGAAAGCAGAAAAAGAAATAAAAAAAGCAGCTCTGCGCTATGGTGATTCCTTTGATTCCGAATTGTACCGCAAAACAAATACTCGAGTATTAGAATATGAAACGAAAGCCAAAACGATTTTAAGTAGATTTTCAAAAGCTCTTTCAAATAATGATCTTTCCGAAGCGCTACAAGTTATAATTGATGAAAAAATTAAATGTCCTGTAAGTGGATCTTCTAATTGGACTGACGTTCGTCAGTTTAATCTGATGTTTGGCACCAAAATAGGTTCTGTTGCAGAAGGAGCTAATGATTTGTTTCTTCGACCAGAAACAGCACAAGGGATTTTTGTCAACTTTTTAAATGTATTCAAAACGAGTCGAATGAAAATTCCATTTGGAATTGCTCAAATAGGGAAAGCATTTAGGAATGAAATAGTTGCAAGACAGTTTATTTTTAGAATGAGAGAGTTCGAACAAATGGAAATGCAGTTCTTTATTATGCCTGGTTCAGAGATGAAATGGTTTGATCATTGGAAAAAAGTTAGAATGAATTGGCATGAATCTTTAGGGTTTAATCCAAAAAACTATCGTTATCATAATCATGAAAAGCTAGCTCATTATGCTAATGCTGCTGCTGATATAGAATATAAGTTTCCCTTTGGCTTCAAAGAATTAGAGGGCATTCATAGCCGAACTGACTTTGATTTGAAACAGCACTCTAAATACTCAGGCAAAAAACTTCAAGTATTCGACCCTGTTTCAAATGAGAATTTCACTCCTAATGTGATCGAGACCTCCTTAGGTTTAGACAGGATGTTCTTAAGTGTTCTGTCGGAATGCTTAGAAGAAGAAACCCTCAAAGATGAAACTTCAAGAACTGTTCTGCGTCTTCCTCATGCATTAGCACCAAATCAAGCAGCTATTTTACCGTTATTAAAAAAAGATAGACTTCCCGAGTGCGCCAAGAAAATTTATGATCAACTAAAATTTGATTTTCAATTAATCTTTGATGAAAAAGATGCTATTGGGAAAAGATATCGTCGTCAAGATGCTATTGGCACGCCTCTTTGTATAACTGTTGACCATCAGTCATTGATTGATAATACTGTAACTATTAGAGATCGTGATAGTATGGACCAAAAGCGAGTAGAAATAAAAGACCTTTCAAGCATTATTAAAAACATTACGTCTATGGAGACTCTTCTGAAAAAAGTTTGAATTGATAGGTTACTTGTCTAAAGTCCATATTTTCATACCTTTGATAGAGCCTTAACCTATATAAATCAAAGAATTATGAAAAAAGTAAATTTATTTTTAAGCGCATTGGCAATGATTGCCTTTGTTGCTTGCAACAATCCTGAAGAAGCGACTATGGAGGTAACTGAAGAGGTAACTGAAGAGGTAACTGAAGAGGTAACTGAAGAGGTAACTGAAGAGGTAACTGAAGAGGTAACTGAAGAG
>MDSY01051154.1_pt1 | contig 15601 bp, 5 predicted proteins | sample 811131 | NCBI WGS metagenome assembly MDSY01 (sample SAMN05326643, study PRJNA326480) | marine metagenome | isolation source: seawater | place: Atlantic Ocean: South West | collected 2010
AACAGAGTGTCCGCAACGCATACAACTTCCGTCAACCGACTTTTACCCGTTCTTTTGGTCGTGTTACTCATCGGCTCAATTCTTCCTATGACGGCACCTCCTTCACCCTCGGCATCAGTCGATTCTGTTCTTGCGGATGAATCCAATGTATTGCCTGCTGGCAATGATTGTAATGGGTGTCAATCCTATGACCTGTACCTTGATGAAATGACCGAAGAGGCCGGTGGAGACGGGTCAATTACGACAGAGGAACCTTCTGGTACCCACCACGAAATGAGTGCACTCGGTGGGATTGAATTCCGGAGCAACGAGATGATTTCAAACCTCGCAGTGTATGGCCGTGACAATACTGACAAAGTAACTTTGACTGTTTTCATGCAATTCAAAGGGACGGAAGGTTCCACTGCTGATGTTACCTATTCGCTGGAGTCTGGTGGCTCCGAAATTGATTCACAGTCAGAAACTCGAGATGACCCTTGCACTGGTGGTTTCGGTGGTGCGGGCAGTTGCCCCTGGGTGACCACTACAATTGATTTCGAAATCCCTTCGGATGGTTTTATGGTTGAAAGCGGTGAGCAGCTCGAGTTGAATATTGATGCACAAGCCACATGTGAGGGCAGTACAGGAGGCTTTGGTGGCGGAAGTTGTGAAGTGAATGTCGCTTTTGGCGATGTTGAAGATACTGCAGGAACTTCTAAACTGGAACTCAAAGCGAATGCCCTTGCAGATTCTTCAGTAAGAGTTCACCGTCCAGATGCCAGTTTCCTAGATCAAGAAGTTACTGAATGGTCACCAAATCACCGTCCGGATTTCCGAACAATGCAATTCACAGTCGATGTCCGAGACGCTTTTGGACGTGATGACATTCAAGGGGTCGACTTGGTTCTGAGTACTCCAAACGGGGCGAATTCAGTTTTCGACAAATCTTTTGAAGACAATGACCTCAAGCTCGACAACCAAGGATTGATTGGGAATTATACGTGGACCTATGACTCTGGAATCAGTGCTGGCGATTATCCATTGCGACTTGAAATCAGTGACGTACAAGGCCATACACTTGTCTTTGAGCATTCAGGAATTACTTTTGTGGAGCATGATATCTACCTCTCACTCCCTTCATCTCAACCCGATACTGTTCTGATTGCTCCAGGGCAAACATCCAGTATTGAATTTTTAGTTGAACATACAGGTTCTACTTCTTCATCGATGAATATCGTCTTCGATTTGGTTGGGTCACCATTCCCTTCATCATGGTCTGACCCAATATGGGACCAAGCCGGTGGATATACGCTCAACGGTGGAGGTACCTTTGCCCGTCCAATTCTTACCTTCGACGTGGTTGATGGAGATCTTACGAATGCTCCAAACAGTATCGAAATCGAAGCTCGAGCATATGCTGATACTGAAAATGCCCAAAACGACCAAGTTGCAATTAAGACCATTCTTCTCGTGATTGAAGAATCAGATGTACTCTCTCCACCCCGTATTGCAGTTTTTGAAGACTTTGAACATCAAATACAAATTGCCGATTCAACACGAGTTGATGCCTATGATGAGTCACTTTCACACTACGTCGACGCTGGCGATACCAAAGGCGAATTCTTTGTCGATGTTTTTAATGCTGGATTTATTACCGATTCATTCCGATTGCGGGTTACCGATTTGCCCGACGCTTGGCAATTCAAATTCTTCGATAACGATACGGGGATGGAACTGAGTGAAGAAGGAATTTATTCAATCACTCCCGACATTGGTTCAAATCAAATTCTCACCCTGCGAATGGAAATCTTTCCTCCGAGTGAGCGTAATGCCCAAGACATTGGTTTGGTGGAGTTTTCAGTCTCCAGTACCAGTGATACTGAACTCAGTACGCAAATAGCGTTCACAGTCCATCGAACCTTTGGCATCCTAGTGGAAGTCATCGCAGATTCTGACGGTGGAACGCTCGGTACAGTTGGCCCTGTTTCACCAGGTTCAAGCATATACTACAATATGCGAATCACCGATTCAAGTGAAACATTTGGTCAAACAATATGGAGAATTAAAAATCCTGCTGAGTTAGACCGAAATCTCGAAACTCCCGAAGGTAATCCCGATTATGGCACATGGGATTATGAGATCTCGAATGGGACAGAATCCAATATCGTTGTTGTCTATCTTGAAGCAGATGAGCATGTCGACATCAAGCTTGATTTGACCCTACGTTCGAAGGTCGAAGCCGGATTCCATACCATCTATGTTCGTGTTCTCGAAGAAGGCGTAGATTCTGAAGAGGCGCGTTACTTCGACTTACCAATCACTGTTGAAGTCCGAGATGATGTTCAACCAGGACAACTTGAAATCACCGATGCGAGTACTGAAATCATCCGATTTGAATCGGATGAAGAGCGTAACATCAATTTCCAGATCGATAACCAAAACAACATCCCTCTCGATGTGGTAATCACTTTGGAAGAACCTGTTGGCTGGAATGGCTTGATTCGTGCATCTTCTGACCAAAACGGAGGAAGTTTCCTCCTGCTCACACTTCCTGCTTACTCGAGTAAAGATTTCTCTGTTGCTGTTACCCCACCTTCGAACTTGAAAGATGGTGATGACGTAAAGTTCACTCTAACCGTTACGCCGATGGATGAAGAAGTACCTTATGACAGCGAATTCACACAAATCATGTCGTTTTCGTATAAGACTGAATGCTCTGGAGTCGGATGCCTCATGAATGAAATTATGAATCCAGAGCCGCAAACATTGGCGCTTGGAATGGGTCTGGCATTTGTACTCATCTTTGCAGTTTATCGCCGTGGACAAAATGCTGGTGGCATGAGCGAACCTTATCAAAAGTGGGCCGAAGAAGAGTTGGATTTAGGACTCGAAACAGTAGAACCCGTTGTTGAATCTGTTGTCGAAGAAGATGATGATTTGGAACTTTTAGAGGAACTTGAAGAACTTTGAGTATTTCAACTGCAATTTTGCTGGTAAATGGCTTACTGCGGGTCTCTTTCTTTGCGAATTCCCTCGGGTTAATACCCATGGAAATGAAGTATTGTATGAACATCGCACCATTTCCCTTATGAGTCATCAAACCAGCCCGTCAACAGTGAATCCAATGCGCACGTCTGTTTCTCCCTCCGAGCCGCGCTTCCAATGGCAGATTCTTCAGCATCGTAACGCCTTCAAATCGTTGTCCTTAGCGGCCTTGATGCTTCTCTCAACTTTTGCCGCAATCCCTTATGTTTCACTCGATGTCAGAGCCGCTTCTGACCAAGATGGAGATGGTCTGACTTACGGTTTGGAATACCTCATGAATACCGCACCAAATGACCCTGATTCTGATAACGATGGTCTGCCCGATGGATGGGAATGGAAATACGGCCTTGACCCTCTCTCGAGTAACGGCATAGATGGCGCAGTTGGCGACCCAGATGGTGATGGGATGTCGAATCTGCAAGAATACTCATACTTGCAACCCCAAAACTGGGACAGTTCCTCTACACCTGGAGTTCTCGACTTGGGTGTTTGGTGGAACGGTACAGTTCCAGTCAATGATTGGAATGAAGAAGACGCTCTACAATACAACAGACCTGGCTGTGGCGATAGTGGCTCAGATGGTGCAGGTAACGTGATTCTTTGTGACGAAGACCCTGTGGGGAATATTTGCACGAATGGTTTCGATGATGACAAAGACGGCCTAGTCGATTCTGCAGATCCCGATAATGATGGGGATGCAGATTGCTCTTCCAACGATGACGATGGCGATGGTATCGCTGATGAAGACGTGGCCGGTTGGGATACTGACGGCGATGGAATGGATGACGGTTGGGAGGCAGCAAACGGCCTCAATGCCACATCTGCTTCGAATGCAGACGGACCAAATGGTGACCCTGACGGTGATGGATTGATCAATCTCATGGAATATGTCAATCCTACATGGACTACAATGTGTGGCACTTCTCCTTGTTTCCGCAATGGCCCTGACGGCCTTGTTACTGAAACGACATCGCCTTGTGACCCTGTGTCTGGAATTGGACCAGGTGGCTGTGCGACCTCTACTGCCGAAGTTGACGGCATTACAAGCACAAACCCACAACGTGCAGATACCGATGGTGACGGATTAAACGATTCATATGAGGCATTGACACTCTTGACAGACCCTACATCTGCTGACACCGACCGCGATGGAATCGATGACGGTGTAGAAGTCAACGGTGCATATGGTACTCCCCCTCAACCGAGCAATCCTCGTGATAACAACACCGACGGAGATGCCTTTGATGATGGTGAAGAAGATACCAATTTCAATGGTGTTTTAGATGCAGGTGAAACCGATCCTACGCGAATGGAAGATTCTGGTGATGAAGACAATGATGGTATTCAGAATTGGGAAGAAAACCTTTCGTGCACGACATGGGATATTGCCGATACTGATTTCGGCGGAATAAACGACGGCGAGGAACGCAATGTTTCGCATGGAACAGACCCTTGCGACTCGATTATCAACTTTGATACGACCATTATTACTTGGAATTCAGGTACAAACCAGCTACAAGTTACCGATGGAACAGGATTCAATCCAAGCGGTGGCGTAGGGTGGTACAACACTTCTGGGACATGGATTCCTTTTGCTTATGTGAGTACGGTGAATAATGCCATTCAAGGGGTATCAACTGCTCCAAATGCGGGTGTTACGCAAGTCTCAAACCGTAACGGTTCTTTCTGCCACACATCGGCAACAGCCGCTGGTACCATTGGTACAACTCAGCAATATTGTGATGATGATTATTCTGACTCTGACGGCGATGGCCTTGCAGACTGGCAAGAATTACTCGGAACCTTCGGTTGGTTTTCGAACCCTACACTTGTCGACACGGATGCCGATGGTGTGAGTGATTTCGATGAAGTCTTTGACAACACCGACCCAAACCAGCCTTGTACGAATTTACTCGATGATGACTTGGACGGCTTGAACAATTATTTTGAAACGACAACTGGCTGTGACCTTTCGTGGATTGGAATCCTGAACGGTTCAACAGATGTCTGGGTTACGGACGATGTGTCGGGTGATACCGATGCTGGAGGCGTTGGAGACCGTGATGAATATTTTGATGGAACCAACCCGGAAAATGATCCAACCGATGACCTCTTACCTGCTGATTTTGATGGTGATGGCATCCCTGATGCTGTTGAAAACCAAACAGGAACTGATTGGACTAACCCAGATACAGACGGAGGCGGAATGATTGATGGACTTGAATGCCCACAGGAATTCTGGATTATCGATTGTATTGGTTCACCATTCAATCCTTTTGACCCAACTGACGATTTGATCTCATCGGAAATTGTCTTCTGGGCAAACAACACCACTGGTGCAGTCGACATTGATTCAATACACCGATGGCGCCAAACGACCAATGATTTCTACACCGGTACAACCTATGCACACCTGGAAGCGATTCATCCATTCGAAACCATGGTTCTTCCTTATTCGAATCTAACGCATCTTGCTGACCTTACCTTCTCAAATGAAACTCTCGACTGGATGATTACCTATCAAAACCCATCAAATTCGGGCAATCTTCCCGTCCCATATTCACTTTCGAACTTATCGTTTTATGTGGATATCGCTGGAGAATTACAACGCTCGAATGATACGCACAACATCAACGTGATTACTGGACCAATACAGGAAATGTTTGTCCAACAACCTGAATATTACTTCGATTGGGCAACACTTGCATCAACGACAGTTCCTGGTACAACTTCGGGTTATAATTTGATTTTACCTCCTACCCTTAATGACCCGACACACCCACATTCCTACCTCCTCAACGTTACGAATACAGTCATTTCTGAGGCTGGTACAACCAATGCATATGACAGTGCATTGGCTTTGCAAACCTTCCTGTCGGAAGGAAATTCAACTACTGATTTCAAGCGTAACTACAACGGGTCAGGGATTCCTTCTTCAGAGGACTTGAGCGTAACATTAGTACAAGCCGCACTTGAAGGAACTTGTTCAGAATTTACCACGGCATTCGTGACTATGGCTCGTCTTGCTGGATTACCTGCTCGAATGGTGACTGGCTTCTCTGGTGGTATTTGGAACGGTGATGGTTATTCTGTTTACCCAACACATTTGTCAACGTGGGGTGAAGTTCGATTGCAGCAAAATTCAGCCAATGGAGACACTGAACTTGGATGGATTGCATTCGACGCCTGCCCTGCAGCCGAAGAGGTTGAAGTTGTGAACCAAACAATTTCGTCTTTAACTTTCGACCGAGATGGGACGACCTTACTCAACGTTTCTGGGCAATTACGCTATACTGAAAACCAATCTTCAATTTCAGAGCATTCAATTACTGGCTATCTTGTTCCAATGGCATTAGAAAATGAAGTTCCTGGCCAAGCTGCAGTTCCAAACTTTGAGTTTGGTTCAGACATTACGGTTACGGATGGAAACTTTACTCTTAGCGGAACTCCTTCCGAATTGGATGGACCTGGTATGTATCGAGTGGTAATCAGACTCGGTCAGTCAGGCTATGTAGCAGAATCCGGTGTGATTTTTGAGGGATACGTCAACGTTACAGATGATTCAGTTCTCAGCCATACTGCTCCGAATGCAATCAACGCCCCAATTGCTGGCGCTGGTGCTTTAACTGTCATCGAAGGTAGACTCTCATTGGAAAACGCCCCAACAAATAATATTGCAAATATTGGAGTCAATGATTTGACCCCACCATCGGTTTGGTTAACGTATACTTCCTCAGTGACTGGTTTCACAAACTTGAGTACTTTCCTCAATTTCGATGGTACTTGGAGTTTTGATTTAGACCTCGATCCACTTGAAACGAAAACCAATCTTTCTGCAACTCTTGGCTTCTCGGGATGGCAAGACACGCAAGCAGTCGGTATTACTCCGACCCAATTCCATTTGCGTCCTTCGACCGCTTCTCTGGTAATCGATGTTCGTGATGCGCCGAATTTGACCGCCACCCTTGAAGGCCCACTTGCCAATAACAGCATCATCCTCGTGGGTGATAACCTGTGGGTGAACGGTTCTGCCTTTACGACTGGAGCGTTACCTGTCGCAATGCCGGGTAACCTTTCGTTCTCAATTCGAGAAAACGAGACTTCACAGGATTGGACTCAAGTGTTTAACCAAAGTGTCAATGGAGTATTTAGCATTCAACATTTACTCTTGCCAACAGATGCTCAAGTGATGGCTGGAATACTGGAAATTCAGATCCGCTTCTTCCCCGATGCTATCGAAGCAACCGACGATGCAAATATTACCGCTGGTGGTCCTTACCTCCTGAGGGGTACACTCATTTTTGAAGTTCAAGCCAGTGCCCAATTAAGGGGGACCGATGCGACAGTCTTAGTCAGTGCAATCGACCATCGTGGCGTTAATACAGACCTTCTCCTCTCAGGTAACTTTGATTACTTTTTCAATGGTAATTGGGTCAATACAACCGTCGACCCGCAAACTGAAACCATGACCATCAATTGGCTCATTGATTCAACCCTGTTCGCTGGTGATTACGTGTTTGACATTTCTTTCAATGGTTCAGACCTGTATCAACCATCCGTTGGTATGAGTACGATTCGTGTTGCTGCTGAAGTCGCATGGAATCTGAATCTCGGTCAAGATTGGACTCACTTGGGTAATTCGAGTTATTTGTCTGGAGACATCTTTGACGCCCAATACAACAATATCAGCGTACTTGGTGACAATATTACCATGCTTTCGATTATCATGCTAACCCCAGATGGTATGCCAATTGACCTTTCACAAGGATTGTTAAACAATACCACTGGAAGTTTCATTCTCAACTTTACCGTTCCGATGACGAATCCTTCAGATACATATGAATTTATTCTGAATATGGACTTTGACACGATGGCACCTGCTGGTGGGGCATATTTCCGATTAGTCGATTCTTCAGTCCCTCCTGCTCCACCTACACTTCCTTCGACACTTGTTGGTATTGAATCGGAGTTTGTTGTTGAACCTGAACGGAGTACACTGATTGTTGAAGTCAACCAAGCCATCGACTTCAATACCTCAATTACTGATGTTGCAGATCAATCGAACGTGTCTGATGCCTCTGTTGAATACATCTTTGACTGGGGTAATACCAATGTTTCAATGGGTGTTGATACTTCAGATCCTGAAGGTAACTCGACCCTCCAATGGACAGCAACTGGTATTGCACCAGGCTATTACGACGTATTGGTGATTGTCTATGACGATTTGACTGACGCTCTTGGTCAAGGTAATTCACGACGAACTGGTAACTCTTCCATCGTTAATCTGACCGTACAAGTTCCGAGTGTGATTCGTATCGATTCGATTCCTACCGTTACAACAGCTGGATTGAATTTCAATGTTCTTGGTCAAGTTCTCGACGGAGATAATCCCGCAAGACCCCTTACCACTCCAGTTGAAATGTCAGCATTCTGGTTGAATAATCCGGATGAATTATTGGTCGGAGCCTACCTCACGACTTCGAATGGAACATTCAACATCAGTATCCCAACCGATACTTCTGGCAACGGTACTGAACGTGGTAACAAAATCTTGGTTTTGAGTGTGAATGAAGATTCATCTCCTTTCTACCTCACTTCCACTTCACAGAATGGAATTTTGGTTATGGGTGTGAGTCAGTTTAACAATATCCAACCGCTTAATCCAGTCACTGTGAATCGTGGAGATACCGTGAACATCACTGCCCGTCTGATGGAATCTTCCAATCTCTTTGCACCATTGTCTGGATTTGATGTTGATATTCAATTCCATGAAACATGGCTAACTGGTACTCAAACGGATGGAGAAGGCTTTGCAAACTTTAGTCATCAAATCCCTATGACGCATCCACTTGGATTGATTGTAGTCTCCTTGGTGTTCAATGGCTCTTCAGACTTATTGAATACGCAAGTGAACCTTTCATCCATTACCATTCGTTCAACGACCATCATGGTCGTTGACCCAATTGCAGCAAATCCAGTTGCTGGTACTTCGTTCAATGTCACCGGTAGCGTAGTCAGCGATAATGGAAGTGGACTTGAACAACGTGATGGAAGCGTTCTGCCTTCGAATATTTTGTTCAGCATTAACGGTCAACCCGTTGGATTCTCTGTCACTGGTGGTTCGGTTACCACTGGCGGCGTTTGGTCAGCGACCATCCTTCTTGGAGAAGGATTTGAGGCTGGGAACAATTCTCTTGAAGCATCTTTTATTCCAAACGTCAACTATTACATTGGTTCGAGGATGAATACAACGTTCGATAGTCGAGGATTCACGACACTTCTTTTCGTTCAACCTTCACTTGATGGCATTGGTTTACCGTCTTTGAATGACCGTACCGAACGTGGCACTGATGTTCAAATCCAGGTACTCTTGCGAGACAATACTCAGTCCGCAGTTGCAGCACAACAGGTCATAGTGACACTCATTGGTACAGATGTAAGTCTCACCCTCACTACCTTTGCTAATGGAACCGGCGTTGGTGTACTCACTGTTCCAAACAACCAAACTGTTGGTTTCAATGACCTTGAAGTTACTTTTGCAGGAACCCCTGGAACAACTGGTTTGCTTGGCTCGAATGCCTCAACTCAATTCGTTGTTCTTGCCCAGACCAATCTCGTGATTTCTTCATCTCCTCTGACGCTTGTTGCAGGTGACTCGTTCACTGTCCAAGGAATATTGTTAGATGACCTTAATCAAACGCTGGCAGTTGACGGTAACTCATCACTTGCAATTGTTCACCTTCTTGTCGATGGGATTCCAGTCTCGAGTATTGAAACAGATGCACTGACTGGGAACTTTTCCATCGGTTGGACCTTGCCGGAGGACACCTCTGCTGGGTCGCACCTCATTGAAGTTCGATTCCTTGGTGGGCGCGACTGGGTTGACCCTGTAGGAGTCGGTGACCCTGCAAATCCGGATTTCTATCTTCCGAGCAGTGCACAAGTCAACTTTAATGTCAGTGTCCCTACGAAAATCATTCTTTTGACACCAACCGGTACAGTTGATCGTGAAGCAACGATGACCCTTGAAGGCCGATTGCTGGATTTGGTTGATGTACCTTTGACCGACCTCACTGTTGAAGTCTGGCTTGATGGACAATGGATGACGAATGTAACGACCGATGACACAGGTCTCTTCACTGCCGTTTACCCAGTACCTGCCGACGCTCAACTCGGCCCACTTTCACTTGAAATACGCTTTACAGGCACAGCATTCTATCTGCCGAGTAATGCAACTGGAACGTGGACGATATACAGTCCAATTCTGGTTACTGTTTCGATGGAAAGCCCCGTTGCAGTCGGTCAGAACACGACCATTACCGGCACCGTTGTCGATAATCAACTCGTAGGAATTTCAGACCATACCGTTCATTTAGAAGTCGAAGGTCTCATCATTGCGACCATTGTTACTGATTCTGAAGGTCAGTTCACATTTACTTGGAATGTTCCTGACACCTTTAGTTTCGGAGACCACCTTCTGTTTGCAAATGTTGATGCTCAAGGTTACTACCGTTCGAACTCAGGTAATACTTCCTTTTTCTTAGCCCACCGTTCCGATGTCACCCTCATCTTCGATGAAGGTAAAGACGTTACAAGGGGTAACTTCTGGGAACTTTCTGGTCGTTTGTTTGACATTGACTCGGTCAACAATGACGGATTGAGTGGAATGGACCTCAGCCTTCGCTTGGATGATGTCGAGATTTCAACCTTGATTACAGAATCTGATGGTAGTTGGTCAGCACTTGTTCCGGCAACCTCTGATTTGACTCGTGGTAACCATCGCTTCACAATCTTCTATGAAGGGACTGATGCGCATCTCGGAACCCAAGCAAGTGGTACTGCTACAGTATGGGCAAATACTAAAATCACCATCGATGCGACTTCGGCAAACATTGTGGTACGTTCCGATTCAACCTTTGCACCGATTATACTGACCGGTTCAGTCTCTGAAATTGGCGGACTTGGTGAAGTGTTTGACAACATCACCCTGTATCTTGGTAACGGCTCGCAATGTTTGGCTCAGAAAGACGGTGCGCGGTGCTTAGAAAACCTCATCATTGATTGGTCGAATGGAAACTTCTCACTCACGACGACTGCACCTTCTTTCCTTGGTGCTGGAGCGCAATATCTCCATCTTGAAACTCCTCGTCAAGATGTCCACTACCTCAATTCGGCAAGTGTGAGCCACTTGGTTTTCGTCAAAATCAATGCCGATATCGTCGTGTCACTCGATGATATCATCGAAAATAAACAGGAAGATATTGGTGGCAGTATTCTCATTACAGCACAAGATACTCGACAAGGTGTTGACGGAATCACAGTGACCATCTATCTCTATGCCGAGAATGGAACTCAACTTTCCACCCCACTGCAACCTCTTACCGATGTAGATGGTGTTGCAGAGTTTGACTTCAATTCAGACCCACCTTATGGCGATGCAGATACTTGGGGCGAATTGTACTTGGAGATTCTCATCAATGACCCTCGACTCTCCGACCAAACACTCGCTGAGTTTGCTTTACAGTCCGGTGAGGAGTTTGCTCCTTCATATGAATACCAAGAAGCAGCAACTGAAATCCCAGGATGGGTATACATTCTCACCCTTCTCATCTTCGGATTAGCTGGTGCAGGTACCGTACTTTATCGTCGCCGTAAGTCTTCGGAATTAATGGAAGAAGCGGCTGAGATCTTTGCTTATACTGCTGAGTTATTGGCTGCAGGAGATTCAATTCGTGAATCGATTTTCACCTGTTACCAAAACCTCTGTGCCACTTTCCAAGAACACGGATTCCTACGTCGTGATTTCGAAACAGTTCGTGAATTCGAGATGGCTATTCGACAAGCAATGCCTCAAATTTCTGATGAAGCGCTACTTGCTCTTGACAATATGTTCGAGCAAGCACGTTACAGTCGTGAGGAGATGGGTCAACAGCACCAAGCAGCAGCACAACATGCGTTGGAACGAATGGGTCAAGAGATCTCAACACTCAAAGGGATTCCTTCACGGTGAAGGAAATCACCAGCGAAGGTGAAGTCGACCATTGATGAAATTGGCACTGATTTGACTCGCTTCAGCCGGTAACGGGAGAATGCGTAGGAGGTCATCATGGCCTGCTTCTTTAACCACAATACGTAATTGTCGTTGGGTTTCATCTTGGAGAGTTGAAATCTCGATGTCTGAATTATTTGCTCCATGCAGTGGTATCATGAGACCATCAGGGTTTACGGTGCCGTGTAATTGGTCAACCATCCAAGCCAATCGTCGTTCAGGTTCAATTTCAGCAAGATGGGTTTCTGGAATCATTCCTGACGCCGTTAACACGCGTTGATGGTTCATTTGAACTTCCGATAAGTGTCCGGCTTGAATATGAAATTCCGCATGGAGTTGTTGAGGTTCGGCCTCAAGTCCCAATGTCTTTCCATCCATCGTTTTTTCAGTGACTTCCTCTGAACTTTCTGTTTCCAAGTGAACAGTTTCCCATGTCGACATGGTGTATGGGTTGTGTGCGGCCTCCATGAACCTTCGTCCTCCAACATTTGTATTCTGTTCACACTTCTTCAATGGTGTGGACTTTTGAAAAGAATCGACGAGCAAAGCTAGCGGTCGTTTGTGGGTCATTGGTTGAATTCATTCTCAAATCGCTTGGGTAACAACTGATGTAGTTTCTGTCGGTATGGCGCTGATCGAGAAGGAGAATTAGTGCCCGGTCTCCGACCGAACGTATTGGTCGTCCCATTGCCTGTAAAATCGCATTAATTGCAGGTTGTGTTACCGTATAACGCCAAGCATTATTTTTTCCAAAGCGGTCTCCAGCATAGGCTTTGAGTGAATCTGATAGAACGGATGGAGGAGGGTTGGGGATTCCAATACAAGCGACGGCATCCAAGATACCTCCATTGTAGTCGATTCCCTCTGACAACCGTGCTCCATGAACTCCACACAACAAGATTCGTTGCCCAGATTCTTTCTCGCTACGGAGTGTTTCAACAATTGAATCGATGTCATTTTTTGTCCAGTCTCTACTTTCAACTACTTTTCGAATACCTTTGAAGTTGGTTTCTGAAAGAATCTCTTCCATCATCCGGTATGAGGGGGAGAACACAGCAATATGTCCGGGAGTTCCATCTATGAGTGCTTGAATGTGGTTGCGGATTTTTGTCCACATCATTGGTGTACGCTGGCTATACTTGGTGGTGACATCACCTGCAACCAAAACGGGTCGTCGTTCACCTGCAAATGGTGATACGTACGCTGTTTTAGTAGTTTTACCTGCAGGGAGGTCGAGCATATCTGCATACATTTGAGGGGGATACAATGTCCCTGACATCAAAATAGCACCATGAATCGATGAAAATACAGGGCCGGACACAAGGCCGGGGTCTAACAGGTGGGAGGTGATTGTCCCGTCTTTACCTTTTTTCGAACTGAACACCAAACTCAAGGCAGTCGTTTCTCCAAATGTTTCGATACACTTCAGAATATGTCCCATTCGATGAGAATCAGGTTCCATTGCGTCCTCATCATCTCCTGCTTCCAAATCGATTTCTACTCGGAGAAGCAGATCGGAAAGTCGGGGTAGTCGATGGCTACGTTCTACCGATAAGTCTGCTAAGTCTGGGTTGTCATTCAATGTTTTTTGTCCAGTTAATCCTTCGTATTCATCGCATGAACGGTGAATAATCTGTAAGAACCTGGAGACTTCGACTCGAGATTCACTCGAGTCATTCGGTAAATCAGAGTGAAGTTGACGGAACAAGTCGGCAATCTTGGTCCGAGCAATTTTCATAATTTCAAAGGCCCATGTGGCTATATCAAGTTCAATCGCACTTGATACTGAATTGGATTTCAGGTAATGTGCGGAGAGTGTCCCCACATATTCTTCTAATTCCATAGTTGCGTTTCTCGACATGAGTGGGGTGATGATTTTTTCCATCGTCATTCGAATTCGATTAGGAAGATTGTGTGCCTCATCGACAACGACAATGATGTCCTCAAGTGCGACTCCCATGGCTTCTAAACTGGATTTACGTACGCCTTCATCAAAAATGTGATTGTAATCTCCTACGAATATGTCTGCGTGACCAGCAGCCTCTCTCGCAGCCTTCCAAGGGCAGGTTTGGGTTATTTCGCCCCCCACTCTATGGATTTTAGTCAAATCAACTAATTCATCAACGTGGAGTGGACTATCAAGAATTCTCTTTGTTAGTCCTGGGGCACTGGTAATCCACGGACGGCATGATTTCGTCTTTCGAGCAGTACTGCACATCATTGAGAATACGAGTGAGGACTCCTTGGCAAAGGGCTGAACACACATCCCAGATTGTCCAATCATGTCGACTAATGTGATTGGGTCTTTACCAACACGAATTTGATTTATTCTGCGAACCGTATCAACAACGATTCGATGTTGGCTTTGACGGGATGTGAGGAAGAATACATGTTTCTTGTTTGGTGAGTTTTGAGTGATCTCAAGAGCAGCGGCTAAAGCAGCAGCTGTCTTTCCAATACCCGTTGGTGCAGCAGCCAAATGGTAGCCGCCGCTTCGAAGTGCTTCAGTCGATTCCTGAATCATCTCGATTTGACCGGGCCGAGGCTTTTCATGGGCCAAATAGGAAAACATATTTTCCATTCCTTGACCTCCCTCCACTGTCATAGTGGTAGTTCAGTGTCGACCCCTCTAAAGGATTGGGGGAAACTTGGTTTGCAGCGGTTGCACTGCAGTGAATAATTGTGCCCAGGTATGTGGGGGTCCTGAGCACGTGGGAACCATCCAACTTAGCAAGCTGGAGTGGAATCTGAGTCCCCCCGCCCGTCTTCCGAGGGGAGGTGTGTTGGGTTTTGTTTTAGTCCAGCGCGTGCAAGACGGGCACGCAGACGCAAAGCGGCAAATCCGCACGGACTGGACAAATCCTGTACGGCATTGAAGGTGGCATCGCGAGTCTCGCTAACATCGTTTTGCCAATTCATTCCCATCCCCTCCTGCACTCTCACCCACTATTCGTGGTATTCTTCGCGTCGTATCGTTGAATTCTTGGCTTCAACCAAGAGATCATCGAGTTGTTGTGTTAATTCAGAACGAGACTTAATGGCCTGTTCTATGTAAAGTGAAAGCCCTTCTTGGGCAGCGGTTTCAGGCGTGGTGCCTTGGAGTTCGTAGAGTTGGCCGAGAAGCATCTTATCGCCATAGCCGAGAGGGATTCGAACCGAGTCCATGCCAGAGAGAAGTGGCTGGCCTTTGAGGAATTGTTGAATGGCCAATCGGATAACATCCGAACGGTTACGGGCACCTTCAAGGCCAACACGTCCATCGAGTAGCGCAAGGTCTTCCTCAGTAATTCTGAGTGATACAAGATTGCTTGGGGTTGTCATTTTGATTCCTCCGTACCCAATGGGTATAATTGGCGGTATATCAATGTATCTCGAATGATTACGAATTGACTTACAGATGATTACAAGCGTTTTGGATTACGGTACTGCGTTTAGAGGATTTAAGCGATTGAATGTGATGTTTCATGATATAATCGTGAAGCGAATGTATACGCTCTCGATAGACCAACTCCAGTTTGATCTTGATTG
>MDSY01043219.1_pt1 | contig 15600 bp, 12 predicted proteins | sample 811131 | NCBI WGS metagenome assembly MDSY01 (sample SAMN05326643, study PRJNA326480) | marine metagenome | isolation source: seawater | place: Atlantic Ocean: South West | collected 2010
AATAGAACCAAAAAGATTACCATCTGATATAATCACTATGCTATGGGCGGGTGGCTTATACGGATTAAATAGCATTTGTAAATCTTCCCTAAGTCAGGCTTGTGGCGCAATTGTAGGATCCACAATGTCACCTAATAAAATTTCTAAATCTAAGCCTATTGTAGCTATTACATCTTTGGGGACTTCTGCTTTAAAATATATAATTACACTACTACCTGAATTAGAAAAAAGAGGATTTGAGGCTGCAGTTTTCCATACAACTGGTATGGGAGGTTCTGCAATGGAAGCCCTAATAAAACAAGGAAGAATTTCAGTAGTAATGGATTTCTCACTTGTTGAAGTAAGTAATTTCTATTTTGGCTCAGAAGTAAATTCTGGTGAAGACAGACTTGAAATAGCTGGAAGATATAAAGTACCTCAAATAATAGCTCCTGGGGGGTTAACTGTTGTTGATGCTAAAACATGGTCTCATGCACCAAAGAGTTTTGAAGGTAGAGATTTTAGACCCCATAATCGATTAATAACATGTGCTGCACTTAATCCACTAGAAAGGGGAGAGGCAGCAAAAGTAATTGGTAATAAATTGATGAAATCCAAAGGTCCTACAGCTTTTATAATGCCACATGGTGGATTTGATGATTGGGATCGTGAGGGCGAATGGGCTTTTGATAGGGATGCAATTAATCATTTTTATAAAGAAATAAAAAATATCTTGAGAGAACCTATAGAATTTTATGAAATAGAACAAAATATAAATGATCCTGAATTTACAGATTTAGCACTTAAAATTTTTGATGAATGGTCAGAAAAAGGAATTATAAAATAAATTATATAATACTAGTGTCTAAGTTCATTTATAGTCTTTTGAGGGTTAATAATTTCTGGGTCAGTATACATATTAATTAGAATAGGTCCTTCATAACTATTTCTTAGTTTTTTATAACTTTTAAACATTTCTTTTGGATTATTTACTTTAGATGCCTTTAAGCCAAATGATTTAGCAAGTGATAAGAAATCAGGATTATCGAGGTCTGTAGCAATTGTCTTACCGGGATATTTAAATTCCTGATGCATTCTTATAGATCCATAAATTCCATTATTAAAAATAATAAATGTTATTTTTAGATTCCTCTTTACAGCAATAACTATTTCTTGAAAATTCATCATAAAACAGCCATCACCAGCATAACATATAATCTCTCTTTTTTTATTAATAAGAGATGCAGTTATTGATGAAGGTACAGAATAGCCCATAGGTGCGTTTATAGGAGCAAGTAAAGTATTGAGCTTCCTGAAAATGTGGTGTCTTAATATAAAATGTGTATAATTTCCAGCTCCCGCTGTAATTATTGTATCATCTGGTAAGTTTTCTGAGATATCTTTTACAGCCATTCCAGGGTTAAATTTATTTTTAAAAATTATCGGGATTCTATAGTTCTCATAACTATTTCTTAGAGAATTAGTAGATTTTTCCAAAAAGTAATTTTTCTCTAATTTTAATTTAGAAAAAATTTCACAAAAATTTTCTAAATCTGATTTTATGATTTCAAAATTAGTTTTTTTAAAAACATATGGATCATCCGTAACATGATAAATTTTTTGTTTTTGGGTAGATTTTATAAGATATGAAAACTTATTTGTTTCTATCTCTCCAAACTCTCCTCCAATAAGAAGAATTAAATCAGATTTTTTTACGTAGGAAATTAAGTTTGGATCTGGACCCACACCAAGAGAACCAACAAAGTTTTTATTTTGATTATCAAATAAATCACCTTTTCTAAAAGTGACTGCAATTGGAACAGAATTACTTTCAGAAAAAATTTCTAAATATTTTTTTGTTGATCGTGTCCATTTACTTCCACTGAGGATAATTACTGGTTTTTTTGCTCTTTTTAAAAGATTAGTATAAAGACTAATTTTTTTTAAATTTGTTTTTAAAGGTTTATGAAGATAGGGTTTAACCTCTTCGTCATCAACCATAGCATATTGAATTTCTTCTGGAACAGTAATAACCACCGGACCAGGTTTACCCTCCACACTAATCTTAATAGCTTTTTCAATTATTTCACAAATTTTATTAGGGCTTTTAATAGTTGCACTATATTTACACAAAGATTTAAAAACTTTATCTGGATTAATGGACTGGAAAGCATTTTTACTCAATGAAGATACAGGTACTTGACCAACAAATAAGATCATAGGAGATCCTTCATGATACGCAGTGTGCACTCCTATTGCAGCATTGCAAGCACCTGGGCCTCTTGTCACCATACATACACCAGGAGTTTTAGTTAATCTTCCATAAGCCTCTGCCATATAAGAGGCCCCTCCTTCATGGCGACAAACCACTAAATCAAATTTTTTTTTATAGAGCCTTATAGCTTCTAAAATACCTAAATAACTTTCGCCAGGAACACAAAAAGCTTTATTTACACCATTCTTATAAAGAATTTTGGTTATCAGAGAACCACCAGATATTTTTTCCAATTTAATCTCAAATTTAGTTGTAGTTAAGCAAGAATATATATTAGGATTAATTATTAATAAATAAAAATTAAATAATACACATTTGTTCTAAGAACTTGACGAAGTATTGATATTAATTACTGTTTATTTAACAAATTTGGAGGAAATACATGAACTATTTGAAAATATTTTTAACATTAATGCTAGTAGCAGGAATAAATTTTGGAAGTCATGCTGCAAGCTATAAGGGTGAGACTGCAATTGCTGGAGGACCTCCAGGTACCATTTTTATTGCATTTGCGGCACAAGCTTCAAAAGGTGGTGTAGATATTGAAGTTAATGCAGGTAAAACACTAACAAAATCAATGTTATCTGCTGGAAAAGGAGATATTTCTTTTTACTCAGGAGTTCCAAATCTTTACGTATTGATGAAAAATAAAAAAGCTATGTATTCTAAAATAGAAGAAGCTCCGGAATATGCTGATAATTTACGATCAATATTAGGTTTTAAAGCTGGGGTTTTCCATGTTTTAACTAAAGAAAATTCAGGTATTAATGAGTGGAAAGATATCAAGGGTAAAAAAGTTTTCTTAGGTCCACCTGCTGGAGCTGCAAAACTAGGTGCTTTAGGGATTATGAAAGGTGTTACTGGATACGATGACAAAAAGGATTACGAGGGTGTCATTCTTCCTTGGGGTGAAGGACTAAATGCTTTTAGAGATAATAAGGTAGATGTAATGGTAAGACCATGCGATGTAGGTTGTGCTTTAGTTCAACAGTTTGGTCTTAATTCTAACTTCAGACTTCTATCAATTCCAGAAAGTGCTCTTGAAGCACCTGCTCTCAAAAAGCAGAGCTCATCTCCTGGAAGAGGTATAACTTTATTTGATGGAAATGTTTATAAAGGTCAATTAACGCAAGGGACTATAAGAGCTCTCGGTTTTAATCAATTCATAGGAACTACTAAAATGGTTGATGAAGAGGTAGTTTACAATGTAACAAAATCGTTTTGGGATAATTTAGATGATATTCATAAAACTGCAGTTTTCTTAAAGGAGGTGACTAAAGATACAGCTTTTACTTCTGTTAATTTACCACTGCATAAAGGTGCATATCGTTATTACAAGGAACAAGGATTTGATGTTCCAGAGAATCTTATACCAAAAGATTAACTTACAGAATGTTCCTCAGGATTTAATCCTGAGGAACAATTTTTTATGAAAAATTATATTGGTCAGTCTTTCTCATTTTTGGGAATTTTATCAGCTTTATTACTCTCACTTATATCAATTTATGCATCTGGATTTGCATTAATTGATCCTAAGTTTCACCGAGCTTTATGCTGTGGACTTGCCCTGATTACAATAGTCCTCCTACCTTATAGGAAATCTGAAAATAGAAACGCTTTTATAATACCTAGATTTGCTTTTGATTTTTTTCTAATTATTTTTGGCTTACTGACCGTTATCAAATTTTATAATGTACAAACTATTTTAGAGAATGAATTGTATGATATTTCCTACTTTGACGGTCTCTACTCTATATTAGGATTATTGATATTCATTGAAATATGCAGGCGATCATGGGGATATGCATTATTTTTTGTCGGTGTGTTTGCAGTTGTTTATTTATATTTTGGATCAAGTTTCCCAAGTTTTCTTCAACATAGTGGATTTAACGAAAGATTAATTGGGGAAAATTTGTGGTATAATATGAATAAAGGAGTATTTGGGACAATTACAAATATTGCCGTGAATACTGTTTTTATTTTTATTTTATTTGGTATTTTGCTTGAGGGTACTGGAGCTGGTCATACGCTTTTGAAATTTGCTTTTATTCTTACAAGAAGAACAAGAGGAGGACCTGCACAAGCTGCTATTTTAGCGAGTTCAATGTTTGGAACAATGTCTGGTAGTGTAGTTGCAAATATTGTTGGTACAGGAACATTTACAATTCCAATGATTAAAAAAAGAGGTTTTTCACCAACTTTTGCAGGTGGTATTGAAGCTACAGCTTCTTCTGGAGGGCAAATAATGCCTCCAATAATGGGTGCAGCGGCTTTAGTGATGGCTGATTTAACTGGTATTAATTACTTATCAATTGCCCTTGCAGCGTTAATACCTGCATTATTTTATTATTTCAGTTTATTTTCAAGCGTCACAATGGAAGCTCGAAAGCAAAATATCCAAATCAAAGAGCTTGATATTGATAGTAAGATTACAAAAAGAGATTGGCTAAACTCTATCTTATTTGTAGCGCCAATATGTTTAGTTATCTTTTCTCTTTTATACGGATCTTCAACCTCAAGAGCTGGATTTTATGCAGTATTAGCCATAATAATACTAAGCTTTATTAATCCTGATGTAAGAAAAAATCCATATAAACTAGTAGATTCTATTATTAAAGGGGGAACTCAGGGTGCAAAATTACTTATTGCAATTATTGTAATATCAATGCTTGTTGGTGCTATAGACTCTACCGGTATTGGAATTAAATTAGCATCATTTATGAATGAACTTAGGGGTGATAGTTTATTCCTATCTCTTACATTAGCAATGATTGGAGCTCTAGTCCTCGGTATGGGCATGCCTACGTTACCAGCTTATTTAATAATTATAGTGGTAATGGGGCCTGCGATTCAGAATTTAGGAGTATCTGTTTTAATAGCGCATTTATTTGTTTTTTATTATGGTGTTGCATCTAGTTTAACACCCCCTGTTGCATTAGCAGCATATGCAGCAGCTCCGATAGCAGGTTCAAATCCAATAGTTACATCACTTATGGCTTTTCGTCTTGGAATTGCAAAATTCATAATCCCTTTTGCATTTGCATATTACCCTTGTCTTCTAATTATAGATGACTTTACATGGAGTGAGTTTCTTTCAATTATTCCTAGGTTGCTTATTTCAATATGGTTTATTAATAGTGCTCTTGCAAAATATGATTTCTCAAAACTTTCTTGGTTAGAAGTTTTTTTAAGATTGGCATTAGGTTTTTCAATTTTACTAATGGATTCCAGGATACAAATAATATGCATAATAGTAGCCATATCTATGATAGGTTGGGATTTTTATAGATATAAAAGATTAAATTCTAAATTGGCATAAAATGGAACTAATCCTTGAAAAATTAATTCCAGTGGTTGGCTCGAAAGGATGGAAAAATCCAAAAAATAAAAATGTTAAATATTTAAACGACATTACAAATTTTAAAAATGGTGATCCATCTATAATACTTCTTCCAAAGTCAACTGAAGAAATTGTTAAAATCATGCAAATTTGTAGTGATTATAGTTGGCCAATTACTATCCAAGGTGGCATGACTGGTTTGGTCCAGGGAGCAGTCCCTTTTGATAATGAAGTTATATTATCATTAGAAAAAATGAACTCTATCAATAATTTAGACAAAGTCTCACTTACGGCAATTGTTCAATCAGGAGTGACACTAGAAAATTTTCAAAAATTTTTAGATGATGAAAACTTATTTTTTCCCCTTGATCTTGGTTCAAAAGGTAGTTGCCTTATAGGAGGCAATTTATCAACTAATGCAGGTGGCACAAGGGTCATAAAATACGGAATGATGCGAGCACTTACTTTAGGACTTGAGGTGGTTTTGGCAGATGGCACTGTGATAAGTAATCTAAACAGTTTGTTAAAGGACAATGCTGGTTATGACTTGAAGCATTTATTTATTGGTTCAGAGGGAACATTAGGAATTATAACTAAAGCAGCATTAAAACTTTTCCCTAAGCCAAAATCACAGAATGTTGCATTTTGTGGTCTAGATAATTTTAATCAATTAAAGGAATTACTTTTAAAATGTAAAGTTGAATTAGGAAATGATCTATCTGCTTTTGAAGTTCTTTGGAAACCAACGTATGAATTTATCATTAAATCAACTGATATTCATGGACCATTACCAGAAAACTATAAATACTATGTGTTGATAGAGACATTGGGTAATAAATCAGAAATGGATGATGAATGGTTTAAAGAAACTCTTAGTAAATTTTTAAATAATAAACTTATCAATGACGCAGTTATAGCCTTATCAAAAAAAGATATTAATAAAATTTGGTCTGTAAGAGAAAGTACATCAACTGCTTTTAAAACAATTCCTTTAAGGATGAATTTTGATGTTTCAATAAATCTTAATGATATTGAAATTTTCATTAAGAAACTAAAGAAAGAACTTTTTAATTTAAAAGAGGTAAAAGATGTATTGTTTTTTGGGCATTTAGGAGACAATAATTTACATGCTGTTGTAGTTTGCAATAAACTACATGAAAATATTAAAAGAATTTTTTACAGTATAGTTAGTGAATTTAATGGTTCAATTTCTGCAGAACATGGAATAGGACTTGAGAAAAAACCATATCTTAATTTAAGTCGTTCATATGAAGAAATAAAATTGATGAAAGATTTGAAAATTAAACTTGATCCTAAGAATATTTTAAATCGAAATAGAGTTATAGATATAAAACCAAGTTTAAATTTAAATACTAATAATGAGAAAATTAATGATGAATTAAAAGATAGATTTAGACCTGAGTTTTTAAGTTCTTAGCTAAACATTAGGTATTTCACTAATGTATTTAGTTCTCAAGAAAGATTCTAAACCTTCTATACCATTCTCCTTTCCATAGCCTGATTCTCCAAAACCACCAAAAGGAGCCTCAGGTACTGAAACAATTGTATGATTTACACAAACAATACCCACATCAAGATTATTTCCTAAAAAGTGTGCATTTTTTTGATTTTCAGTAAATATATAAGAGGCCAATCCAACTGATAAAGAGTTCGATTTTTCTATTGCTTCTTCCAATGTTTTAAAAGGAATAATTGGCACTAAAGGCCCAAAAGGTTCTTCGTTCAAAATTTTGGCAGTTTCTGGAATATCTGAGATCACTGTAGGTTTGAAGAAAAAACCTATTTCACCAAACTTTTCACCTCCACAATTAATTTTCCCCCCAAGAGACTTAGCATTTTCAACAAATCTTTCCATTTTATGAACTTGTTTTTCAAAAATTAATGGGCCCATGTCAGAATTTTCTTCTAATCCACTTCCTAAATTTATTTGATTAGCTATTGCAACAAATCCATCTACAAATTTTTTATAAGAAGCTTCCTGAACAAAAAATCTTGATGGAGAAATACATACTTGTCCTGAATTTCTAAACTTCCAAATTGCAATTTTATTTAATACTTTATCTATATTAGCATCATCACAGATTATAACTGGAGCATGCCCACCTAATTCTAATGTGCATTTTTTAAGTGTTTCCGATGCTAAAGATTGTAGATGCTTTCCAACATCTACAGAACCAGTAAAAGTCACCGCTTTAGGTATAGACGATTTAAGTAAATATTTTGATATTTTATCAGGCACCCCAAAAATAATGTTTAATACACCTTGTGGCAATCCAGCGTCCATGAAACATTCGCCAATTGCAACAGCTGTACCCGGTGTTTCCTCACTTGGTTTAATAATAATAGAACACCCTGCTGCCAAAGTAGAGGCTACTTTCCTGATAACATTTCCACCTGGAAAGTTCCAAGCAACAAAAGCAGCAACAGGACCAATAGGTTCCTTAAAAACCATTTGCCTAGCATGCCCATCTCTAGAGGGAATAATCCTCCCATATGTTCTTTTTCCCTCTTCTGCACACCAAATAATTGTTTCTATAACTTGATTTATTTCTTGTTTGGATTCTCTTAGAGTTTTACCCATTTCCATGGTGAGTGTTTTTGCGATGTCATCTGATCTTTTTCGGATAATTTCAACAGTTTTTAACATTACTGCCTGTCTTCTTAGTGGTGTCCATTTACTCCATATTTGAAAACCCTTTTTACTAGAAACGAGAGCTCTTTCCATATCATTTTCATCAGCTATTGGGAGGTGTGATAGAATTTTTTCTGTAGCTGGATCTATTACTGGAAGAGTATCTCTTTGGGAAGAATCAGTCCATTTACCATCAATAAGTAATTTTAATTTTTGATTGTATTCCATGTTTTACATTATCAAATATTTTATAAGAATTGAATTTAATTTTTTAATTTTATTCAAAGAAATTTATAGAATTTTCAATAATTATTATTCAAAAAATTAATAAATTAACTTAATATTTAATTATGAAAAATTATGATTTTGATATAAATAAATTTGATTTATATAATCCTCCAAATGATTTAGTAGAAAACTCTTACCACTACTATTCTTTACTTAGAAAAAATAATCCTATCCATAAAAACCCTGATGGTTCTTTCATAGTTACTTCCTATGATGCATTAGTTGAAATTTATAGAAATAACAACTTGTGGAGTTCTGATAAAAAGAAAGAATTTAAGCCAAAATTTGGAAATTCTTCATTGTATGAACACCATACTACAAGTGTTGTTTTCATTGACCAGCCTGACCACACAAGGATTAGAAAGATTTTCCAGCATGCATTTACCCCGAGAGCTCTTGCCCATATAGAAAGTAATGTTGAGAAGCTAGTTAAAAATTATATTTCAGAGCTTAAAGAAAAAAAAGTGATCGAATTTGTAAGTGATTTTTCTTTTAGACTACCGGTAGATGTAGTGTGTGATATGTTAGGTGTTCCAAAAGAAGATAGAACACTAATTAGAGATTGGGCAAGGTTAATTTTAGGCGCATTAGAGCCTACTCTGACAGATGAACAATTTAAAAAAGGATGTGATGCTGTTTCTAACTTTAAAACTTATTTAAAAGATCAGGTCGCTTTAAGAAAAAGAAGGCCTGAATTAAATCGTGATGGAGAAATTATATCAACTCTTATTGAAGCACAATCATCGGGAATTGAATTGTCAGAGGTTGAGCTTTTACATCAGTGTATATTTATGCTTAATGCAGGACACGAAACATCAACAAATATGTTATCTCATGGTATTCATGAATTTATTAATAATAAAGATGAGTTGAAATCTTTAAGAGATAATGAAAATTATATTGGTTCTGCAGTGGAAGAGATTTTAAGATTTCAGCCTCCAATCCAAGTTAATAATCGTACAAACAAAAAGGGTACTTCATTAGGAAATGTAAAAATCCCAGAAGGTAGTTCAGTTCATATGATAATAGCTGCAGCTAATAGAGACCCCAATCAATTTAATTACCCTAATAAATTTAAGATATCAAGACAGCCAAATAGGCATTTATCTTTTGGGCTTGGAATCCATATTTGTGCTGGGAATACTCTAGCAAGAATTGAGGGTAAAGTTGCATTTTTAAGCTTAATCAGAGCTTTTAAAGATTTTAATTTAATTAAAAAACCAAAGCTAGCAAATAGAATACGATTTAGAGAAATTGAAAAACTTGAAATTGAGGCAAGTATTTAAAAATTTTGTTCAGATTAATCTTCTTTAAGAATACTTAATAGTTTATCTATATCTGATTGATTATTGTAATGTGCAAATGAAACTCTTAAATAACCGTTTCTGATACTACAAAAAATATTATTTTTAGAAAGTAGTTTTGCAACTCTAGAAATATTTTTTTTTGGGTCAAAAATTGAAACTATATGAGATGATGTTGGTATGTTTTTTTGATGAAATGTTTGAAAATTACTCTTATTTAAATGTGAAAGAAAATATCTTTTAAGCCTTTGTGCATGATTATCAATATTATCTACACCGATTTTTAAAATTTCCTGAATTGATACTTCTAAACCTTTCAAAGAAATATAGGACATTGTAGATTGAGTGAATCTCTTTGCTCCTTCTGCTAAATCAAGTTCTTGATGAGATATGTCAAAAGGATTTCTCGCACCCATCCAACCTGGCATTAATGGCGTAGATTTTATTAGTTCATTTGATAACACAGCTAATCCAACACCCCCATGGCCACCTAACCACTTATAACCGCTGCAAATAAGAGCATCACATTTAAAATTTTTAACATTAATTGGTATCGCACCAGCTGCTTGTGTTACATCAATAATTAATTTAATCCCTAATTTTTTTGATATTTTGTATAGGCTTTTTATGTCAATAATACTCCCTGTTGAGTATTGCACATAACTTATTACAATAGCAGATACATCTTGGCCTAAGGTAGAAGATACAACTGAATTTAAATCAATATTTGGTATTTCTTTTAAAAACTCTAACTTAATTTTGTACATTTTAGAGTATGCTTGCCAAGGTCTATATAAAGCAGGAAAGTCATTTGAAATAAGGATTATTCTACTTCCTGCCTTAGGTGATAATAAAAATGGAATTTGATTAAGCAAGTCACTGGCACTAGATAAAATACCAAGGTTTTTGGGAGAGCATCCAAATAAAATCGATGCTGTATTTCTTAATTCATCAAAATAATTAACTTCATCTTGATCGCTCATATTAACATTCCCATGCTTCCCAATATTATCAAGGAATTCATGCATAGCAGAACTTGTTTTTTCAGAAATTAGACCCAATGATGCTTGGTTTAAATATGTAACGCTTTCCAGCGTTTTAAAATTTGATCTTAAAGATAAAGATTTTATCATAAAATTAAAAATTTACTTAAAATCACACTCCACAAATCCAAACTTGCCAAAATCAGCATAAAACTTATCACCTTTTTTTGCTTCAATAGGCCTAATAAAGGACCCTGAAAGAATAATTTCGCCAGGACTTATTTTTTGATTATATTTTGCTAACCTCTCAACTAACCAAACAATACCTGCTATAGGATCATCTAATACACCAGCGCCTAAACCTGTTTCTTCAACTGTACCATTTCTATAAACTATTGAACCCACATACCTAAGGTCAAATTGTTCTAGCTTATTTTTTTGTATACCACTTACTATACCAGCATTTGCGGCATTATCAGATATTGTATCATATACTGTTCTTAATTTACCTGTAGATGAATCCTTCCTATCAATTCGTGTATCAAGAATTTCCAAGGAAGGGAAAACATATTCTGTAGCCGCTATAACATCTTCACGGCTAACATTCCCTTGTAATGTTTTACTTACACAAAAAGCAATTTCAGCCTCAATTCTTGTTTCAATAAATCTATCAGTAGGAATAGAGTCACCACTTTTAAAAAACATATTATCAAATAAAATGCCACTATCCGGAATATCTATCTTTAGTGCATCTTGCATGGCTTTAGAAGTAAGTCCGATTTTCCATCCTTGTATAGTCAAACCAGATTGAATTTTCATTTGAACTAGAGAATCTTGTATTTTATATGCATCCTCCATATCAATATTCTCATATTCAATAGATAAAAGACCAATTTTCTTCTTCGACTTTTCAGCATCAAATAGATTTTGCGCAGCTTTTTCAATTTGTTGACTTGAAAGAGGCATTATTCGTCTTCAACCGTATTAATTAATGATCCTACACCCTCAACTGAAACTTCAATTTTATCTCCAGGCTTTAAAAACTTTGGAGGATCAAATCTAGCTCCTGCTCCAGTTGGAGTGCCTGTTATAATTATATCACCAGGCATCAGTGTTGTAAAAGTTGAAATATAGTTAATCTGTTTTGGAATATTAAATAGCATTCTACTTGTTCTGTCATCTTGACGTATTTCATCATTAACTTTTGTTATTAAGCTAATATCTTCCAGTTGGCTTTTTTCCTTAAAAGGAACGAGAAATGGTCCCATAGATCCAGATTTCTCAAAATTTTTCCCTTGTGTGACATTGAACTTTGCATGACGAACCCAATCCCTGATCGTACCCTCATTACAGATTGAAATAGCAGAAATATATTGATAGGCTTTATCTTCTGATATATGCCTACCTGTTTTTCCAATAACAATTGCAACTTCACCTTCATAATCTAACTGATCTGATATTTTTGGCCTAATAATTGGAGAATTGTGACCAACAAATGATCTTGGAAACCTTACAAATAGAGACATATTTTTTGGAGTGTTTTGTCCATCTTTATACTCTTCATTTCTATCGGGATAGTTTATACCTACACAGATGATTTTTTCAGGATTAGAAATTGGAATATTGTAGGTATAAGAACCAATTGGGTGAGTTGTCTCATTACCATTTATGGAGTTAATAAGTTTTTCAAAACCATCATTCTGGACAACCTCTAATAATGAAGTCCATTCTGGAAATTTTTTTGATAATTCAATTACTCCATTATTAGTTTCAATTCCATATATACTTTTATTATCTATATTTACAGATACAAATTTTTTTGCCATTTAAATACTCCAATTCTAAGGTGCTACTATTGGTTGAGCTTTTAGGGATGGTTGTTTTGGATTTATATTTCCAAAGTGGCTCCCTTCTTCAAACCAAGATTTTGGTGCAGGTGCTCCCCATAAAGTCTGTCTTTGGGGATCTTTTAAATCCCACTTTATAGGCTCATGATCTGTATCCAATGTTTGATAATCAGAGCAGTAAATTTCTGTTCTATGCCCATCAGGGTCTCTAATATATAGAAAGAAGGCATTAGATATCCCATGGCGACCAGGTCCTCTCTCTATATTTGATATGTAACCTGAAGTAGACATTACGTCTAATAAATCAATTATATTCATTGGTGTTGGAACCCAAAATGCAACATGATGTAATCGTGGACCTATACCATTTGTAAATGCTATATCATGAACAGTGCCCTTTCTGTGCATCCAAGCAGCCCATAATTTTTTTGTTTTTTCATCTTCTGTATACTCAGTTACTCTAAATCCAAGATCTGAATAAAATTCTACGCTTTCATCTACATTAGTTGAAAAAACATTAAAATGGTCAATTCTTAGAGGCTTAACTCCATTATACAATTTATATTTTTGGTGAATTGTTGGAAGTCTTTCCATTTGGTAATAAAATTCTATTGGAATTCCATGAATGTCTGTGGTCAAAAGAGTCTTTCCCTGATATGGCCTTTCAATCCATGAGGTTGAGATTTCTTTTGATTTAAAATAAAATTCAGCTTTATCCAGTTGCTCCTCATCAAAAACTTTATAACCTAAAACATTACATGAGGATATGTTAGATTTTTTTAAGATTACACTATGATGACCTCTTTCCTCCATTCCTCTAAGATAGATAAAATTACTATTTTGATCTGTCACTTGAAGACCTAGTATTTCAACATAAAATGCGAAACTTGCACTTAGATCTCTTACGCCCAATTCAATATGACTTAATCTAGAGATATTAAAATGTGGATATAAATTATTATTTGGTAAAGGCATCTAATTTTCTCTCATATTTAAAATTACTTACCAAGTTTTGGTATAGTATGATCTCCAGTTGCAAAACCAATATGTTTTTGCTCCATATAAAATTCAAATGACCAATCTCCACCATCTCTTCCAATACCACTTGATTTAGTACCTCCAAAAGGAGTTGGAAGGTGTCTTACATTTTCAGAATTTACCCATATCATTCCAGCTTCTAGTGCTTCTGAAAATCTCAGTGATCTTTTTAAATCATTTGTCCAAATGTAACCTGTTAGACCGTAATCAACATTGTTAGCAATTTTCAAAGCCTCTTCCTCGTTTTCAAAGGTCATAGCTGTTAAAACTGGGCCAAATATTTCCTCTTGGGAAATCCTCATATTAGATTTTGCATTAGTAAATAATGTTGGAGAGACATACCATCCAGGTTTTTTAGCAACTTCACCTCCAATTGAAATTTCTGCTCCATCTTTTTTAGCAATTTCAAAATATGAAACAACTTTATTCAAATGGTTTTCACTAATTAGCGGGCCCACCTCAACGTCGGGATCTAATGGGTTACCAACATTGATTTTTTTTACACGCTCAATTAGCTTACTCAAAAATTTTTCTGAAATATTTTTTTGTATTAAAAGCCTACTAGATGAAGTGCATCTTTCGCCATTTAAAGAGTAAATCATAAATATTACAGCATCTAAAGCTCTTTCAAGATCAGCGTCATCAAAAACTATAACAGGGTTTTTCCCTCCAAGCTCAAAATGAACACGTTTTAAAGTGTCAGCACCTTGTTTCATAATGGATGAACCAGTTTTGGATTCCCCCACAAATGCGATTGCTTTAATATCCTTATTTTGTGTTAAAGCAACTCCTGCCTCTTCTCCTAAACCATTTACAAGGTTCCATACACCCGGAGGCAAACCAGCATCAAGGGCAATTTCATGAAGTATTTGTGCAGTTACCGGTGATAATTCTGCTGGTTTATGCACAACAGTACATCCAGCAGCAAGTGCTGGGGCAATCTTCCAAGTTGAGAGCATGAAAGGAGTATTCCATGGTGTAATTATCCCAACTGGTCCAATTGGAACTCTTTTTGTTATATTAAGTAGTGTACTTGAAGGTAAAGTTAGACCATCTTGAGCAGAAATTGCCTTATCTGCAAAAAATCTAAAATTTTCTGATCCTCTGATTGCAGCCTTTGACATAAATCTAATAGCTTGACCTGTATCCCAGCATTCACATAAAGCTATCTCGTCTGCTCTCTCAACTATCTTGTCTGCTATAGAATGGAGTATTTTTTTCTTTTTAGATGGGCTAGTTTTAGACCATTCAAGAAAAGCTTCTTTAGATGAACTAGAAGCATCATCTACATCTTGAGAATTACTTTTTTCAACATCACAAATGAAAGTTTCATCAACTGGAGAATAGTTTGGAAATTTTTTCCCTGAAACTGAATTTTTGGATTTTCCATTAATATTATTTTTAACCCCTTTTTCTTTAATAACACTTAGATGTCTTTGCAATTTTTTAATGTTATCATCTAAATTATTCATCTTTGGTCACTTTCATAAATTAGGAATTGAGTTAATTTTTGGGCTAAGTTCTGGATCAATATTTCTCATTTCCATTGATAAAGCAAAAGGAGTTTTTTCTAAAATAGGATTTAGAAAATTTTGTGCTGTATCAAAAATATGCTGAGTGGCTTTTTTTCTGGTTTCCAAATCCCGGCCTTCTCTCAAACGAACTGAAATATCAATAAATCCATTTTCAGGGTTGTTATCAGCAATCGAATAATGGTGACAAGTTATAGCTCTAACTCTAATACCCTTAATTGGGAATACTCCTGTTTCAATCCCTGCTAATCTCAAGATGTTACAAAAATTTTTAATATCAACTTTTTTTTCTAAATTTGAAGAATACTCTATAGAAAAATGAGGCATGTTAAAATCTCCTTAAATTATTATAAATTTTTTC
>MDSY01072606.1_pt1 | contig 15599 bp, 12 predicted proteins | sample 811131 | NCBI WGS metagenome assembly MDSY01 (sample SAMN05326643, study PRJNA326480) | marine metagenome | isolation source: seawater | place: Atlantic Ocean: South West | collected 2010
GAGTTAATGTTAGAGAACAACGTTCCTTTAGTTCCTACCTTTACATTTCAAGCTAATCTAATTGATTACGCAGATGAGATGAATGCTTCAAAAGATTACAAGACTATTTTTGAAAAAGAGATTGAGGACAATATAGAAATATTTAGAAAGGCTTTCGATGCAGGCGTTCCTTTTATTTGTGGAAGTGAAAGTGGCTTTTCTGTAACTCCATACGGTGATTGGCACTATAAAGAACTAGAAGTTTTCGTTGATAAACTCGAAATGACACCTTTGGAAGCAATAACCTGTGCTACAAAAAATGCTGCTATGGCAATGAGAAAAGAAAATACATTGGGACTTATTTCTCCAGGGTATAAAGCTGACTTATTAGTGATAGATGGCGACCCTTCAAAAGATGTAAGTATTTTGGGAAATAAAGAATTAATAAAGTACGTTATTTTGGACGGTAAAGAGGTGGATTTAACTCCTGCTCCTGAGAGAATAAAAGATCCAGCTGGTTGGCGTATTTCCTCTTACTCTGGGAAGATACTAAAAAAAAATAAAACTTAATTAATTCATCCAAACTTTCTTGAAATGAGGAGTTACCCAGCAAAGAAAAACAGTTATTCTGCTGTTGCTATTCTCACACTAGCGCAAGTATTCGCCTTCATAGACAGACAAATCCCTTCAATGCTCGTAGAACCTATTAAGCAAGATTTTAATCTCTCTGATTCACAGATTGCATTGCTTGGAGGAGCTGCCTTCTCAATTTTTTATGCAATCATGGCTCTCCCAATAGGTTACGCAGTAGATCGATATAAAAGGACTAAGGTTTTGGGTATAGGAATTTTTTTATGGTCTTTAATGACAGCCTTAGCTGGTTTAGCAAATTCTTTTGGAAAACTCTTTGGTGCCAGAATAGGAGTTGCTGTAGGAGAAGCTGTTATGGCACCTGTAAGTGTGTCTTTGGTCAGCGACTCTTTTCCTGAAAGTAAACAAGGGAAACCTATGGGAATTATCACTGCAGGGGTATACATAGGCATTGGTATTACTCTACTTGGAGGTGGGTTCTTAATTGACTATCTGACAAGCTTAGGTGGTATAACGCTTCCGTTGATAGGCTACTTAAAGCCTTGGCAAGCTACATTCATGATAGTTGGTATACCCGGTCTAGTATTAGCTCTAGCAGCATTCTGTTTAAAAGAGCCACAAAGGATAGAACAGCAAGTGGATCGCGATCAGTTAGTTGACAGAAAAAATGTATTTATTCATCTAAAAGAACATAGAAAAACCTTAGTTCCAATGTTTGGAGGCTTAATTTTTATGGCCCTTATTTTTTATTCTTTTAGCTTTTGGGCTCCTACAATGATGATCAGGACCTTTAATATTTCCTTAACGGAAGTTGGGTTTACGCTCGGAGTAATAACAATAATAAGCTCTATAACAGGAACAATTATTGCAGGTTCTGCGGTGGATTACCTACGTAATAGAAATTACTCTGATGCGCCAGTGAGGGCTGCAATGATTGCTGTGATACTCGCCCTACCACCAATCATTTCACTATCGTTCGTTCAAAGTGAACTTAGTGCATGGATATGCATAGCATTGTATCTACTATTCATAAGCTCATTTGCTCCTTTGGGACTTTTAGCTATAAGCGGAGTAAGTACAGGAAATGTTAAAGGTCAAACAGCGGCCATACATGCTTTTCTGATGATGGCCTTTGGCTTAAGTCTAGGCCCTCAATTAACTGCATTTTTTACTGATTTTGTTTTTGTTGACCCAAATTTATTGATTAATTCTATTTCATTAACAGGTCTCATTGTATTGCCTATTTCAGCATTACTATTTAAGTTATCTCTTAGTAGATATAGGGAATCTTCAGAAAGCATATTGAGCTAGCCGCTGCAATCCTACTTAGATCAAGCGTTATTTATTAGATACATCAAAGACAAAGCCTTGATAATTATTTTCAGTAATTTCGTCTAGTTTCTCCGTATACATTGGTACACCAATGAACGGGAGGAATGCTTTAGCTTTATTATCGATATTAGATCCGTTGTACCAAGATTCTGTAGATTTAAAAATGGTCATACCAGCTATTTCATTAACTAAACTCATCCATTCTTCTTCTGCTGTTATAGACGATTCAATTACATTCTTATTGTTATCAATCATCCAATTAATGCAATCCGCGATCCAGTTAACGTGTTGCTCAATAGAAGGCATCATATTTGAAAGTACAGACGGACTTCCAGGTCCCGTTATAGTGAAAAGGTTTGGAAAATTACTAACACCCAATCCCAAATATGACTTTGCGCCCTGTTTCCACTGGTCTCTCAAAACAATTCCCTTTCGTCCAATTATGTCTAAACTGGTTAAAGCACCGGTCATGGCGTCAAATCCAGTAGCTAAAATTAATGTATCAATCTCATATTCTTGATCAGCCTCAATAAGACTCTCTCCTATTCTCTTTATAGGGCTGGAGTTTAAATCAATTAAATGAACATTCACCTTATTAAAAGTTTCAAAATAACCAGTATCAACGCAAAGTCTTTTGCCGCCAATATGATATTTAGGACATAATTTATCTGCCGTTTGAGGATCTTTAACTATTTCTTTTATTTTATTCCTAACAAAGTTAGCTGCAACTTCATTTGCATTAGGATCTATCGGAACATCTGCATAACCCCCAAAAAAACCTAGGCCATTGTTATTCCAATTTTCCTCTAATTGATTATTAACTTCATTTATATCTGAATCAGCAATAAGCGCCTCATCTGAAATTCCTGCAATGCCAAATCCATTTGACCAATTTTCTTTTCTAAACTCCGAATACCTTGATTTAACATCTGCTTCAACTTGTTTATCCATAGGCCCGTTGTTAGAAGGTATTGAATAATTTGGTGTTCTTTGAAATACATAAAGATTTTTTACATCTTTTGCGATCTCCGGGATAGTTTGAATAGACGAAGAGCCCGTACCAATAATAGCTACATTCTTACCAGATAGATCTACTTCTTCTCTGGGCCAATAAGATGTAGATAATAGTTGGCCTTCAAATTTATCGAGGCCTTCTATTTCTGGTTTGTTAGGTACGGATAAACAACCTGTGGCAAAGATACAGAACTTGGATACATAATTTTCTTTGTTAGTTTTAATATTCCAAACTGAAGACTTTTCATTGAATTTAGCCCGAAGTACTTCTTCTTCAAAATTTATATCTTTTCTTAGATTAAATCTATCTGCAACATGATTCAAATAGTCCAAAATTTCAGGCTGAGCAGAATATTTTTCAGTCCAGTTCCAATCTTGCTGAAGCTCTTCATCAAATTGATAGGAGTATTCAAGTGAAGGTATATCGCATCTTGCCCCTGGGTATCTATTCCAGTTCCATGTACCTCCAAGCTCGTCTGATTTTTCGAGTACAACAGTCTGCAAGCCCATATTTTTAAGCTTATGCAGCATATATATTCCAGCAACCCCGGCACCGACTATTACTACATCAGGATTTAATAAAGTTTTGCTTTGATTCATATTTTCCCCTTGACTATAGAATAAATTATCTACTTGTAAATTTGAACAAAAAATATTTGTTAATCTGAATTAAAGTTTAGAGTGGTATTCTGACCTTAGAATTAAGTAATGAGCTAATACTATAGATTCTATCCCAGAAGATCTTTTGATTGCCGTATCCATTAGATCTTGGTCAATAAAATCATTAGATATTTCAGCCAGCACAATTCCTAAATTTAATCTATTTGCTTTCATTATTTTAAAATAAATATTTCTTTGCCTAATAAGGGCTTATTGTTAATATTCAGGGCACTAAATAAGCAGAAAGTTAAAACATTTAAGAGCTTAAATAAAGCATTAATATAAATATATTATGAAAAATACTCTATTAGCCCCGCCAGTTAATTCAAATATTGATAATAGGTCTGAAGAATTTGCTAAATATAAATCATCTATGCTTGAGAAATTAGATGGCATAGAAGATTTACTAGACTTCGTTGAGTTAGGTGGAGGTATGCACCACCATGAACGACTGGCCGCAAGAGGTAAAATGTCAGTTAGAGATAGAATTGCAAATTTTATTGATCCTGATACTCCTTTTCTAGAAATAAGTTCTCTAGCAGCATATGCATCAGATTATCCAGTTGGTGGAGGTGCAGTTGCTGGAATAGGTATTGTTGCTGGAACTGAATGTGTAATATTTGCTAACGATCCTACTGTACTGGCTGGGGCTATGCATGCCTTTTCTGGTAAGAAATGGACTCGTGCTATGGAGATATCTCGAGTAAATAAAATACCCTATGTGCAATTTGTTGAGTCTGCAGGTGGGGATTTAAGAATGGGAGGAGGAAAAGGTAAAGGTCAATCTAGAGGAACTATCTTAGGTACTGGACATTTTGCAGAGTCCGGCAGAACATTCTATGATGTAACAGAGCTATCAAAATTAAGAATACCGACTATTTCTATAGTATTTGGATCTTCAACTGCAGGTGGTGCTTACCAACCCGGTATGTCCGACTATAATATTTTTATCAAGAAACAATCTAAAGTATTTCTTGGCGGTCCCCCTCTTGTAAAAATGGCAACAGGGGAAGAATCTGATGATGAAACTCTTGGTGGCGGGCAAATGCATGCTGAAACTTCTGGATTAGCAGATTATTTAGCAGAAGATGAAATGGACGCCTTAAGAATTGGGAGAGAAGTAGTTTCACATTTAAATTGGCGAAAGGAAGGAGTTAAACCTAAACTTCGGGTTGACGAGCCTGTCCTTGATCCAGAAGATTTACTTGGTTTGGTTGATCCAGACTTAAAAAGACCCTTTGATGTAAGAGAGGTAATTGGAAGAATAGCTGATGGATCAAGATTTGAAGAGTTTAAACCATTGTTTGGTCCTACTATTGTCTGTGGTTTTACTTCAATTCATGGTTATACGGTTGGTGTGATAGGTAACAATGGTCCAATTTTTCCAGATACAGCCTCCAAAGGAGCTCATTTTGTTCAATTATGCAATCAGATAGATATCCCTATTGTCTTCTTACAAAATATTACTGGGTTTGTTGTTGGAAAAGATTATGAAAGAGATGGTCAGATCAAAAAAGGAGCTCAATTCCTTAATTCTGTTTCTAATTCAACTGTACCTCATCTAACAGTTATTCTTGGTGCAAGTTATGGTGCAGGCACTTATGCAATGTCAGGAAGAGCGTTTGATAATAAGTTTACTTTCTTATGGCCTACAGCAAAAATCGCTGTTATGGGTCCTCAACAAATTGCTGGTGTGATGTCCATAGTAAGAAGAGCTAGGGCTGCAAGATTAGGTGAAAAATTTGATGAAAAAGAAGATGCAAAAATGGTAGCTTTTGCTGAAAGAGCTCAAGAAGAAGGTTCTTTGGCTTTGAGAGCTACAGGAGCCATTAGTGATGATGGAATAATTGATCCAAGAGATACGAGGACAGTTTTAGGAATTTGCTTATCACTGGTTAGTGGAAGGAATATTGAAGGCTCACCTGGATATGGAGTATACAGACTATGACTTTTCATAAATTATTAATAGCCAACAGAGGAGAAATTGCTTGTAGGATAATTAAAACTGCTCATGAGATGGGTATTACTTGTGTAGCTGTTTATACTGAAGCCGACTCTCGCTCACCCTTTGTGAAGATGGCTGATGAAGCAGTTAAACTAAGCGATACATATCTTAATGGGAAAGAGATTATCGAGGCTGCAAAGCAAACAGGTGCAGAAGCTATCCATCCTGGATATGGATTTCTTTCTGAAAATGCTAAGTTTTCTAGAGATGTATTAAAAGCTGGTCTGATTTGGGTTGGTCCAAGTTCAAAAGTTATAACTTCTATGGGAGATAAGCTTAAAGCTAAGGATATTGCAGAGAAAGCAGATGTGCCTACTTTACCAATGACCACTGACCCTAAGAAAGCTAACACTATCGGCTACCCTATTCTCATCAAAGCTGCTGCCGGTGGTGGGGGAAAAGGTATGAGAATAGTTGAGTCAAAGAAGGATTTGAACGAATCAATTGCTGGAGCTCAAAGGGAAGCTAAAACTGGATTTGGAGATGATAGAGTTTTTATAGAAAGATATGTTGCTTCTTCAAGACATATTGAAATACAAATACTTGGAGACGCCCATGGAAATGTCGTGCATCTTGGAGAGAGAGAATGCTCTATTCAAAGAAGACATCAAAAAATAATTGAAGAATCGCCCTCTCCAAGAGTTGATTCTAAGATGAGAGAAGAAATGGGAGAAGCTGCTATAAAGTTAGCAAAAAAACTGAAGTACGAATCAGCTGGTACTGTTGAATTTTTAGTAGATGATAAATCTGGAGAGTTTTGGTTCTTAGAAGTCAACACAAGACTCCAAGTAGAACATCCTGTTACAGAAGAAGTTACTGGTAAAGATTTAGTTTATGAGCAACTCAGAATAGCCAGGGGAGAAGAGCTAGGGTACTCTCAAGAAGATATAGCCTGGACCGGATCATCCATTGAAGCAAGGCTGTACGCAGAAGATCCTGCAAATGATTTTTTGCCGGCTACTGGTACTTTAATTGCATATGAAAGTGATACAAATATTGATGCAAGATGGGATACAGGAATTGAACAAGGTTCTATTGTAGGAACAGATTTCGACCCTATGTTGGCAAAAGTTATCACAAAAGGTAAAACAAGGACTGATGCAGCTAATAAGTTAGCTTTAGCCCTTGAGAGCTTGCACATTGGAGGAGTAACCACCAATAGAGACTTTCTAGTTTCTTCTCTAAGATCAAAAGAATTTCTTAAGGGCAAAACAACTTCTGATTTCATAGAAAAAGCAAAGCCACAAAGAGCTGTACTTTTAAAAGGAATAACCTTGGAATTAGCTACAACTGCAGCTGCTTTATGGATTCAAGGAAAAAATAGAGAAAATGCATCCCTTCTAAAAGACATTCCCTCAGGATGGAGAAATTCCAGATTGCCAAGACAAAAAATTATTTTTAGCTATTTAGATGATGAAGTATCAGTCTATTACAAATCAAATAGAGATGGTTCGTTTAGTGTTAATGACAATATAAACGCCAAGATCATAAATTGGTCAGCAAAGGGTATTGACGTTGAAATTAATAACTCAAGATTTTTTTCTAAAGTAACTCAAGATAAAGATTATTTAGTAATCCATGGTCCATGGGGAGATGTTCTCTTGAAAATTGTACCTAGATTTACTCTACCCGGTTCTGAAGCTCAAGCAGGTGGTTTAGTCGCCCCTATGCCTGGGAAAGTAATAGACTTAAAGGTAAAAGTAGGAAGCAAAGTTAAAAAAGGAGATACGTTGGTTATCCTTGAAGCAATGAAGATGGAACACCAAGTAAAAGCTTCTGAGGATGGAAAAGTAACCAAAATCTTAATTAAGAAAGATGATCAACTAGAAAATGGTGCTTTATTGATGGTTCTAGATAATTAAGAAATGAGTATGACGAAAGAAAAAATAATTATAGGTAACTGTAGTGGGTTCTATGGAGACAGATTATCGGCTGCTAAAGATATGGTAGAAGGAGGACCGATTGATGTCTTAACTGGGGATTATTTAGCTGAATTAACAATGACAATTCTCTACAACCAGAGGATGAAAAGAGGCGAAGACCAGGGATATGTTGGAACTTTCTTAAAACAGTTCAGAGATGTCGCTAAATCTTGCCAAGAAAAGAATATTAAAATAGTTACTAATGCAGGAGGACTAAATCCGTCTTCTATGGCAAATCAGGTCGAAGAAATAATAAAAGAACTCAATCTTGATTTAAAAGTAGCCTTTATAGATGGAGACGACCTTATTCCTGAATTAGATAATCTGTATTCAGAGGGTGAAAAATTAATAAATATTGATAAAGAAATACCTCTTGATACTTACGAAAAACCTCCTGTTACAGCAAATGCATATTTTGGTGCATGGGGAATAAAAGAAGCTCTAGACCAAGGAGCAGACATAGTTGTCTGTCCCCGAGTTACAGATGCTGCTGTTGTCATAGGTCCTGCTGCTTGGAAATTTAATTGGTCGAGGGATGATTATGACTCACTAGCTGGGGCTTTAGCTGCAGGTCACATCATAGAATGTGGAGCTCAAGCAACAGGAGGAAACTATGCTTTCTTTCAAGAAGTTCCCTCCTTCAGTAATGTTGGCTATCCAATAGCAGAGATATTTGAAGATGGAAGTTTTTATATTACAAAGCATCCAGGAACCGGAGGGCTAGTGTCAGTTGGAACTGTAACAGCACAACTTTTATACGAAATCGGTTCACCTGCTTACATGAACCCAGACGTAATAGGTCATTTTGATACTTTAAAGATAGAACAAGAATCTGAAAATAAAGTTTATGTATCTGGTTGTAGAGGAAGTAGTGCTCCAAAAACGCACAAGGTCTGCGTTAATTTAGCTGGAGGCTTCCGTAATGGTGTAGAAATTCTTCTGACTGGACTGGATATTGAAGAAAAAGCTAAATTAGTAACAGATTCAATTTTTGAAAATTTAGGGGGTAGAGAACAATTTGATAAAGTTGATGTTCAGCTTCATAGGACTGATAAAGAGAATCCTGTCTCAAATGAGCAAGCTCAAGCCTCATTAAAAATTAGTGTTAAATCAAAAGATCCTGATTTAGTAGGTAGGATGTTTAATGCAAAGATTACAGAACTTGGACTAGCTAATCTTCCAGGTTGGACTGGAAGAGGAGGAACGCCAAGCGGTGCTTATATTGAATATTGGCCTGCGCTGGTCGATAGCAAATATATCAAAGAGAATGTCCATTTTGAGGGCAAAAAAACAGAAATTATTCCTACTAGTCAATTAAATTTAGAAGAAATTTATTATCAGAAAGAGCCCTATGACAATAAATTACCTATCATTAATGAAACTAAAACTGTTCCTTTCGGTAGGCTTTATGGAACTAGATCTGGTGACAAGGGAGGTTGCGCAAACCTAGGGGTTTGGGCAAAAACGGAGGAATCTTATGCTTATCTATTTGAATTATTGACTGTTGATAAACTTAAAGAATTATTACCAGATTTATCTGAATATAAAATCGATAGGTTTGAATTACCTAATATCCTATCTTTAAATTTTTATGTGCATGGGATACTGCAGGAAGGAGTGTCTTCTTCAACCAGGCTTGATGGTCAAGCTAAGTCTTTAGGCGAATACTTAAGAGCAAAAAACATTGAAGCCCCTGATTTTTTACTTAAATGAGAAAATTATGAACGATAAACTTTCCTTAGATGGTCTTAACTTTGAAGCCACAAAAATAGATATTTCAGACAATATATTGACGATAACTTTAAATCGACCTGAAAAGAAAAATGCGCTTAACAATGTAATGATGAATGAAATTTGTTATGCACTAAGTTACGCAAAGCAAGAAAGAAAAATTAGAGTTGTAGTAATAGCCGCCGAGGGAGATGTATTCTGTGCTGGTGCTGATCTCAGAAGAGAAAAAGCTGAATCTAACGTACCGAAAATTGAAGGCTCAGATGATATAAGTTTACTTATTAGACACCTGTACAAGCCTGTTATATGTAAAATCCAAGGGTCAGTGCATGCAGGTGCTTTGCTGATGGTTACAAACTCTACTCATGCTATAGCAGTTGATGATGCAAAATTTTCTGCTCCAGAAATCCTTAGAGGGGTTTGGCCTCATATGGTTATGGCAGGATTGTTTAGAGTAATGCCTAAGAGAGCAGGACTTGATTTCTGCATGAGAGGTCAAGCTATAAATGCAAAAAAGGCAGAAGAATGGGGGCTAATTAATCAATCTGTGCCAACAAATAAACTGGATGAATCAGTCTCACAATTAGCTTCAGATCTTGCTGGTTTGGCTCCAGGAACAATGCAATTCGGTCTTGAAGCTTATGTTAATCAAGATGGTATGAACTTTGATGAAGCGCTACCTTATCTTGGCAAAAAGAGTGCCGAAACTTTTGCAGGACCTGACGCTCAAGAAGGTATAGCTGCATTTCTTGAAAAAAGAGAACCTAATTGGGATTAATTATTCTTCGCTGCTAGATATATTGAACCGAGAACAACTAAGCCACCGAAGGCTTGAAGTGCAGTTATAGCTTCACTAAGTAGAAGCCATCCATAAAAAGCTGCAGCTAAGGGCTGTATTAAAAGAAGTAAAGAAGATAAATGAGCAGTAATTTTAGAGATACCATATGTAATCATGCCTTGAGCTATTGTTTGGCTGATCAATGCATAAGCAAGTAAAACACTCCATTCTTCTTTATTTCTAGGAATTAATTCACCTGTCTCAAATAAGCTAATAGGTATTAAGATTATTGAGGTCATGAAGGTCGCTAAAAATAAGGTCTGAGCTGGTGAGAACTTCAAAGTTAAAGACTTGATCGAAAGAATGTAACCTGCATAAAAAATAGCAGCTGATATCCCTAAAAAATCTCCAAAAACTTTAGGACTATTATTTTCAGAACTAGATAGTATCACTAAGCTCACACCTATCATTGCAGAAAATAACATTAAAAAGAATTCCGGTTTTATTTTATGCCCTAAAAAAATTAAACCGATAAAGCTAACAAATATAGGTGCTGTATTAGCCATCAAAGTTGCATTTGCTACAGAGGTGAACGTTATAGACCAATTCCAAAATGACATATCCACTGCAAAACAGAATCCGGAAAGTAGCAAAAGAAGAAATATTTTTTTATTCCTCAATAATCCGAGATTGATACCCTTTCCTTCCATAAGAACCCATAGATAGACAAAAGGTAAGGCAAGAAATACCCTGTAAAAAGCTATTAGAGAAGGAGAAGAGTCACTATAACGAACAAAAATTGCTGACATCCCTAGCAAAGCAGAACCTAGAAAAAGAAAGCTTATTCCTTTTACCTTATCATTTGTTTTTTTTATCTCTTCACTCATTAGCTAAGTTATACTTCGAATGTAATTTTATGAGCAGTTTTATTCAAAACAACCAAGAAATAATTTCTGTTTCTGACGTTAACGATATAGCAAAAGGTTTGCTTGAAAAAAATCTTTCTAACGTCTGGATACAAGGAGAAATTTCAAGCTTTACTGCTCATGGATCAGGACATTGGTACTTTACCATAAAAGATAAAAAGTCAGCTTTAGATTGTGTAATGTTTAAATTTGACAATATCAATCTGCTATTCGAACCAAAAGTAGGTGACGAATTAATTCTTAATGGCAATGTAAGTATTTATTCTCCATCGGGACGTTATCAATTTAATGTTAAGCATATTGAGGTATCCGGTGAAGGAGCTCTTCTTAGAGCATATGAAGATCTAAAGAAGAAGCTTGATAAAGAAGGTTTGTTTGATGATTTGAATAAAAAAGATCTACCAGAATTTCCTTTAGAAGTTTCAGTTATCACATCTGCCACTGGTGCTGTAATCAAAGATATTATTAACGTTTTGAGCAGGAGATCTCCCAACATAACATTGACTTTGGTTGAAGCACAAGTTCAAGGGAAACAGGCTGAAAAAAGTATATGTAATGCAATTGAAAGAGTTAATTCTTATCGACAATCAGATCTCGTCATCCTTGCAAGAGGTGGAGGATCTGTGGAAGATCTTTGGTGTTTTAACATGGAGTCAGTTGCCAGAGCAATTTTTAATTCAGAAATACCTTTAATTAGTGCTGTTGGTCATGAAACTGATTTTACGATTTCAGATTTTGTTTCTGATTTAAGAGCCCCTACTCCTTCTGCAGCGGCCGAAATAATTAGCCAAAACCATAGTAATCTATTTACGAACTTAACTTCCATACAAAAAGACCTTAATTTAAGCATTAGGAATGAATTGGTAAAACAGAGGGAAGGTCTAAAAATTCTAGCAAAGCTTATCAAGCACCCCGGGGATAAGTTAAGGGAAATATCTCAAAAAATTGATGGGCTTGAAATACAGTTAGGTAATCTTATACAAAGAATTATTCTAATTTCTAATAGTAAAATTAATATTTTTTTATCATCTCTAAAAGAATTTTCTCCGGTAGTAAGAGTGGAGAATAATAAAAGAAGAATAGAAGACTCAATTAAGGATATTAAACGATCTATCCAAGAGGTTGTAGGCAAAAAAAGAAACCAGTTCTTATCGAGTTCTAAAACGCTTGAGGCTGTTAGCCCTCTTTCAGTTCTTTCAAGAGGGTATTCAATCTTAACAAAAGGAGAAAAAGAGCAAGTAGTTAACTCTTACTCACAGGTGAAAATAGGAGACGAGTTAAAGGGAAAACTCAAAGAGGGGCAGATCCTAACAAAAGTTATTAAGGTTTCTGATGAGAATTAAGCTATTAGCTATATTTTTTAGTGTACTGCTAGGCTCATGCGCCTTAAATAAACAAATATTCATATCTAATAATTGTGAATTTCCCATAAACAGCCCTTACCCGGGTGGAGTATTGAGTGTTGAGATTCTAAAAACAAAATTTAATGAGAACGAGAAAATTATTTCAGGAGGCTTAAAATCTTACATCTGCAAATCCTCTTTCAACAATTACAAAATATTTATACCTATACCTTTAGATTTTGAAAAGAACATAATAGAAATAACACAAGGTAGTAACTTATTAAGTTCTAGTGAAGTTTTAGAAAAGAACTATAGAGAATCAAGAATTACGATATCGAATCAAGACTATGTAAGTCCAAGCAAGGATTTATTGCCTAGAATCAGAGAGGAGTACGAGTTAAGTCAGAAAGCTAAAAATACTGTTTCTGTATTAAAAGTTAAGAATTGGGAAATGATCAAACCAGTTCAGGGAATTATGAGTAGCGAGTTCGGTGTAAGAAGGTTTATTAATAACGAACCAAGAAATAGGCATAGTGGAATGGATATTGCTGCCCCAGAAGGTACAGAAGTTATAGCACCTTTAAATGGAGAAGTTATCATTGCTTCAAACTTTTTCTATAAAGGAAATGTAATCTATTTAAATCATGGAGCTGGTCTAGTAAGCAGCTATTCTCATCTGAGTAAAGTAGAAGTGAAAAAGGGGGATAAAGTAACAACAGGAGATATTATTGGATTGATTGGTCAAACAGGGAGAGTGACTGGTCCTCATTTGCATTGGGAAATTTATCTAATGGGAGTGCCAATAAACCCTGAAGTATTTTTAGCTATTTCAAATTCATGATTCGTATTTAGAAAGAATTTCCTCAAGGCTGTCTCTAGTTTGAGGTCCTATTAGTGTCTCAACCAATTTACCTTCAGGAGTTAATATGTATGTTGCTGGAAGACTAGGTGGAGTTTCCCAACCAAACAGTAATCCTGGATCAGTTAAAATACTTGGGACGTTAACTTTAAATCTTTTAATTTGGTCTTTAAGTTCGTCTCCTTCTAATCGATCAAAATTGTAAGCTAAAACCAAAGCTTTATTCTTATTTTGGTTATGAAAACTTTCTAATTCTGGCATTTCTTTAATACATGGAGGGCACCAATCAGCCCAATAATTTACAACTAACCATTTTCCAAGGAAATCACTTTTATTTCCCTTGTACCCTTCAAATAGTTCATAATCAGGTTTTGAACAAGCACATAGAAATACTAAAACCGAGAAAATAAAAGTTATTTTAATATTTTGATTCATATAAAGATTAAACTTAAAAATTATGAGTGATTTTATCATCTACCATAACCCAAGGTGCAGTAAATCTAGACAAACTCTAGAAATTCTTCATCAGCATGATCTAGAAACAGAGATTATTTTATATTTAGATAAGCCGCTTACCAAAGAAGAGATTGAATCTATATTAAATAAGTTAGAACTTAGTCCTAGAGATATACTGAGAAAAGGAGAAGATGAATACAAAGAGTTGGATCTAAAAAATGATAAATTTACTAACAATGATTTGATCAACTTTATGGTAGAAAATCCGAAATTACTTGAAAGACCAATAGTCATAAAAGGAGATAAAGCTGTTATAGGTAGACCGCCTGAGAACGTCTTATCTTTAGTTTAAAAATTATGGAGTTGTGATGGAACAAAAAAGTTTTTTTCAAAGAATAAAAGAAAATCCTTTCTCTTGGCTTTTTTCTGGAGAGTTATTCTTTCTAACTTTAAATAGCTTATTTTTGTTAGTTGTTCTTTTAGCTATTATTTCATTTATTGCTTCCTTTTTTACAAAAGATTTTGAAGACCCTTCTGGTAAAGCTTTAGTATTGAGTCCTGCAGGTCCTATTGTTGAGCAAGTAGCTGGATCTGATGATCCTTTTGATGTCATTAGAGGACAAGGACCTTCTGAATTATATGTAGGTGATCTGCTTGAAGTTCTAGAATCAGCGGCAAATGATGACAGAGTAACAGATATAGTCTTGAGATTAGACAATATAGAAGGAACTGGACAGGCAGTTTTGTATGATGTTGGAAACGTATTACAGAAAGTTAAAGATTCTGGTAAGAACATAATTGCAGTTGGAGATAGTTACGGAAGAAGTGGTTATTATTTAGCATCTTTTGCTGATGAGGTAATTATGGACCCAGATGGATTTATATTTGTAGATGGCTTTGGAAGGTCCAAACTATATTTCAAAGAATTTTTGGATAAACTCAAAATAGATTTTAATATATTTAGAGTTGGAACTTTCAAATCAGCCGTAGAACCTTATTTAAGGAATGATATGTCTGAAGCGGCTAAAGAAGCTAACCTTGCTTATCTAAATGTGCTTTGGGATTCGTGGAAAAATGTAGTTTCTAACAATAGAGGACTTAATCCTCAGGACATTCAATTCCTAACTGACAATGCCGACGAAGTTGCTTCTAAATCAAAAAAAGGATTAGCACATGCGTTATTATCATATGGATTAATTGATAACCTTTTAAGCAGAAGAGAGCAAAGAGAATACTTATTAAAAAAATTTGGAGAATCTGAAAACAAAAAAACTTTTTCCCAAATATCTGGCTTCGAATATTTCAACTTAATTCAGTCTGAGAAAGAGGTTAATACATCGGACAATGAAATAGCTGTCATTGTTGCAAGAGGAACTATTGTTGATGGAAACCAACCCCCTGGAACCATTGGAGGAGATTCTACTTCTAATCTTATTAAGGAAGCGCATGAAAATAAAAATACTAAGGCAATTGTATTAAGGGTAGATTCAGGAGGGGGTGGAGTCTTTGCTTCAGAATTGATAAGACAAGAGCTGCTAGCTGCCAAAGAAAAGGGAATAACAATTATTGCATCAATGGGTAATGTTGCCGCCTCAGGAGGTTATTGGATTTCAGCAAATGCTGATGAAATTTGGGCTTCTCATAATACAGTTACTGGTTCAATAGGAATATTCGGCATTATTCCTACCTTTGATAGAGCTCTAAATGAAATAGGAATAAACAGTGATGGTGTAAAAACATCCACTTTAGACCTATCCGGTAATGTTGCTCAACCTTTAGATCCAGCATTATCAAGACTCATGCAACAGGAAATAGATTATGGATATGAAAGATTCTTAAATCTTGTTAGTAAGGCAAGGAATATGTCGACCGAAGAAGTTGATAAAATAGCCCAAGGTAGAGTGTGGGCTGGAAGTACTGCGCTAGAACTTGGCCTAGTAGATAATCTAGGAAACTTAGAAGAAGCAATAGAAAGAGCAGCTACGCTAGCTGAAATTGATGAA